>Ga0306868_1001913_pt1 | contig 10391 bp, 9 predicted proteins | sample AntRauTorckE6832_FD_190411 | JGI IMG/M metagenome (GOLD analysis project Ga0306868, IMG submission 190411) | Saline lake microbial communities from Rauer Islands, Antarctica - Metagenome Torckler E6 #832 (v2) (version 2) | ecosystem: Environmental > Aquatic > Non-marine Saline and Alkaline >... | reverse complement strand
AAGAAGTTATAGGTAACTGAGTAAAACTGATCATCAGCTAAAATCTCCAATTTCATATCGGTGAGCCAATTTTTCTTCATTCACTCTTTTAAATTCCTTTAGCTTTTCTGCTGAAAGGGAGGCTAAGGTCATCTCTCTTTTTCCTAATGCTCCCTGTGCACGTGCCACATGCCAATCCGCTGCACACATGGCTGCTCTTGCTTTGGAAGCTGCACAATAAGTCGCAAGGACAGTTTCAAGCTTTGAAAAGGATTTGAGTTTTAGGAAAGTCTCCTTTGTCCACAATTCTTCATTTACTTCCGGTGAAAACGGATCATGGAAGATGTGATCAACCTGAAGACCCTCCAATTCAAATTCATCAAAAGTGCCATAGAAAAGGTGCAATTCAAGATCGAGTTTCTCAATAGGTACTAAGGTATTCATTCCGGGTTCTATCTTGTGAAAGATGTCTGGAAGAATAGAGTTTAGCTCCTCGTTTTTGATATGATCGGAGAAGTCAAAGCCTTTTGCTGTTTTTGTATCTACGGGAAATGCTTCAATGGAATAAAACCGAACGGGGATGTTGATCCTACGTTCTTTTAAAAGGTCTGCCAAAAGCAGAAAATTAAGTCCAGTACCAAACCCAATTTCCAGAATGGTGATGGCTTCGGCCGTTTTTAGATGCTCTGTTAACCCCGGTGTCTCAAAAAATACATGGATGCTTTCGGTGGCTGCCCCATTTGGGTTATGATAGAACTGATTATATTTATCAGAGTAAAGGGTGGAGGAACCGTCTTTGGTTGAGTGTATTTTCGGAGACATAATATTGGCTTTTTTAAAAAGAACCGGAAGGCAAAGGTAAATTAAAGGCTGCTTTATTTCAGTAAAACCAAAACAAATTCATCATTTATTTATATGCAATATGTAGCATTGAGTGTATAGAAGGAGAATTATGAGAAAGCATACTCAAAATAAATACATAGACGGAGTACTGTTTATAGCTCTGTTGGTTCTTTTGGTAACCGGGATTATAATGTACGTCGTATTACCGCCAGGAGGCCATGATAAAGTGTGGCTGAGTTTAACCCGGCACGAATGGGGAGATATTCACTTTTGGACAGCCGTAATCTTTACTGTTGTGATAGCAGTACACCTGTTGCTTCACTCTTCATGGATAGTGAAAAGTTATAATCTTTTTAAAGGCAAGAAGGGTCAATTGTGAGGTTTTAGGATCACTTTACCATAATTGGTTTTTGCAGTTAGGGTGTTACCTCCACCTCCTATAGTGCCTGAAGCTGAACCGGAAGATTGAGATCCCTTGAAATTAAGACCAGAATCGATCTCGACAGAACTACCCGATAAGTTGAAGGCTGCATTACCGGTTTTAGGAAACCAGATGAAGATACTGCCGGCTCCGGTAGAGGTGTTTGAGTTTCCTGTAAGCTCAAGTAATCTGAGTTCGATATTACCGCCATTTGTATTAGCCTGTATGGAACCATCAAATTCATACGCCTGAAGATTTCCTCCTGAGGTTTTCATAACCAAAGTCCCATTTGAATCTTGTGCTCTGATGTTCCCGCCATTAGAAATCAATGTCAGGTCTCCTTCAGAATCAGAAACAGTAATATGACCACCTCCGGTTTCAGCGGTCAATTTTCCGGTAAGTGTTTCTAAAACAATATGACCACCCAGAGTTTTATAATGCTGATCCCCATTAATTTCTTTAGATGAAATATGTCCTGCATTAGTAAGTGCATAGATTCTTATATCATTTGGGACGGAAAGAGTAGCCTGAAGCTGAATGTTGTGATCATTATTTTGCGAATCTCTCGTTCTGATCTCAAAGATGGCCCGATCTGATTCAATTTCAGCATGAGTGTTCAATTTAGACCTGAGATCTTCTTTTGTAGAAACTTGTCCTGATGCCTGAATTGTAAGCTTGGCTTGTGGGTTATTACTACCAATAACTTCAATGGAACCAAAGGGTAATTTTAATTCGGTTTCTGTGAGTTCTGAAGCATCAAATTCCTTTACATAAGCAAATATACCGGGAGAGACAGCGGTCCAGCTTCCAGATTCGGTCGAAAGTATTTTGTTTACTGAGATCGTGCCTTCTTCAGAATTTAAAACCACATTTACACTTTCCTGGTCAAACTCTTTCATTACCTCATCAATTTCTTTCTCAAACTCTGTTCTAATTTCAGCGGGTAAAAAATTAGTAAGATTTTTAAGGTTTTCGAGATTGCTAAGGTTCTTCAGGTTTTCCAAATTTTGAAGGTTTTCAAGATTTTGCAAGCTTTTTAATTCAAAAACTCTAAGATTATTTCCGTCCATGTTAAGTTGGATACTGTCGGGGGGAGTAGGAGCCTGTGGAGCGTTTATAGGGGGAGAATTTTGCTCTATGAGGTATATTCCAATTCCAACAAAAATAAAGCCGGCGATAATAATTTCCCAAGATGATGTTTTCATAAGTCCTTCTATTTTAGTAACCCAAACAAGTACGACTGTTGGCTTAAAAGGTTACGTCAACTCCTATAATATCCTTATTATCCATAAAAAATAATTCAGGTTAAAAAGCATGCACTCCAAAATTAAAAAACTATCTGAAAAATACCTTCAGGATACGATATCAACAAGGCGCTATTTGCATCAGCATCCTGAAGTAAGTTTTCAGGAATTTGAGACCACAAAGTTTATAAAAACTGAATTGGATAAACTTGGAATACCCTATGAAAGCCCTCTTGAAACAGGCTGTGTTGGTGTTTTAGAGGGGGGGAAGAAATCAGACCGAGTGATCGCTTTGCGTGCTGATATTGATGCTTTGCCAATAGCAGAGGAGGGGGAGGCGAAAAGAGATTTCATGTCTCAAAATGATGGAGTATCCCATTGCTGCGGACATGACGCACACACTTCAAATTTATTAACCTCCGCCAAAATTCTAAAAGAACTGCAAAGTGAAATTGAGGGGAAAGTGTTGTTGGTATTTCAACCCGGAGAAGAAAAATTACCGGGCGGAGGGAAATTGCTTAGCGAAACCGGATTTCTTCAGAAACAAAATGTGCAGGCTATTTACGGCATTCATACCTCGCCTATGAATAAACCCGGAACCATTGCTACAAAAGCGGGCCCTTTTATGGCTTCAACTTCAGAATTTGAGGTTGAAATTATTGGGAAAGGAGGTCATGCTGCTCGAGCTCATGAAGCCATAGATCCAATTGTTTTAGCATCGCAGTATATCAATGCGGTGCAGACTATTGCCAGCCGGAATGTAGACCCTACCGAGCCTGTGGTGGTAACGATCGGTAAGATCGAGGGAGGTACGGCTCACAATATTATTCCTGAAAAAGTGAAGTTGTGGGGAACGGCCCGGACCTTATCTCCGGATACGGAAAACCTGGTGATCGAAAAGCTGGAGTCGCTGGCCAAAGGAATTACAGAGTCGGCCGGAGGGGGGTACAAATTTGTATTTAATCGAGGATATCCTGCAGTCATTAATTCTGAAAAAGAGGCAAAGACCGTATTAAGTACTATGGAAAAACTATTTGGGAAAGGTTCTGCCATAGAGTTGAAGCGACCCGTGATGGCAGGCGAGGATTTTGCCTTCTATCAGAAGCACTTTCCCGGCGCTTTCTTTTTTGTAGGAAGCGGAAGTAAAGAGTCAGATTCACTTTATCCGTGGCATCACCCCAAATACAACGTGGATGATTGTTTTTTCGAAGTAGCAACACCCTTAATGGTCTCCTTAGTTTTTGATCACCAATGATAAACGCAGAACGCTCTTTTTGGGAATCGGAATTATATGACCGGAAATTTGACCTGGTCGTTATTGGTGCAGGGCTCACGGGGCAATCGATAGCTTATTTTTATAAAAAAGCTCATCTTGAAGAAAAGGTCCTGGTGCTTGACCGTGGATTTTTCCCTATTGGAGCCAGCACAAGAAATGCTGGGTTCGCCTGTTTTGGGTCCGTTACCGAACATATGGCGGATATGAAGATCGAGGAAGAATCGAAGATCATAGATCGAATACGACGGCGTTTCAACGGGTTGAAGTTATTGAGAAACACACTTGGTGATGAGAACATCGAATACAGGCAGCCCGGTGCATATGAAATCTTTACGGACCAAAACGTATATGAGGAAGCACTTGCCCATCTCGATACCTGCAATCGGTGGCTGAAAGAGGCGGCCGGAACAGAAAATGTGTATGAAGCAACTGAGCATAATGGATTTCCGGCGATAAGTATAAAGCACGAGGGCTGCCTTCATCCCGGAAAAATGATGCGGACTCTCTATGAAGATAATCTGAAATTGGGAGTAGAATTTCGGTGGCAGTCACAGGTGTCTGCTATGAGACAGAAAGAGGGAAGTGTTCTATTAGAAAATGGAATAGAGCTGATAGGACGTCAGGTGGCGGTTGCTACAAATTCATTCACCTCCAAATTACTGGATGAGGTAGAGATCAAACCCGGCCGAGGATTTGTGATGGTAACCAAACCCATTGCCGATTTTAAGTGGAAGGGTACGTATCATTTCGATGCCGGTTATTATTATTTCAGAGGGGTTGGGAACAATCAGCTGTTACTTGGTGGCGCTCGAAGTTTAGACATTGATGTTGAGACAACAACTCAGTTTGGGACCAACGTAAAGATCAAAAAACATCTCTTGGGATTTGCTAATGACGTCCTGAAACTTCCGCTTGGATGGGAGATCGAAACGGAATGGTCGGGTATTATGGGATTCACTCCAACTAAAAGCCCGATCTTAAAACGCATTTCTGACAAAACGATCGTGGTAGCCGGACTCAGCGGAATGGGCGTAGCCCTCGGAATGCAGCTCGGCAAAGAAGCCTCGGAATTAGTGAAGAGTGACAAGTGATAAAGTAAATCGATATGACTCACTTTATCACTCATCACTTCATCATCCCTCACTTCGCTTTGGCTACCATGATCTCTTTCCATTCCGTGGTATAACGCTTGCTCAAAAAGTTTTGGTTCATTTTCCAGGAGGCTTCCTGCTGATTGTTTCGGTGCAATCCGGTTGCAGCAAAAGTAGCCGTATTTCTTCCGTGTTTGGTGTTGATTTGGTCGATGCATTCCATTAATTGAAATTGCTGCTGGGTATAGAGTTCAGGATCGAATAGATCCATCTGGACTTCACTATGGGGAACGAGTCCGGTTAGCATTATAGCAGCCTTCTTGTACTTGGTGTTGGGGTGATACACGGATCTTGTAAGCCGCTTTCCGGCATGAATAAGCGTTGGTGTATGCGCGGTTGGCACCTTAAATGAAGTATATGCCCCGTATTTATACTTCGATTTTGGATCCTTGAATTTATCTCCGATCAGCATGACCTGCAGATTGGTTGCTACGGAACCTTGTGCCCTCAGCTTTTCGGCTCCCCGTGAAATATAAGTGGAAACGGCCTCTTCAATTTCTTTAAGGTCATACAATGGTTTTCCAAACATTCTGGAGGTAAGAATTCCTTTTCTTGATTCGAGTGCTTCACTTAATTTCATACAGGGCAAACCATTGAGTTCCAGTACCGTTCGTAATCCTGTTACATTCAGATGCTTTCGAACCCAGCGTTTATTGTCAACTTTTTGCTTCAGATCATAAGCCGTTTTGATCTCAAAGCGATTCAGCCTGACGGTAAGTCTATGTCCGATTCCCCATACTTTTTGTAAGGGCATATTTTTAAGAATGTGGTTGGTTCCCGGGTTATCACACAAATTAAGGACACCGTTGTAGGAGAGATTCCGTTTGGCGGTTTCATTCGCAATTTTAGACAGAGTTTTACTTGGAGCTATCCCAACAGAAACGGAAAGTCCCGTCCAGCGATAAACCGTCTCTTTGATCACTTTCCCATATTCTGCGAGGTCGGAATACGTATTTGTGGAGAGTTCAGCAAAAGCCTCATCAATGCTGTAAACCTCGATGTCGTGGGTAAGGTGCAGGAGTGTTTCCATCACCCGGCGCGACATATCCCCATAAAGCGGATAATTGGAAGACCGAACTACAACATTGTTCTGGTTAAAGAATGTTCGGTATTTGAATTCCGGTGCCCCCATGGGAATCTCCAACTTCTTAGCTTCTTCCGAACGAGCGATCACACAGCCGTCATTATTGGATAAAATTACTATAGGCTTTCCTTGCAGGGCAGGATTAAAAACTCGTTCACAGGATGCATAGAAATTATTACAGTCGATCATCGCATATGCAATAGAACGTCGGGTATTAAAAGATCCGGGTTCAATGATCATGGCTCATATCGGTGTACTACATGGGTAACTACCCCCCAGATCATCCAGTTGGTGTCCGGATGAATAGTAATGGGTTCATATTTTGGGGCATCTGAAATCAAGAACAGTCGCGTTCCTCGTTTTACCAATCTGCGGATTACCGGCTCCTCTTCAATTGCAGCAATTACAATGGAGCCGTCACTGGCATGGATGGAACGGTCAACCACCAAAATATCTCCGTTATGAATTCCCGAAGCCTGCATGGCATTTCCTTCCGCCCGAACATAAAAAGTAGCAGCCGGTCGGTGTACGATCAAATCCTCAAGATCCAATGGCTTTTGAAGATGATCGGCTGCCGGTGACACAAATCCGGTCTCTGCTTTTTGAGATAGCTTCATCTCATATTTAGGCTTTTTTTCCGATCCGCCCTGATATATTTTAAGTCCCTCCATGAAAGCTTAACTGATTATATAAATTATATGTATAATATATGTGTATCTTAGGTGAGTTTAAACTTTTATCTGAGAATTTTAGTTGGGCTAATTAGAAAAAAAGAAAGATCGTTTTGCAGAGACACAAAGTTTTGCGTCACTGTGATTTAGAAATCTTTGGAAAGTTATTCAAACACAGAATTATGGATTGGCTCTATTTATTTGGTTTTATGACAGTAGGATTTATCGGGATGGAATTTGTTTCATACTGCGTACATCGCTGGCTTTTTCATGGATTGTTATGGAGAATTCACGAGTCGCATCACAAACCGGATCATGGGCTGTTTGAGCTAAACGATATCTTTTCATTATTCTTTGCAGGAATTTCGATCTGGCTGATGGTAGAAGGCGCAAATGCAATGTTTGCTTCTCCGTCATTTGGGATTGGAAGCGGAATCGCCGTTTACGGAATATTATATTTTATAATTCACGACTTATTTGCCCACAAAAGATTTCTACCCTTCAGTAGCGAGAGCAAGGTCATGAAGCTGATCCAAAGGGCTCATCAACGGCACCATCAGGATGTGGGCAGGAAAGGCCACGAGCCCTATGGTTTATTTCTTTTCCCCTATGACAGGTACCCCAAAAAAGAACGAAAATTTGACCGCTAAATTTATCTAAGAACAGAGGATACATAGAAGCAGAATCTTAGAAAGAGGTAGTAGAAACCTGTGTGACCCGCTAAATCAATGATCGCTACTTTTCCCCTACCCCTCGTTCCAAATGCTTCGCGGTGGAATGAACTATGAATCGCTAAACCGCTCTTTTAATTCTTTCATCTGATCAAAATGCCGACGCTGGTGAGCCTCGATCACAGCAAAACACGCCGTCAAAGACATCGGTACAATTTTTATAACAGGATTTCGGGTCTTGATACGATCCAGATCAAGTCCCTCTAGCTTTGCCTTTTTTAAGGTATGTATGAATTCGTCCTGTAGATCTATAAACCTTTTCAGTACTTCCAGTTTATCGATCTCTGTAGTTTGAACCGGTTTAAAAGCTGAAACGGTAGGAAGTTTTCGGCGATTTTCAGGGCTGACCTGACCAATGAACCAACGGAAAACAAAATTTGGTGTAAACGGCCCATTCCCACTGCTTAGTTTATCCTCAGGCTTATTAAGTCCTTTCCTGACCTGTGAGAAATAAGTACGTCCTGTCCGCACCAAATGGAATAAGATCTCGCCCATACACCATTTTTCCTCGTCGGGTTTTTGGAGAAAAATGTCTTCACTTACATTTTCTGTTAATTCCGAAGCCGTCTGTTTTGCATGTTCAAAAGCTTCTAAAAAATAATCGTAAGTATAATCTGAGTTTTTCATGGCTGGAAATTATGTCCGGTAAAATTATCCAAAAGGTTCAGAATAAATATTTCATCTGACGCCTGAATACATTTTCTTTCAGGCATTATACAAAAACTAATTATAGATCTATGATTTCTCTGAAAATTCGCTACTGTTTTGTTCTCTTATTTAGCTTGATGATCACCAATATGGCTACGGCACAAGATGTCTTGAGTTTCGAAGATGTAATGAAATTTGAAGACATCGGCTCCATCGAGCTCTCCGACAATGGCGAGTGGGTAGCTTATGAAGTTTGGCCCGATTACGGTGACGGAAAAGTTGAAGTTAAAAGCACCAATGGGCGTACTACTCATTCCATAGAACTGGGAGCTTCTCCTAATATCACACCAAACGGAGCTTGGGCAGCAGCCCTTAGAAAAGTAAAGCTGGCTGAGCAGCTGAAGGAAGGTAATGATAAACCACAGCAGGGACTTTCACTGCTAGCGACCAACAGTGGCGATATCACAGAATTTGACAGCGTCCGTTCTTTTCTGTTTTCGGATAACGGGCATTGGCTGGCCGTTCACCATATACAGACTAAGGAAGTAGAGGACCTGAAATCTAAGAACCGAAGATTAGGAACGAAGCTCACCCTGCGAAACCTGACATCAGGGGATGAATTTGAACTCCCATTTGTACATGAGATCGCCTTCGACAGCCTCTCCAATTACTTGGCGTTTTCGGTCGTGGATACCTCGGATGCCGAAAATGGCTTATTTGTGTTCGATCTGAATGAAGAGGAATCCCGTACGATTGACGCGGTAGAAAGCGGTTTTTATGCCAATCTTACCTGGGATCATGACCTGCAAAAAATAGCCTTCACCAAAGCTACTTATGACAGTTCGTATGTGGAAGATGATGCTTCCCTTCACATTTGGAGTGCGGTCAATGATGAGGTAATCACGTTACTGAGTGCTTCGGATGCGAATGATGGATTTACTTTGAGATCCAACAACAGATTCACTTTTACCAATGATGGAGGTCGACTATTTTTTGGTTTTATGGATGCAGAAATGGCAGCTTTCGATGCAGAAAAAGAAGAGGATAAGGAGGATGAAGTGGACGTGTATTCTGTGGACAGAATAGTAAAAGACCGTGGACTTGATATATGGCACGGAGACGATCCTCAGATCAAAACCCACGAGAAGAACACCTGGAATTCCCGTAAAAACCACTTATTCACAGCTGTTTATCATTTTGATAGAAATGAGTGGGTGCAGCTGGCCGATCATAAAATGCCGGATGTGAGTGTAGCTCATAATCCGGATGTGGTGCTTGGGAGTACAGACCAGCCTTACATGCGGGAACGAACATGGGATGGAACCTATCGTGATTATTTTACAGTAGATCTGAATACCGGTGAGCGCACACAATTTTTGGAGCACTTTGGGGGATGGGTAAATCTTTCGCCTGAAGGAAATTTTGCTGCTTACTATAGTGATAAACACTGGTATTTAATGGATACGGAAACAGGAGACAGTACAAATCTTACAGAAGAAATTGATGTACCATTCTATAATGAAGATCATGATTACCCTTCCGATGTGCCGGGGTATGGAGTAGGTGGATGGATCGAAGGAGATATGGCGATCATGATCTATGACAAATATGACGTTTGGCGGTTTGAAACCTCAGGCGGAACGCCAAGAAATATCACGGACGGAGAAGGACGTGAAGCCAAGCGCATTTTCCGGATTGAAGAAATGAACAAGGAATGGGAAGAAGCTTTCGGTAATAATGAAGAACTGTTGCTGACCTCATACCATGACCTGAATAAGAATTTTGGGTTTTATTCTGCACGTGCAAATCGTGCTGGGGTGAACCGATTACTGGAAGAGGATAAAAAATTCACTTTTGTGGAAAAAGCTAAAGATGCCAATACGGTTCTTTACAAAAGAGAAGCCTACGATGAATTTCCGAATATCTGGGTGGCTGATAGCTGGAAATTTAATCGTACACGCCAACTGACGAATTTGCATGAAGACCTTAAAGAAAAATGGAACTGGGGCAGTGCAGAACTGATTGACTGGCTGAGCGTAGATGGAAAATTTATTCAGGGTGTGGTCATCAAACCGGATAATTATGATCCGAATAAGCGCTACCCGATCATGACTTATTACTATAGGTTCTTTACAGATCGTCTGCATGATTTCAACGAACCGAAGACCAATCACCGCCCGGTCTTTGCGCAATACGTGAGTGATGAGTATGTGGTCTTCCTTCCGGATATCCGTTTTGAAATTGGTCGTCCGGGCTTTGCCGCTACCAAAAGCCTCGTTCCCGGAATTCAGAAGCTGGTTGAAATGGGTGTTGCAGATGAAAACAAGCTGGGATTGCACGGAC
>Ga0306868_1001907_pt1 | contig 10424 bp, 7 predicted proteins | sample AntRauTorckE6832_FD_190411 | JGI IMG/M metagenome (GOLD analysis project Ga0306868, IMG submission 190411) | Saline lake microbial communities from Rauer Islands, Antarctica - Metagenome Torckler E6 #832 (v2) (version 2) | ecosystem: Environmental > Aquatic > Non-marine Saline and Alkaline >... | reverse complement strand
GAAACCCCTTTATCTGTTAATTTCTTATATCTTAAAAAGGCTGTATAGCCATCCTCCCAGCTGTCAAAGCCTAAAATAGAAAGTTTCAAATTATTTCTGTATATTTCTGCTCCAAACTGAAATTTATTAAGCGGACTCCGAAACAGATTCTGACTAAAAGGAGAAAAATCACTACCATAATAGATTAATGGATTAATCCCTTTTTCTTCAACAATTAAACGGTCAAATTCTAAATCTCGAAGAATACTATCAATATCATAATAATCTCTTTTTTTCGTTTTCCGAAGAGAAATTTCTGCTGCTGCCAGTGCTTTTTTTAACTCCGGCATTCTTTTCATTGTTTCTTCATAACCTATTTCTACTAAACGACTCCCATAATTAAAATCCATAAATGTAAATTTGCCAACATCGATAGTAATCAAAAAATCTGCATATCTATCCAATACCTGACCTGAGTATTGTTCCTGCATTATCTCAATAAATCGATTTGCAGATTGAAAAGCACTATCATAATTTTGATATCTTCCCTCTTCTTTGGGAACAAAAGTAGCCAGCACAAAATCTGCCCCTAAAAGAGAAGCTGACTTAGCAGGTGAAACCTCTAATACCCCTGCATCAATAAAATAACGATCATTCCTCGAATGGATAGGAAAATAACCCGGGATGGCATATGCTGCCTGCAGGACATCTGAAACTTTTCCAGTTGTAGCGAGATATTTTTTACCTGCTTTTAAATCAAAGCTCAACTGTGCAGTTGGAATCAAAAAGTTTTCCAGTTGTTTTTGAGGTGCAACTAATTCCATAAATTCATTTGCTTTTCTGCTATTTAAAAGTGCTCCTCCTCCAAAGTTGAAAAGATTTGCAAAAGGAGTATCAGTAACTATATCTTCAATTTGAGCTAAAGAAAGACCACTGCCGTAAAGACTTGATACAATTGTTCCCATACTGGTACCAGTAATAAAATCAAATGGAATATCATTTTCTACTAATGCTTTAATAACACCAACATTAGCAATAGCCCTGGCCCCTCCTCCAGCTATAGAAAGCGCAACTAACGGTTTGGAACCAAACTGTATCTTATTTTGGAAAGAATAATAATCTTCAACCAGATAAGATTCTCCACCAAATTCAATTTCAAACAAATTTTCTTCAATTTTAGTAATCTGATTATCACTGACAGACATCTCAAGGGCCATCAAATTATTAGCAAAAACAAATAAAGAAATAATAACTAAAATTAATATCACAGTAATCTTTTTCAAAATAATCCCTCATTTCGCTTAAAGACTGGATTAATGCAGGAAAGGGAGGCAGAGCCCCCCTTTTCTATTTTTCATTCAATTTTTTATTTTATTAATCTCTAAGATAAGACTCATGAAACTCAAATTAAAGCTCAACTAGAAACTTTTCATAATTTCTTCAACTTCAGCCATCAATTTTTCCTTGAATTTAGCCAGTTCTTTTTCTGCTGCTGCCTGATCTTTTTCGCGTACAGCAAAATAAAACTTAAGTTTGGGCTCAGTTCCAGAAGGCCTGATAGTTAATTTTGCATCACCCTCAAGCAGATACTGCAAAACATTAGATTTAGGCAGTTTTAGTTCTTCTTCCCGCTCTTCCTCTAAATAAGTAGTTTTAGACTGTTTATAATCTTTAACTACCTTAACTTTGCGTCCGGCTATTTTTTTGGGGCTCTCATCTCTTAAATGAGCGATCGTCTTAGTGATAATTTCCTGACCTTCTTTACCCTCAAGTCTAATCGATTCTAGATCTTCTAAGAAATAACCGTATTTTTCTCTCAGCTCTGCTAAGCGATCGAGAAGATTAACGCCCTCTTCTTTATACTTTAAAGTCATAATCGCTGCCAGACCGGCTGCAACAGCTGCATCCTTATCGCGAGCATGTTTACCTATTAAATAACCTAAACTCTCTTCAAAACCTAAGATAAATTCTTTGTCTCCATTTTTTTCAAAATCTGTAATCTTTTCCCCGATAAATTTAAACCCTGTCAGTACATCCAGTACCTCAACTCCATAATCAGCGGCAATATCAATTACCATATCTGTAGAAACTATTGATTTAACAATCGCTCCATTATCAGGTAGCTTTCCTGCTGCTTTAGCCTCTCTTAAAAGAAAATCAGCAAATAAAACTCCTGTCTCATTTCCATTTAAAAACTGATAATTGCCATCACTATCTTTAACTACAGGTGCCATCCGATCACAGTCAGGATCAGTTGCTAGAATTAGATCAGCATCCTCTTTTGCAGCAAGTTTTAAAGCCAGATCAAAGGCTTCTCTATCTTCTGGATTTGGACTTTCTACAGTAGAAAAATCAGAATCTCCATCGGCCTGTTCTTCTACTATATGCAAATTAGAAAAACCTAAATCACTTAAAAGTTTTGGTACAACTGTACTTCCTGTTCCGTGTAAAGGAGTAAAGACAACTGATAAGTCACTGCCCTTCTCTGCTGCTAAATCTGTATCCGGTAAGATATCAATTAAAGTTTGATTATAGCTTTCATCAATTTCAGCCCCAATATAATTTAAGAGCCCTTTATTTACTGCTTCCATCTCATCCATTGTTTTAACAATAGAAAAATCATCAATCTCTTCTATTTCTGCAATAATGTCTCTGGCCTGTTCTGGTACAACCTGACCACCATCTTCCCAGTAAACCTTGTAACCATTATATTCGGAAGGATTGTGACTTGCAGTTACAACTATTCCCCCAATAGCATCTAATTCTCTAACTGCATATGAAAGCTCCGGAGTCGCTCTCATTCCGGTGAACAAATATGTTTTGATCCCATTAGCAGCTAAAACTAGAGCTGCTTCTAAAGAAAACTCAGGTGAGTTATGTCTTGAATCATAGGCAATTACAACTCCCTTTTCCTGGCCATCTTCACTATAATTAATAATATAGTTGGCCAGACCCTGAGTTGCTTTCCGAATCACATATTTATTGATTCTATTGGTACCGGCTCCCATTTTACCTCTCATACCACCTGTACCAAAATCCATATTTTTATAAAAACGATCCTCAATTTCTGCTTCATTATCCTTGATGGCTTCAAGTTCTGCTTTGGTTTCGTCATCAAAATAATCACTTACAAGCCAATCTCGATATCTAGACATATAACTCAAAATTGATCAACTCCTTTGTTGATAAACGCTCTAAATTATTAGTTCTACTCATTGGAAATATTATATCATAAATAAATTTTATTATAAAGTTTTTATATAATATTGACTTTTCAGAGTTTATACTTAAATTTAAGGGATAGCTTTCTGCCATTTTTATCTGTGCTGCCTGATTGGCTGTTATTTAACTGCTGATCAAACTGTAATTTTGTATCTAGATCTAAATTTTCAGTGACTCCCCAGCCCCATTTAAAAGAAATTCTATTTAGCTGATAATCATTTTCAGGGCTGATTTCATATTCTGTCCACTGCTTCTGAAGTATAAGCTCATAATCATGTTTTTTACTCAGGTCATACTGCAGGCTATACTGCAGTCGGGCCAGCTGATAATCCTTATATCTATAATCAAGCTCTAAGTATTCTTTATCTCTAAGCAGAACTTTAAATCTATTTCTCAGCTTTTCAGTTAAATAAAATGTATAATTAGCCTCGGTTTCTAAATTTAAATTATCATAAGTCTGGCTGTGTTCGTAAATTCTCTGCTGTCGCTGCAGTTTAAAATAGTAATATTCGCCTACAGCCAGCTGCTGTCTATATTTAAGCCACTGTTTATCATATTTGTAATAATCTACTGTATCATCCTCCGATAGTCCCGGATCGGTATATAGTTTATCTCCACTCTCAAAACTGCCGCTTATTTCTGGCTGATATGATTTGGCCAAAGTAGTTGCTGAAAAAAGACTTAAAATAACTAAAAAGACAATTGATAAGATCAGAAAATGAGCATAATTAAATATTGTGTTCCTTTTCACAAAAATCACCCTTTTTCTTTATCTTTCACGATAAAAATAAATTTTCCTGCAATTTTGTGAAAAAATATTCAAAGTTTCTTGTTTGATCAGGTAAAAAATTAAAATCTATTTGTTTAAAGCGAAAGACCAAAATTAATACTCTGATCAATAAATTCATAACCGATAAAAAGATCAAAACAGTCTTCTTTTTTGCGGAGTTTAAGATTGATTTCTGACCACTCTTCTGCATTCAGATCAAAACTAGCGTCAGTTTCGATGGCCCAGGCTGAATCAGGATAATCGCCCTGCAGATCAAGAGATAGGGAAGGATTTAAAAGTCGCTCTTCCTCTTCACGGTCATCAGGCAGAGGCGATTCTCCTCTAACTGCATCCTGCTTATAAAAAAGAGCAGTCTGCAGCAGAAATTCAGGATTTATCTGCCTGCTGTAGCGAAAACCAGTATTTAAAACAGAAAAATGATAGTTCTGATCATAGCCACTATAATAACGGTCCAGGCGGTAATTATGAATCAAATGATAGGAAAATCCAGCTGGAAGCTGCCAGCTATTATTATAATTTAAATTAAGTCGATCTTTATTTAATTCCACTCTCCCATTTTCTACTCTCCCGGTTCCTAGTGAGGCTTTAAATGAATAAAAAACAGGAAAAGAAAGCTCTAAATAAGGGTAGTAATTATAATCTTCTCCATCAACATATTTCAAATTCCAGTTAACTGCTGTCTGATTATGACTTAAATTATATTTTTCTTGAATCAATTCTTCACTGTCATATTCTCGCCTCAGAGAAGCATTAACTCCTGTCCCAAAAATATAAGAGGCTGTATGAACTGTTTTATCAATCATTTCTGCTTCTGGATTATACTCTTTTCTGAGGCCGACATTTAAACCATTATTAAAAATATAAGCAGCATCAACAAAATATCTCTCTACCGCCTTTTCCGGCAGCAGGTCTATAATCAAACCACTTTCTAAATTTAAATTACCCGGAGTATAAAGCAGAGAACTAGTAAATTCTTCTTCCTCATCCTCCAGTTCTTCGTCATCAAAATCATAGTCATAGAGGTAATAATAGCGATTTTTAAAGCTTAAGTTATCAGTAAACTGATGTGTATTAACAAATTCTTTTTTTTGATCCCGCTCTTTTCCGGAACCGGCCTGCCAATAATAAATTTTACCGCTGTTATGATCTCCAATCTGATAGGGATAAGAAAACTCAACCGTTGCTCCCCGTTCAGTATCATATCCCAGCTGGGGAAGAGGAAAGCTATTACTCAGTTCTTCCCCTGCTTCAGCTTCTGGATCATAGGTTACTGAATAATAGGGAAGATAAAAAACCGGTATATTTGCTATGTAGGGTACTATATCATAAAAAGTAACAGTATTATCCGGATTAATCCTTACCTCTTTTGCTTTAAAATGATAATGAGGTTCTTCCCTCCTGCAGGGAGTTACAGCTGCTTCAGTCATTATTCCCTCTACCGGTGAGGTTGAAAGGATATCCAATTGAGAGCCGCTAAAATAAATCTCTCCCAGTCTGCCTTCCACTCCATAAAGCTTTCCTGTTTCTGTTTGATAGTTATATTCTAAGCTTTCTCCGCGCAGATCATCTCTATTAGAGCTGACTACTACATTATTTAAAGCTTTTAACTTTCGCTTTTTAGTATCAAGTTCAAATTTATCAGCTCTGATAGTAAAATCTGCTGTTTTAAAATAGGGTGAGCCTTCAAAAATAATCAAACCAGATTCTTCCAAAAAGGTTATCTCTTCTCCCTGCAGCAGATAATCGGCTGCCGCTGCAGAAAAATTAACTAAAAAAATCAAACTAAAAAATAAGAAAAGAGCTGCTGTAATTTTATTTATTTTGATTAATCTTCTAATTATATTTTGCAAAATAATAGCTCCTCTAAATTATAGAAATAAAATTTTTTTAACATACGAAAAAACCCGCCAGCTGGCAGGTCAAATTCATTCCAAAACTATACCTCTAATTTCTTTTTCTTCGGTAAGCTGAATATATAATTCTGAACCGGCAGCAATTGTCTCATCTTCACCCTCAACAAAATAGCCAACTACTACTCCAGGCAGTCCTAAAAGTGCAGTTCCCAGTACACTGGCTCCAATAGCAAGTTTCTGTGATTCGTTTTCCTGCTGGGCTTCTTCTTCAATTGCTACTTCTAGAGCAGTCCCATCAATAGCAGTTAATTTTGGAAACCCGATCTTAACATCGCCATCCTGTCCCATTTTGCCAGCTTCTTTAATTTCTGTAACCTCAAGTTCCCCTGTAGTTCCAGCTGGAATGATTAAGGTATCTTCTATTTTAATATCTTCAATCACCTGATAGGAAACCTTATTGCCTCGCCTGGCAGTTTTAGAATTGATTTCTTCCCTTAATTCAATTCTAATCAGCTGATCAGACTTACTTTTTACAAGCTGAACCGGCATTTCCCTGCCACTAATTGTCAGTTGATGGAGCTCTTTAATCCGCTTTTTAATCGGAGCATCATTTACCTCACCACTAACAGTTTTCTCTAGATTACTGATTCGCTCAAGCAGGTTAGCACTACCAATTTCTCCACTGACAGCCCACTCAACTGTATTAAAAAGAAAGAGCAGAGAAGGTGATTTCTCAGTGGTTTTAAAAAGATCAGCTATTATTTTTTCTGTTCTCTCGACAATTGAGCCAGATTGTTTAGTTTGATATAAAGTCTGTTCAACAGCAGCCACTCGTTCTAAAATTGGTTTATCAGGGACTGATCCATATAATAGTCTTTCTGCCTCAGACAGACCATCCAGTGGAATAATGCCGGCTGCCTGTAGCTGAGATAATAGCATCAGAGGAGTTATTATAACTAAAAATGCTACGAACAAGGCTGTGATTTTTTTTGTATTTATTTGCAAATTAACTACACCGTCCTTAAAAATTTATTTCAAAAGATGCACTAATATTTCTTTCGTTATCTTCCTCATCTTCATCATTTTCTATTAACTCATAACCAAGATTCAAACCATAATTATCATCAAAAGTTACTCCCAAGCCTAAATCCCAGGCAGTCTGTGATTTAAGTGTTGACTCTAAATCTTCTGGATCCAAAAGTTTATATGCTGCACTAAAAGTTGCCAGATTATTGAAGTCAAGTTCAACTCCAGTAATTCTTTGAGTCAGTTCATCATTTAAATCAACCTGATAACTGGCACTAATTGTTCCCATCTGGTCAGTATACTGCAGACCCAAAACTGTAGAATTAGTATTCGAATCAAGATCATCAAAAATATTTAGATTATTGTTTTCTATATAGTCAGCAGAGACTATAAAACGATCACTAGTCTGATAAGCCAAACCAAGACTGCGTCTGCTTTCATTTTCTTCTCTAAAAACTCTTTCCGAATTATTATTAAGTAATGATGATTGTTCACTGTTAATATTTAAATTTTGTTCAGAAATAATATTAGCATCTTCATTTTTAGCAGTCTGAACTTCCCACCATTCTCTGTTAGCCAAACTATAGCCAGCTCTAATCAAAGCTCGAGAATTAATTGTATATTCTAACTGCAGTTGTGTTTCGCTAATCATTTCATCATCAATAATTTCTTTATTATAATCTGTATTAAAATTTAAATCAGATAAAAGTTGCAATCCCGGGTTTTCCTGAGTTCCATTACCAGTAAGATTAAAACTATTACCATCTATTTCAATATCATCAATATCTGTTGAGCTTTCAAACTTAGAAGCAATCCCCAATAATTCTTCCCTTGCTGAATCAGAAAAAGATTTCTCCTGAGACAGGTCCAGACTTTTTAAATTATTATCATCAGTGTTTGCATCAGTATTATTCTGGGCTGCAGCACTAAAACTAAAAATCATCATTATGATCAGAGTAAATATAAATAATTTTTTCATCTTTTCCTGCCTCCTTTCTTTTAATTGCACACTTTAATTATAACAGATATAGGAGGAATAATCCAGATAAGAAAAACTTTTATTTTCCAGATTATTATATTTGTCTATTTGGATATAGTGTTGTATAATTTAAATAACAAAAAATAAAAAAATGAGGTGGTTAAATGACAGCAGATGTTGGGTTTATCACAGCACTTTCGGCAGGGATTTTATCTTTCTTTTCCCCCTGTATTTTACCATTAATCCCTACTTATCTTTCTTATCTGGTAGGTGATTATGCTAAAGCTAAAGAAAAGAATAAAAATATTTCAATAATTATTTCTTCACTCAGTTTTATTGCCGGTTTTACAGTTATATTTATTATACTTGGTTTATCAGCAACTTTTTTAGGTAAGTTTTTAATTAGAAACCAGAATATCTTAACTACTATTGGTGGAATCATAATTATCATCTTTGGTTTGCATCTGAGTGGAGTCTTTGAGATTAGTTATTTTTACAGAGAAAAGAAATTTGACCTTCCTGAATATCTACAGGGCAACTTGAGGGCTTTTGTAATGGGCCTAGTTTTAGCTTTAGGCTGGACACCATGTATTGGACCTATTTTAAGTTCTATCCTAATAGCTGCCAGCACCAGAGCTAATATAATGGAAGGTGGCTTCTTGCTTTTATTCTATTCAATTGGTTTATCAATACCATTTTTCCTTTCAGCAATTTTTATGGATTATCTCTTACCAAAATTAAAAGCATTTAATAAATATCTGCCGGTGGTAAATAAGGTCACAGGAATCCTGCTGATAATATTTGGTCTCTTAATGGTCACAGGATATCTGGAAGTAATAAACAGAATGTTACTTTAAATAGTTAAAGGTCATAATAAAATAGATAAACAAAAAAACCCTTAAAGCAGAATTGAAATCTCTGTCTTAAGGGTTTAATAATTATTAACTTATATTTTTTCTTAGAAACTATAAGTTAAACCACCAGCAACTTCCATTCCATTGCTGTACTGAGTTGCAATCTCATCAGCAGCATCTTCCAATTCCATATAGAAATAATTCACATCAAGATTGAAATTCAAACTGTCATTAAAACTGCGTTCATAACCTACGCCAGCTCTGTATCCTGTCCCATCCAGATCATCTTCTACATCTTCAAGACTCTGAGCAAAATATCCTTCATGAGTAATCTCTTTTGTACCATTATAAAATCCTATACCTGCTCCAACAGTCCAGTTATCATTCAGATGATAGTCAACTCCACCTGTAAAACCATTTAACTGAACAGCTATTGAGCCATTAGTATTATTTCCATCTTCTACTCTGTAGCTGATCTCACCCGGAATATATTCATAGCCAGCTTTAATAGTGTAACTATCATTAATTCTTCTTTCAACTCCTAATTTCCAGGCAGGAACCTTATCAATATTATCCATAGTTTCATAATCTGCATTAACTTGACCTGCATAACCTTCTACTCCAGCATTTAAAGTATCTATCTGCTGATTCCAGGCATCAAGCTCTACACCAACAATTGAAAAGTCGCCTGTCATTTCCCATTCTTCTGCAGAAACAGCTCCAGCAGTGATTGTAAGCATAAGTGCTGTTATCATTAAGACTGCAATTATATTTTTCATTTCTAATTTCTCCTCTTTTAATAATTAGTATTTTTTTCCTGTAAACATAGAAAACCCGAGGAAATAAATCCCCCGGGTTCTTTTAATTCTATATTAGATTAAACTATATTTAGAAGCTAACTGTTAGAGCAGTGTTAACTGTGCTTCCTTCTCCGTCAGTGATTGTACCATTAACATCAGCTTCACCCACGAGATACTTAGCTGTTGTGTTCCAAGCTACGTTCTCAGTAAGTTCTTTGTTAAATGAACCTTCTAGATAGTTATAGTTTAAACCGCTATCATCAATGTTCTTATACTGATAAGCTGCACCTACAGTAGTTGTTTCGTTCCACATGTAGTCTGCGCCAACTTTAACTAGAGTATAAGTATCTTCGCCTGGATCGTCATCAGCCATTTGATACTCCATAGCTGCAGTTAAGTCAGTCTTAGCATCTAAGTTGAATTCTGTGTTAGCTTCAACAAATACCATGTTGTAATCTTGAGTATATGCGTCATTCATAGTATACTCAACATTTGCAAAGTTATCGAAGTCACCATAAGTGTTCTCGATACCAGCATTAAATCTCATCTTAGCTTCGTCTCCTCTTGTATCACTAACAACATAAGTGAATCCACCTAATACTGTGTTGTTTTCATCTAATGTATATCTAGCATTTACATTACCTAGGAGATAGTCGCCATTTTCTTCTAAGTCATTGTCACCCTGATCTCCACCAGTAGCAACGAAATCTGTACCTGCGTATTCCAGCAGACCTGTAACTGTTAATTCTTCAGTAGCTTCAACAGCAACATTTGTAGTTGCATAGAAGTCTTCATTGTCAGAGTCATAAACAACTTCTGCACCAATTACTACATAATCAGCTACATTAAGACCAGATACTTCAGCAGCAAACTTAGTATTCTGTACTGGACCTCTTACTTGATAAGCTTTACCAGTAACAG
>Ga0306868_1001900_pt1 | contig 10461 bp, 5 predicted proteins | sample AntRauTorckE6832_FD_190411 | JGI IMG/M metagenome (GOLD analysis project Ga0306868, IMG submission 190411) | Saline lake microbial communities from Rauer Islands, Antarctica - Metagenome Torckler E6 #832 (v2) (version 2) | ecosystem: Environmental > Aquatic > Non-marine Saline and Alkaline >... | reverse complement strand
TCTCACACGAAAGCGGCTTCTACACCTCTTCATTTAATCTGACAATTACCCATGAAGATCCACAAGTTCAGATTATTTACACTTTGGATGGCTCAGAACCGGAGTTGAACAATCTACAGGGAACCGTCTATAATCATATGTACCAATATCTGAGTCCGAATAAACAATTATTAGAGTTTTCGTATATCACGAATATATTTGAACAAACCAACCCCATTCCAATCCGTGATCGAACAACAGACTCCAATTATTTCAGCAGAATGCAATCAGCAGTTGAAACTAGAGCAGAACCCTTCTTTTTCCCAAGAGATGATATCTTTAAAGGTACCGTGGTACGTGCAAGAGCAGTAAAAAATGGATCTGTGTTCAGTGCAATCAGCACACATACTTACTTTGTAACACCTGAAGGGAGAGATCGTTTTTCTCTGCCGGTGGTCTCTATTGCTGTACAGGAAGATGATTTCTTTGATTATGAAAAAGGTATTTATGTGCCGGGGAAAATATTCGATGACCTGAATTTAGATACTGTTTTAGGCGATTCAGAAGCTAATTATAATCAAAGGGGGATAGAATGGGAACGTAAAGCATCCATGATGCTTTTTGAGACGGAATCCGCCAACGCTGACTATCGGAATGATTTGGGAGTCCGTATTCACGGTGGCTTTAGTCGTGCATTTCCCATGAAATCTCTGCGACTTTATGCCAGAAATGAGTATGGGGATAATCGTTTCCGTCATCAAATATTTCCGGATGAACCCTATTCAGAATATAACCGCTTGATATTAAGAAATGGAGGCAATGATTGGGATGGTGCATTGATTCGTGATCCATTGCTGCGAAGTATCGTAAAACATATGAATTTCGATACACAGGCTTACAGGCCTTTCATTCTTTTTCTGAATGGTGAATATTGGGGTGTTCATGGTATGAGAGAGCGCTTTGATGAGTTCTACCTTGAAAGAAAACACGGAGTGGTTACTGAAAGTATTGATCTTCTTACGAGAAATGCCGTTGTAGTTAGTGGCTCTAATGATCATTATCTGGAAACCCTGAATTACATCAGACAAAATGGGTTAACGTCTGATGATCATTATAAATACATTCAGACGCGCATTGATGTTGAAAATTTTATTGATTATCTGATAGCTCATATTTTTGTTGCCAATCTCGATTGGCCGGGAAACAATGTCGATTTCTGGCGTAAACGCACAGCAAAGTATGAGCCTTTTTCCCCACCGATGCATGACGGGCGCTGGAGGTGGCTTGTATATGATATGGATTATGGATTTCATCGTTATTCTGACTGTGCAGAAACCGGCAATAATATTTGTGCACCTGTCGATCACAACTCACTCGAAATGGCAACCGGGGATGATCCCAGTTGGTTTAATAATCCACCCTGGTCTACTGAGCTTTTCAGAGCACTATTGACAAACGGACAATTCAGAATTAAATTTGCGAATCGTTATCTGGACCAATTAAATACGGCCTTTTTACCAAGCAGGACCGTAAACTTGGTAAATGAAATTGCAGCCGATGTAGAACCGGAAATGAATGAACACCTTGAAAGATGGTTTTCCGGTCGAGATGATCTTAATTTCGATAATTGGAAAGACAGAATTAATAGCCGATTAATCCCCTTTGCAGAGCAGAGGCCTGGTTATGCCAGAACTCATCTGAAGGAGTATTTTAATGTAGAAAATGAGTATACCCTTACTGTGGATCTCTCCAATCAAGCCGGTGGATATGTTCAACTAAACACAGTTCAAATACGTGGTGAAACCCCCGGAGTCAGTGCTAACCCATACCCCTGGACAGGCACCTATTTTGAAGGAGTGCCAATCACACTATCCGCGCTTCCGGAGGTTGGATATCAGTTTTCACACTGGGAAGTGGATGGCGAACAGGTCAACTCCAACAATATAACCCTGACTCTGGAAGTTGATGTTCAAATCCGTGCCTTTTTTGAGGAAGCCGTTACAACCCCGGTCGCAGACCTGGATTTAATCCACTATTTCCTATTCAGTGACGATCTGCCCAATAATACTCCGCTCACTTCAATTAAGTCAACATACTCAGGTGGAAAAATTGCTGAAATTCATTTTGAATCAAACTTAGTCGGTTATCCATTCGATGTCAATCATCCAAACTGGAGAATCGGTTCTATGGAGAGGAGAAATCAACCCTCACCCATAAATTACCGCCCCGAAGGCAATAATAATCAAGTATATGAAGATTTTATAGGAATGAGAGCATTACAAATAAAGCAACCATTTGAAGTGGACGGACAGGAAAGCGCCCTCATACTGAAAATGCCAACGGTCGGTTTTGACTCTGTTGTGATGTCGTTTGCTGCCATGAATGAAAATGCAGGTGTGGATGGATTGGTGATCGATTATTCAGTGCAGTTTGAGATAGATAGTCAATCTGATACGACATTTATTTGGACGGATGAGGAGTTATCAGACGGAGACAAGTATAAGAGTCTGGTAGATGGTACCTACCAATTATATACCGTGGACTTTTCAGAAATTACCGGCATTACCAACAATCCGAATTTTCGTGTCAGAGTCCGTTTTGATGCCCGGAGTGCTTCACTTTCTGAGGGTAACCAGGTAACATTCAACAATATTACACTGGATGGGAATCTATTACCTGGTTTACAAGATAAAATGGTTAACTTTATTCTTGAAAGAAACTATCCGAATCCTTTCCATTCTACAACAACCATCCCTTTCACAATACTTGAATCTGGACAAGCGCGCTTGGAGATATTCAATACACTTGGCCAAAGAGTGGCTCTATTACTAGATGATACCATTCAAGAAGGAAGCTATCAGATTCCCTTTGATGGGTTAAATCTGGCCAGTGGTGTTTATCTGTATCGATTGTATGTAGAAGGACAAATACAGAGTCGAATGATGGTCCTTATTAAATAGTTTTGTTTCATTTCTAAACCAATTTAACTCGAATCCACAAATCACTTTTCACAATGAGAAAGCTTCTTATATTTATTGCACTGACATTTTCTTTATATATCTCCGGTTTCACACCTTATCAAACCGACGAAATCAAAACATTCATTTTGGTTCGTCATGCAGAAAAAGTGGATGACAGTCAAGATCCCGTACTCTCGGAAGATGGAATAGCTCGTTCATATTATCTTGATTATATGCTTGAGCTACTGAACCCTGACGCTATCTACACATCACCCTACAACCGAACACGCGAGACGATCCATCATATCGCTGAACGTTACAGCATCGAACCGATCGTTTATGATCCTCAATCCCAGGACTTATTGGTGAAAGAGTGGCTGGAATCGAAGAATGGGTTTACTTATGTGATCTCCGGACACTCAAATACAATTCCGGAATTGGCAAATCTTCTGCTAAATCGAACCCATTTTGACGAGGATTTTGATGAATCAGATTATGGAAATCTACTAATCATAACTGTTACAAATAACGAATCCAACATTCTGCATCTTCGATATTGACCATTTGATCTACTTCAACCAAAAGGTTTCAACATCAATAACCCCGACTGTCAAGTCGCAGTGCAAGATGCAACATCAGGAATCAGGCCGGATCCATAGGTATCCATTACCAAAAACTCAAAAATCTAAGTAAAGGAAAATCTCCTACCATCAAAAAAAACTGCAGAGTTCAATATCAAGAACCCCGACTGTAAAGTTGAGGATTACAAAAAAAACACTTTCAAAAAAACTTTCATCTGCTTACCTTATCTAAACCTTTAAATAGAGCAGATGAAAAAGCTCCCTCCGACAGATTTTTTACGAACAAACTTCGCCCTCAAATCCGACCCGGTTTCCGTAGTCGGATTTTTTTTGGTTTTCTGCTTTCTCATAATCCCCTTTGAAAACGTAACTAACTATGACTCCAGCTACACCAGATCATAAACCCGCAATACTCGCACTCTCTGATGGCACAACCGTAAAGGGACGATCCATTGGAGCCATCGGTACATCCGGTGGTGAACTCTGCTTCAATACCAGTATGTCAGGCTATCAGGAGATTTTTACCGATCCCAGTTACTACGGGCAACTCATGATGATGACCTATCCTCATATCGGAAATTACGGCACCATGAGTCGGGACGATGAAGCCCATAAGGTGATGATCGCCGGACTCATCGTTCGTTCATTCTCCGACGACTTCAGTAATCCAATGGCCGATGGAAGCCTCCAAACATACCTCGAAAGAAATAACGTCGTAGGCATTTCCGGTGTCGACACCCGAATGCTGGTTCGCCATATCCGAACCAAAGGAGTGATGAACGCAGTCATCAGCTCAGAGATCCTCGATGAAAAGGAACTGGTCAAAAAAGCCAAAGAGTGGGACTCCATGGTTGGACTGGAACTGGCTACCAAAGTAACCCGAAATGAAGCTCAAACTGTCTCTTCTGATGGACCTTATAAAGTGGCTGCCTTCGACTACGGTATCAAACAGAACATCATCAATAACTTTGTGGCTCGCGGATGTACTTTGAGAATATTTCCTGCTGAAGCTGACCTTAAAGAGGTGAAAGCGTGGAACGCAGACGGATACTTTTTCAGCAATGGCCCGGGAGATCCCAACGCTTCTTCACATTATGGCCTCCCCATGGTAGAGTACGCAAAATCAACCGGAAAACCTCTGTTTGGCATCTGTCTCGGCCATCAGCTGATGGCTCTATCTGAAGGCATTCCTGTCAGAAAAATGTTTGTCGGACATCGGGGAGCTAATCAGCCGGTAAAAAATATGAAAACAGGATTGGTCGAAATCAGTACCCAAAATCACGGCTTTGCCGTCGATGAAAAAGCCATTGATGAGTCCAAAGCGGAAGTCACTCATATCAATTTGAATGACAACACCATTGAAGGGCTTAAGTTTAAAGCGTTCAAAGGAATGTCGGTACAGTATCATCCGGAAGCATCCCCCGGCCCGCACGATTCTTCTTATCTGTTCGATCAGTTTCTGGACATGATCAAAGAAGCACATTCATAAATCAATTTATTCAAACAAATTAATATATAAACTATGCCACGTCGCAACGACATAAGTAAAATTCTGATTATCGGTTCCGGTCCCATAGTAATTGGCCAAGCTTGTGAATTTGATTATTCCGGTACACAGGCCTGTCGATCTCTTCAAGAAGAGGGGTATAAAGTGGTTCTGATCAATTCGAACCCTGCAACAATCATGACCGACCCGATGATGGCCGATTCCATCTATCTGAAACCGCTCACCACTGCTTCCATCAAAGAAATTGTGGAGATCGAAAAACCGGACGCCGTACTACCCACAATGGGAGGACAAACCGCACTTAACCTCGCCCGTGACCTTCAACATGAAGGATACTGGACAAAAATGGGGGTCAAAATCATCGGAGTGAATATGGATGCGGTCGATATAACGGAGGACAGGCAACTCTTCAGAGACCTGATGGAAAAAATTGGAATTGAGCAGTGTAAAAGCCGAACTGCACACTCGTTACTCGACGCCAAAGAGATTGTTGAAGAACTTGGAGGTTTGCCAATTGTTATTCGGCCATCCTTTACCCTTGGCGGTACCGGAGGAGGAATTGTGTGGAGTGAGGATCAGTTTGAACGGAAAGTACTCCGTGGACTAGAGATGAGTCCGGTTCACCAGGTACTGATTGAAGAGAGTATCTTTGGGTGGAAAGAGTTTGAATTGGAGCTGTTACGTGATGATAATAATAATGTAGTGATCGTCTGCCCGATCGAAAACCTCGATCCAATGGGCGTGCACACCGGCGATTCTGTCACCGTAGCCCCTACTCAGACACTCACCGACAAACAGTATCAGCTACTGCGGGATGCAGCCATACATATGATGAGATCGATTGGAGAGTTTGCAGGTGGCTGTAATGTACAGTTTGCAATGGAACCCGGCAGTGATCGGTTAGTCGCCATTGAGATCAACCCCCGGGTAAGCAGATCTTCCGCATTGGCCTCCAAGGCAACCGGTTATCCAATCGCGAAGATAGCCACGAAACTGGCTGTTGGATATACTCTTGATGAACTTCCCAATCCAATCACTCAGGTTTCATCCGCCTGTTTTGAACCGTCCATTGACTATGTTGTTGTAAAGATCCCCCGATTCAATTTTGATAAGTTTTCCGGAGTTGATGAAGAGCTGAGTACACAGATGAAAGCGGTGGGCGAGGTGATGGCCATCGGCCGAACTTTCCCGGAAGCGCTGAATAAAGCGTGGCAATCCCTCGAAATCGGCAGAGCCGGATTGGGTGCCGACGGATATAGCGAACCGGATCGGAAAATGGTGCGAGAACGATTGCTGAAACCCTATTGGGATCGCACCCTGCAGATCCGGAACGCATTTAAGTATGGGACATCGGTTGAAGAGCTTGCAGATATCACCAAAGTAGACCCCTGGTTTTTGCAGCAGATTCGATATATGGTAAGCCTCGAAAACAGAACGGAAGGACAATCGTTGGAGAGCCTCACGAAAGAGGATTTCTATGAAGTAAAACGGGCCGGGTTTTCTGATGTTCAAATTGCCTGGCTGTTGAGTAAAAGCGGCAAAAAAGTCACGGAAAATGAGGTTCGAAATAGACGCCTTTCACTGGGATTGAAGCCGAGTTTCAAGATGGTGGATACCTGTGCGGCCGAGTTCCCGGCTGAGACTCCATATTATTACTCAACATATGAAACGGAAAATGAGAGTATTGTCACCGATAAAAAGAAAGTGATGATTTTGGGCAGCGGGCCTAACCGGATCGGACAGGGAATCGAGTTTGATTACTCCTGTGTTCATGCTGTACTAGCTGCTCAGGAGATGGGTTATGAAGCGATCATGGTGAACTGTAATCCGGAAACCGTCTCTACAGATTTTGATATTGCAGACAAACTCTATTTTGAGCCGGTCTATTGGGAACGGGTACTGGATATTTTTGAACATGAAAAACCGGAAGGAGTGATTCTGCAAGTAGGCGGACAAACCGCCCTCAAACTCGGCAAACGTTTTGTTGAATCCGGAATCAAGATTTTTGGTACTGAATTTGCCAAAATTGATTTGGCGGAAGACCGGGGTGAATTCTCCAAATTATTGAAACGGCTGGATATCCCATTCCCCGAATATGGTACAGCACGTAATGGAAATGATGCCATAACCATTGCAGATCGAGTCGGATATCCGGTATTGATCCGTCCCAGTTATGTCCTGGGGGGACAGGGTATGAGGATTGCCGTTCGGGAGGATGAATTGAGGCGATATGTTGAACGAATTCTTCAAACCCATCCTGAAAATGATTTTTTAATTGATAAGTACCTGGACAAGGCCATTGAGGTGGATGTCGACTCCGTTTATGATGGAAAACAGATCCACATTGCCGGTATCATGCAGCACATAGAGCCGGCCGGTGTGCATTCGGGTGATTCCACAGCGGTTCTTCCACCCTACTCTTTAAGCAAATCGGTGATTAAAACCATTGAAGAGTATCAGGAAAAAATAGCCTCAGAGATGGAGATTATTGGGTTTTTGAATGTTCAGTATGCGGTCAAAAATGAGCAGGTTTTTGTTTTGGAAGCCAACCCGCGATCCACTCGAACGATTCCGTTTTTAGCCAAAGCAACACAGCGTCCGGAAGCCAAAATCGGGGTCAAAGTAATGCTGGGAGCTAAACTAACAGAGTTCGATCTGGAGTCCAAATTAAAGAACTGGGCAATTAAAGAGCCGGTGTTCCCCTTTGATAAATTCCCTGAAGTGAAAAAAGAGCTTGGCCCCGAGATGAAATCAACCGGAGAGAGCATTTACTTTATGGAGAATTTTGACGACGAACACTTCAAAAAACCGTATGAGTTTAAAAACCTCTATCTGAGTAAATAAAAATCGTAGTCGATTTTATAACTCATTCCTATAAGTTAAACGGCACTGAAGAGTGATGAAGATTGATCTTTAGTGCCCCTTTTGCATCTTTGATATAACCAAAGGTATATTCAACTTTACTGATATCGCCTGTATTCACATCCGTGAAAAAGTAATTTCCCATGGCTACAGCGTAATCTTCATAAATAAATATACCCCCTGAATTTTCAAACTCAACCTTACTCCATGGTTGTAGTGCAAATCCGGTATCTTCAGGAAAATTGCCTGAACGGCCTATAAAATAAGAAACCGCTCCCTCTCGTGTCCCGCGAAACTGGATCTCCTTGGCTCGGGTAGGTTTGAAGAGCACATTTCCCTTTTCGTATGCATAATAGTTGTCAATCACTTCTGAGGTCAATGCTTCACACGCTTTTCGATCATTTTTTAATTTCCCGATCTCTATGAGAGCATCTCCCCAAGCTTTTTGAGCTGATAGAATTTCATCTTTTGTAATCATTTGAGCTTTCTGTTTAGGATAAAAATTTTAGACTGAAATTATACTTTTTTACTTTAAAAATCACACGCAGACTCAAGTGCATTCCGATCCTCCTCTGTAAAAACCAACTCCGTTTTGGGTTGTTGACCCATCAAATGATGCATCACAGAAGCAGGATTTTCTACATGTTCCAGGCCCAGCGCGTGTCCTATCTCATGAGCAATAACCAATTCCAGCTCCTCTCTGTTCGTAAATTGAAATATATTGATCCATTTTCCATTTTCCGATTGCTCATAAGAGCCCTGCGTAAACCGTCTGGATCCGCTAAAGGTCTCATTATATTCTTGAATGAGCATATTTTTCTCTTCGATCATTCGGTTCATCTGTCTAAGCTCATTATTGATATCATTCACCCTTTCAGTTAATTCAACTCCGGATTGCTCCATCCGACCAGATAATCGATCCACTCTTGCTCTCCTCTCTTTTAGAATCTCTAACTGTTCAGAATTAAAACCTCCTTCTGAATTTACCTGCTCTATCCAAGCATTTAATTGGTTCAGCATCTCTTGAACCCTTTCCGACTCTCGCTGATACTCATCATTCCACTCTTCAAAATTCTCCACCGATTCCAGGTAATTAGTCTCCAATGCATCAATCTGATACTCTTTCATCTGTAATCTATTTCTGAATTGACGCTCTTGATCTGTCATCTGTTGCTGTACATCATATCTCAAATGAAGTTCGATTTCACCTGATTCTGAATAGGAAACCACCGGTATACCTACGGCCTCTGACCATTTTTCAGAAACATTCTTGATGGTGGCAATGACCTCACTCTCTGTGATCCCAAAGCGGTCATCTATCTCCCCAACCGTGATAGTTAATGGATCTTGACATGGATTCGCCGACATTCCATCCCCTATACTTGATGTAGAGTCTCTGTTTGATAAGAGTCCCATTATCATGAAAGAAATTACAATGACAAGGGCTGTAAAGGATTTATAATTCATAGAATTTTTATTGAGATTTTTAATAATCTAGCTTCCATCTCAGATCGATACCTTCCCTTAAATCGTCACCCTGTAAAATAATCAACTCCAGATTATCTTTAAGAAGATATTCCAATAAAAAGAGGGTCTTAGGGCGACTTCCTCCAACCTCATTCAAGATTGCGAAAAATGTTCGCGGATTCAGATACCAACCCGTTTTAATGGATGTCGTATTGCTCGACCCCGCTCTGGTATTATCGATTTGTACTACATCAATTCCCAGTCGTTGTGATGCCAGCATTTCAACCCGATCCAGTAATACCTCAAGGGCATAATCTGCTGCAGTCGGACTGCTCCCTGATCCGGCTACAACTTGTTCCCAGGATTCCAGTTCATAAAATGGCTTCCCAAAAAGAGTATAACTGACCATATCCTGCAGCTCCAACTCCGGCTGACTATCAAATCTGAATTCAGGTTCTTCTAACGTACCTTCAATGATATAATAGATGGTAACCCCAACAGCCTGAGGAGGTTCGTGCTTTGTAACTATATTTAATTGAGGATTATTCATCGGTCCGGAAAAGGAGATGTTGGCCGTTTCAAGATCGAAATTTTTTCCGAGTGGACGTGCATACCCTCGAATACCATCCAGGGTTCCAAAAATCTGTATTTCCTCATTTTTTCTCTTTAAAAGATCCACCTGCCCGCCAAGCTCAATCTCCATATCCAGATATTGCCGGTTCCGAATAAAAAATTGTCGCCCAAAACTAACACTCAACTCCATACTTAGGGCATCAATAAATTCAAAAGGAACGTCCTCCTCTTCATCATCAAGCGTAACGGTTTCAACAGACCGTTCACCAAAATTTTCCAGAAAGATAAAACCGTTCAGAAATGTAATAGACCCATTTAGTACAGGATCTTCAAAGGTTCCTGTTACTCTTGTTTGTCCATTAATCATGGCATTGGTATCCTGAGTATTTGCCACCCGAAATTGATTAGCTCTTATTTCAATATCAATTCCCTCAGGATTTAAATTATCCAGATTCATTGAACCCGTAGCTCTTATTGTCCCCGGTCCGCTTTTCATATTAAATTCCTGCAGAACCACTCTCTGAGACTCAAA
>Ga0306868_1001897_pt1 | contig 10466 bp, 8 predicted proteins | sample AntRauTorckE6832_FD_190411 | JGI IMG/M metagenome (GOLD analysis project Ga0306868, IMG submission 190411) | Saline lake microbial communities from Rauer Islands, Antarctica - Metagenome Torckler E6 #832 (v2) (version 2) | ecosystem: Environmental > Aquatic > Non-marine Saline and Alkaline >... | reverse complement strand
GATATCCTCTACCGTGACATGCGCTGTTACGGCCTGGGCGAGCTCAACTATCGCAAAGCACGGATGGCAGGCATCAACTTTATCCGCTATGACCCACGGGACAATCCCGTCGATATTTCTTTGGACAACAGTGGGCTTTCCATCTCACTGACCGATCCCTCCATCCGGCTCCCCGTTAGACTCCATCCCGATTTTTTGGTGCTGTCAACCGGTATCCAGGCACAGGACAGCGAGGAGCTCGCCTCCATGCTCAGGGTGCCGCGCAACAGCGCCGGATTCTTTATCGAAGCCCATGCCAAGCTTCGTCCGGTTGATCTGCCCAGCGAAGGGCTCTTTATGGCGGGAACGGCCCATGCTCCCAAGGATTCCACCGAAACCATCTCCCAGGCCCAGGCGGCCGTGGTACGGGCCACAACCATTCTGGCAAAACAGAAGCTGCAGATGTCGGGCGTGGTCTCTACGGTTAATCCCACCAACTGTGCCGTCTGCCTCACCTGTGTCAGGGCATGCCCCTACGGCGTCCCCTTTATCAACGATCAGCATTCAGCGGAAATAAACCCCGCACTGTGCCAGGGATGTGGTATCTGCGTTGCCGAATGCCCGGCAAAAACCATCTCTCTGGGCCGCTATGAGGACAGAAACATTTCGGCCAAGCTCAGTGCCTATCGCGAGTATCAAACTGCAGAAGCCAAAGGAGTCGGATGATGAGTAATTTCAACGCCAGCGTCATCGTCTTTGCCTGCCGCCACTGAGCATACACTGCTGCGGACCTGGCAGGTTCGGAACGACGCTCCTACCCACCATCAATCAGTATCGTGATGTTGCCCTGCACCGGAAGAATAGAGGAGTCTCTCATGCTGGAGGCCTTTGAAAACGGTGCCGACGGCGTCATGGTCATCGGCTGCCTGGAAGGTGACTGCCATTATGTTTCCGGCAACATCAGAGCCAGGGCGCGCGTCAAGCGGGTCTATTCGATCCTTGAAAAAATAGGCATCGGCGCCGAGCGCATACGTATGTACAACCTCAGCGCCGGAGAAGGGGCAAAATTTGCCGCCTTTGCCAACGAATTCGTCGACACTATAATAGAACTCGGCCCAAGCCCGGTGAATACCATGCGTGCCAGGAAAACAGCGAAGGCTCCACAGGAGGAGACAACATGATCACAGGTACCCCGAAACCCATTGAAGAAATCTTGGAGATGCTCGAGCCCTATGACAATATCGTTGTAGCCGGCTGCCATGGCTGTGTCACCGTCTGCCGTGTCGGAGGACAGAAAGAGGTCGAGGTGCTCTCCTCCACCCTGCGCCTTGCACGAGAAACCGCCGGCAAAGACATAAACATAAAGGAAGTCAGCCTGGAGCGCCAGTGCGACCCGGAATATGTGGAGACCATGCGCCCCTACGTCGAGGATTACCAGGCAGTGCTCTCCATCGCCTGCGGCGCTGGGATCCAGTTCCTCGCCGAAAAATTCGCCAAAACACCGCTCCTGCCGGGCATCAACACTGGTTTTCTCGGTGTTACCGAACGCCAGGGCGAGTGGTCCGAACGATGCCAGGGCTGCGGCGACTGTGTCCTCCACCTGACGGGTGGCATCTGCCCCATCACCCGCTGCGCCAAACAGCTGCTCCATGGTCCCTGTGGTGGTTCAACCGCCGGCGTATGCGAAATCGACAAGTATGTGCCATGCGGCTGGCAGCTCATCATCGACCGGCTCAAATCGCTTGACCAGATGGACAACTACGCCAAACTGAAACCGTATAAAGGTTGGAACGCCTCAAGAGACGGCGGGCCACGCCGTATTATCAGGGAGGACATGGTATAATGAAATCAGGAAGCAACCTCGAAAAGGTTCTCGAAGCCGGACATTTTTCCGTTACAGCCGAATGCGGTCCGCCCCGTGGAGCGGACGCTGACCACGTGCGTAAAAAGGCCGGCTTTGTCAAAGATAATGTCGATGCCTGCAACGTCACCGATAACCAGACGTCGGTTGTACGTATGAGCTCCCTGGCCGGATGCCTGCTGGTCAAAGAAGTGGGAGTGGAACCGCTCATCCAGATGGTGGTGAGGGATCGCAACCGCATCGCCCTGCAATCCGACTTGCTCGGCGCTTCCGCCATGGGCGTGCGTAATTTGCTCTGCCTCTCCGGAGATCACCAGAAGTTCGGCGATGACCCTCAGGCCAAAAATGTGTTTGATATTGATTCCATGCAACTCATCCATATGGCCAAAACCATGCGGGATGACGGTGTGTTCCCTTCAGGCGAAGAGCTCAAAGGAGTTCCACGTTTCTATATCGGCTGTGCCGTCAACCCATTTGCCGACCCTTATGAAATCAGAGTCGCGAGGCTCAAACTGAAGATGGAGGCAGGCGCCGATTTCGTCCAGACCCAGTGCATTTACAACATGGACACCTTTAAAAGGTATATGGAGGATGCCAAAAAACAGGGGCTGCATGAAAAAATCAAGATCCTTGCCGGTGTCACACCGCTTAAATCCGCGGGCATGGCAAAATTTATGAACAAATTCGTTGCCGGTATCGATATCCCCGATGACATCATCAAACGCATTGCCGATGAGCCGAAGGAAAAGCAGGCCGCCAAGGGTATCGAAATATGCATTGAGCAGATAGGAGAACTCAAGGAAATGGAGGGCATTGCCGGCGTCCATGTTATGGCGATTAATGGGAAGAGAAACTCAACGAGATAATCGGAGGAGCGGGACTGCTTCCCCGCCCCATGGTTGACTAGTGCCCATCCAGAAACGGCCCTTTTCTCCCAACTCTTCGTTGCGCTGTCGAATTTAATCCTCGGAATATTCAGTATATGCCTCCGGTTAAATTGGCCAGCGCGCCTCGATGTAGAACAGGTAAGCGAAGACTCCGCAGAAAATCTCGTTTCTGGATGGGCACTGACTAGGAGAGCTAATACAGATGTATTAATACTGGTGGTCTACAGTACAGCATCATTTAATGGAGGAATTATGTCAGAGAAGAAAGATATCTTAATCGTCGACGACGACCCGGATTTTGTTGAAGCCGTCAAACTCATTGTTGAAAAGGGAGGCTATGACGTTCGCGTTGCCTACGACGGTCAGGAAGGCATCGAAATGGTTAATGAAAAGGCCCCGGACCTCATTGTCCTCGACGTCATGATGCCGGTTATGAACGGCCATGAAGCTTGCGCCAAGATCAAGAGCGAGGAAAAAACAGCGGAGATCCCCATCATCCTGCTTACTGCCGTGGCCGACCGTGTCACAACCAGTACCTACACCCACAGGGACATGCTGGAAAGTGAAGCGGATGACTACATGCCTAAACCGGTGGAACCCAAGGAACTGCTTGAGCTTATTAAAAGCTGGTTAAAAAAATAGCGCCGAGGCTACGTTGCAAATCGTTGTGTGCCGGTGGACTATGCCGCATGAACTAGAACGACCCAGGCATGGCCCACCGCCTGCAGCCGACCCGGCTATGCAGGTAAACCGCCTTTCAGCAACACTGCTGGAGTTATCTACTGGAGCTACCTGCTGCAATGACCTGTAACAGATTCCATTTCGCCGTTTTCTTCAAGCACAAAAGGATACCATGGATACAATCCGAATTCTGGTCATAGACGATGAAAAAGTTATCCGTGAAGGTGTGGAGCGTGCTCTTTCCGGCAGAGGATACACTCTAGCCAAAGCGGAAAACGGCGAGCAGGGCATCGAAATGCTCAAGGAGAATACCTTCCATATCGTCCTGCTCGATTTGATGATGCCCGGCATCGACGGATTCGGTGTCCTGGAATGGATCAATGAAAACACTCCTGATACCCAGGTTATCGTCATCACTGGATTTGCCACTGTATCCAAGGCCGTTTCAGCAATGAAAAAGGGGGCCTTTGATTTTGTAGGTAAGCCATTCACTCCGGATTATATCCGTATCGTCGTTGGCCGTGCAGTGGAAAAAATTTCGCTCCGGGCCGAAACCGAAAAGCTTCGCGAGGAAAAAACACTCAGCCTGGAGGAAATACAAAAAGAGCAAAGCCGCCTCAAAACAGTGTTCAGCTGTATGGTGGAAGCGGTGATAATTACCAACAGCGAAAGCGTCGTTGTACACCACAACCCTGCCGCCATCAAGCTCCTGGAAATACAGACCGATCCTGTTATCGGCAAACCGTTTTCCGCCTCAATCCAAGATAGCCATGCGGTGCAGATGGTCGAAGAATCCCTGACAAAAGCTATCGTCGTTACCCGTGAATTTCCCGCGGGAACCATCTCGCGGAAATTCCTTCGGGCATACTGCTCGCCGGTAAAATCACAGGGCGGCAATACCCTTGGGGCCGTCATCACGTTTGAGGATATTTCCACCCACAAGGAAATCGATCGAATGAAATCGGACTTTGTCGCCATGGTGGCCCATGAACTCAAATCCCCACTGGCCTCCATCGAGCAGATGATCTATGCCCTGCAGACCGACTGCGAATACGAAGCGGAAAAATCCTGCAACGCCCTTCATGGCCGTATGACCACCCGTACTAAAGATCTGCTGCGCCTCATTGACAACCTGCTCAACCTCTCCAAACTGGAGAACGGCACCATCGTCTTCAATCTCGAACCCACCAAAGGTCATGATATCATCAAAGATATCGTGGAAATAGCTACACCGCAGGCGGATAGCAAAAATATCACCATAAATTATCGTCCCTGTGGTGAGGACTGGTGGTTCAACGTTGATTACGACTATATTCGCACCGCATTTATGAACATAATTTCCAACGCCGTGAAATACACACCGGACGGCGGTACTCTCGATATCCAAACTTCCGTCAACGGCGGCCTGGCCAACCTCATTGTCAAGGATTCAGGCATCGGTATCAACGAAAAGGATCTTCCCCATATCTTTGATCGATTCTTCAGGGTCAAAGGCAAGGCAACACGCCATATCACCGGGTCCGGACTCGGCCTCTCCCTGGTCAAAGAGGTGGTTGATGCCCACCAGGGCTATATCGATGTTTATTCAACACCCGATGTCGGCACTACCTTTACACTCAGTTTTCCTCTGGCAAGCGGTGCCTGAAATTCCGCTACCTTTTTCCTTTACGACTTTTTTTACAAAGACAGTTCTTCCATGCTATACTTCGCTTAATGCTTTCCTCTCACCAGAGATACCCGTCAAACAAAAAGCTGATTACCAACTACGCTCAGCTCGAAGTGCGGGGGCAAGGACATCATATGGCTACCTTGAAAATAACATATGATGTGCTGGGTCGATTAGCTGACCTTTATCGGTAATCAAACACAAAAAAAAGCCATTGATAATTAGTATTGTTATAGGTAGTTATACTGCATACAAAGCACCAACTACTCCATTTCTACGAAGGATTCCATTATGAACAGGAAGGATTATCACCAGACGCTGACGATCAGCGGCAAGGAATACGGCTACTACGACATTACGCTTTTGCAAAAAAACAATATCGCCAATATCGACAGGCTTCCCTTTTCCATACGCATTCTAGTAGAAAACCTGCTGCGTAAACTCGATGGGTCCATCGTCAAGGAAGAGGATCTGACTACGGTTGCCACCTGGCAGAAACACTACGACACCCCTCCGGAAATCCCCTATCATCCAGCCCGCGTGCTGATGCAGGACTTCACCGGGGTACCGGCAGTGGTGGACCTTGCCGCCATGCGCGATGCCGTCCGTGATCTGGGCGGCGATCCAGCTAAAGTCAACCCAATGGTACCGGTGGAGCTGGTGGTGGATCATTCCATACAGATCGACTATTACGGAACGACCAACTCCATCGTCCAGAACGTGGAAAAAGAATATTCACGAAACAATGAGCGCTACACCCTGCTTAAATGGGCACAGCTGAGCTTTGATAATTTTAATGTAGTTCCCCCTAATTCCGGGATCTGCCATCAGGTTAACCTGGAGCACCTGGGCAGGGTCATCATCGCCGAAGACGACAATACAGCCTACCCCGACACCGTTGTGGGCCTCGACTCCCATACCCCGATGATCAACGGAATCGGTGTCATGGGTTGGGGAGTGGGCGGTATAGAAGCAGAGGCGGTAATGCTGGGCCAGCCCTATTATATGTCCATTCCGGAGGTGATCGGCGTCAAACTCAGTGGTTCTCTCAAGGAAGGGGTCACGGCAACCGATCTGGTACTCACTGTCACCGAGCTCCTGCGGCAAAACAATGTGGTGGAAAAATTTGTTGAGTATTTCGGCCCGGGTGTCACCAACCTCTCCATCCCCGACCGCGCCACAATCTCGAATATGACCCCGGAACACGGGGCAACCCTTGGGTTTTTCCCCATCGACGACAAAACCCTGGAGTATCTTCGTCTTACCGACAGAGCCGAAAAGGCCGAGCTCACCGAAAGCTACGCCAAGGCCAATAAGCTCTTCCTCAGCGACAACGAAAAGGCGGAATATTCCCAGATAATAGAACTCGATCTCGCCACCATCGAACCCTCACTGGCCGGACCCGCGCGCCCACAGGACCGCATAAGGCTCTGTGACATCAAGAACAGCTTTGATGAGATTCTCGGATGCCGATACGACAGGGATCTCGACCAGAAAGAGATTTCCGACTTCCACCAGGAATCCGGCTGCCAGACCCATCGTCCGCGCCAATGCACTCCTGCCGAAAAAAAATCATTTCCGCTTGAACTTGCAGGGAAAAAAGTCGATATCGGCGATGGCAGTGTAGTCGTTGCCGCCATCACATCCTGCACCAACACCTCCAACCCCCACGTCCTCATGGGGGCTGGGCTGATGGCCAAAAAAGCCGTGGAATACGGCCTGCAGGTGCCCGCCTATGTCAAGACCTCCTTTGCCCCGGGCTCCAAGGTGGTTCGCAACTATCTCTTGGAAGCCGGTTTATCACCCTATTACGAAGCGCTCGGTTTCCATCTGGCGGCCTTCGGTTGCACAACCTGTATCGGCAACAGCGGACCGCTCCATGCCGATATTGAAGAGCTGATACAACAACAGGAACTCAATGTTGCCGCCGTCCTCTCCGGCAACCGTAATTTCGAGGCCCGGATCCATCAGCGCATCAAATCAAACTTCCTGGCATCGCCCATGCTGGTCATCGCCTTTGCCCTTGCCGGTAAAATCGATATCGACCTTACCTCGGAACCTCTTGGCGCCACTCCCAACGGCGAGCCCATCTACCTCAAGGACCTCTGGCCCTCCAATGCCGAAATCGACAATCTGGTCAGCCGGTATGTTCACCAGGAGGGCTATAACAGAGTCTACTCCACCATATTTGAAGGCGATGATTTCTGGCAAGCTCTCAAGGTTACGGAAAGCACCACCTTTGCCTGGGATCCCCAGTCCACCTACATCAAAAAGCCACCCTACTTCGATGACTTCAAACAGGATACCACGAAACCTGTCAATATCGAAAAGGCCAGGCCATTTCTATTGCTGGGTGATTCGGTGACCACCGACCACATCTCACCGGCGGGATCCATCCCCAAAGAGTATCCGGCCGGGCAGTATCTGCAAAAACAGAATGTCAAACCGGAGGATTTCAACTCCTATGGCTCGCGGCGCGGTAATCACGAAGTAATGATGCGCGGCACTTTCGGCAATATTCGGATTAAAAATTCCATGGTGGCCCCGAAGGAAGGAAGCTTCACCATCAAAAAACCGGAAAACACCGAGATGTTCAACTACGATGCCGCCATGGCCTACCAGGACGAAAAGACCCCGCTCATTGTCCTGGGCGGCAGCGAATACGGCACCGGCTCCTCACGCGACTGGGCCGCCAAGGGTACAGCCCTGCTGGGCGTCAAGGCGGTGCTGGCTAAATCCTATGAGCGCATTCACCGCAACAATCTGGTAGGTATGGGTGTACTGCCGCTGGTCTTTAAGGCGGGCGAGGGCTACGAAGAATTGAACATCAGAGGCGATGAGCTTTTCCAGATAGAAGGTCTGCAGAATATGGCTCCCCGCCAGGAAGTCACGGTTCATGTGATAAGGGGGGACGGTTCAACTTTTACATTCATTGCCGATTCACGCCTTGATACGGAAATCGATGTGGCCTACTTTGAGCATGGCGGCATCCTTCCCTATGTTCTGCGCAAGATCATGAAGGTGTAGCAGCAACCAACCACACAAAGGGGTGCTCTGCTTTATAGCGGAGCCCCCTTTCCTCCCTACGAACCATCAGGAAAATGCACCGTACAATTATCGCCGTGGGGGACAGCCACTCCCTGCGCTGTTTTGAAAACCATCCGGTTATCGCCGATTCCACAGCCGCAACCGGCATCAACAAACTGGACGGCAAGACAGCCTACAAGTTACAAGACCACGACCGCCGGGTTCGCAAGGTCATCGCCCCATTGCACGACAAGCACATAATCTTTTGTTTCGGCGAGGTGGATGTCCGCATTCACCTCAAACGCCAGCACGGCAAAACCGGCACTGATATAGCGACACTCATCGAAAACACCGCCAAACGCTATACCGGCTATGTCGCGAAGCTCCGGCAGCAGGGTTTTGATATCCATATTTTCAATGTGGTTCCAACGGGTGATTTCCATGGTGACGCCTTTGAAAAATGGAGAGCCAATCTGGCCTACCCACCTACCACAAGCTTTACCGAGCGCCGGGACTACACACTGCAGCTCAATGAACAATACAGGAAATACTGTGCCGCGGCCGATCTGCCATTTATCGACATCTACAAACACCTCATTGATGCGCACGGTCTACGGCACCGGGAACTCGTCTACGATTTTTCTCACCTCAATTCCACCACGGCGGACATTGTTCTACGACACTACAGCTTTTCTCCGTCGTAAATGGAAAATTTGTCTCCAAGATGAAAGTGATTTTAAATTCCGACTCCCAACAAAGCTCAGCTCAAGGTAAAAGGTAACTCCTTATGGGGGAAGCGATGTAATGTAACTACCCCCTGTATTTGTAACTGCTTGCAGGGTGCCGGAGATTCTCGCAAGCAGACTGGTGAAGCGTATTGGTCATACGTAAGCCAGGCTGATCGCGGGGAGCCCTGGTGTCCTGCGAGCAGATACAATAAAAGAAAGTATTTTCGTTTCAAATTGCATGCAAAAAGAGTAAAATTTATGACTTTTACTGCAATGCCGATGACACAATCATATACAATCAACAGTTAAATAACCATTATGTTGATAGAGATATTTTCCATACTCGCCCCTGTTTTTATCTGTGCCGGCATAGGGTTGTGCTGGTCCAAAAGCGGCAAGCCCTACGACACCCAGCTCATCACCTCCATTGTCAGCTATTTCGGCACCCCCTGCCTGATCTTTCATTCCATTTCTGCGGTGGAGATAGCCCCCCGGGCCGTCTTCAACATGGCCGGGGCGGCACTGGCTGCCAACGCAGCCTTTATCGTGATCGGCGGGGTCTTCCTCGCACTTGCCCGGCTGGAACAGCGCGCCTTTCTCCCCGCCCTGAGTTTTCCCAATGTCGGCAATGTCGGACTGCCGCTGTGCTATCTGGCCTTCGGCGAAGAGGGCCTTGCCCTGGGATCCACCTTCTTCGCCGTCTATGCCGTTGTGCAGCTCACAGCTGGTACCGCCTTTGTCTCCGGGCGGTTCTCCCCCGCTTCATTACTCAGGATGCCCGTTATTCCGGCAACCGTGCTGGCCGTCGTTTTTCTGCTGACAGCCACCCCGGTGCCTGCATGGCTTAACAATACCACACGGCTTATCGGCGACCTCACCATTCCCCTGATGCTCTTCACCCTTGGAGTGTCTCTCGCACGCATCCGCCCTGCAGGCCTGAAACTCCCTTTTGCTCTTGCAATTGTGCGACTTGGAGCAGGCTTCGGCGTAGGTCTTCTGCTTGCCTCGCTTTTCCAGCTGGAGAGTATTGCGGCAGGCGTGGTGATTCTACAGTGCTCCATGCCGACCGCCGTCTTCTGCTATCTCTTTGCTCAACTCTATGACCGAAAACCACAGGATGTTGCCGGAGCAGTCATGCTTTCCACACTTCTCAGCTTCATCACTCTGCCGGCTCTGCTGGCTTTCGTATTATCACTCTAAAAAATAGGTAACTATTCAGGAGCACCCCATCTTGTCCCATTTAAGCCTTCTCGAATAGCACAAGTATGCTTCGAAGTCCCAAATGAGCCAATATAGAGCACTCCTGAACAGTTACAACTCGGTGGTTATGCCAATTTGGTGCTCCCACCTGAATAGTTACAAAAATAGTTACCATTAGTGTGTTTGCTGCTGCTATTCGGCCTTGAATGGGGAATGACTATCACGGTGTAGCGTTGACAGTATGACCGCTTATTCGATAAAATTAAGTAATGTCAGAAAGTCATAGAAGCTAAAACCAGATCCGCTCCGAGGCGGAGACGGAAGCCTGCGAATTTTTAGATAAAACCGGGTTTCCTGCGGCGAAGATGATCTGGCTTGTCTTCTCCAGGCGAGAAGGAATCACTCTATAGTGGACCCCAGTTTTAAGACAGTAGTTT
>Ga0306868_1001893_pt1 | contig 10480 bp, 10 predicted proteins | sample AntRauTorckE6832_FD_190411 | JGI IMG/M metagenome (GOLD analysis project Ga0306868, IMG submission 190411) | Saline lake microbial communities from Rauer Islands, Antarctica - Metagenome Torckler E6 #832 (v2) (version 2) | ecosystem: Environmental > Aquatic > Non-marine Saline and Alkaline >... | reverse complement strand
CTTACAGGAATAAAATATACATCTGTAGTAATACAGAGATGATGACTTATTCCCTGTAAAGGGGCAACAATAATGGTAAGCTGTTTACGGGAGAACCGTACGTGCAGTTTGACGAGGGGTCCCAGCTGAAAGGCTGGTCCTACTCAATTATTAGTTAAATTATCACAAAGAAATATACTAAAACTAATAAATATTTATAATTTTTACAAAATTCAATATACAAGTTGACGAGGACAAAAACTTATGGTAATATAATTGTATATACAACTAGTCAATTGGGGTGAAATAATATGAGTGAAATTACTAAACAGATGAATATTAATAAAAATTCAGTTATTCCGATCTATCATCAGATAAAGGAACAGTTATACAAATTTATTGATGAAAATCATTTAAAAGATGGTGATTTATTACCTTCAGAGAATGAGTTGAGTTCGCAATTTGATATATCAAGGATGACAGCTAGAAATGCACTTGAAGAATTAGTTAAACAAGGGGTAGCAAAAAGAGAAAGAGGAAAAGGTACAATAGTTGTTAATCCCAAAATTGATCAATCTTTAATGCAGATAAAAAGTTTTACAAAAGCTATGAGTGAAAAAGGTTTTACTACAAGAGCTGATATATTAAACTTTGAAGTCGGAAGTGCTAGTGAAGAAATTCATAAAAAATTAAAATTACATAATGATGACAAGATAATTATGCTTTCTAGATTAAGATGGATTAATGATCACCCGGTTGGAATCCAAGAATCTTACCTTCCTTATGATAAAGCTAAAAACTTAATCGAGCATAAAGAAGAATTAAAAAACAAATCTTTATATACTCTATTAGAAAAGCACTGTTCATTAAAACCTAAAACTACTCATGAAACACTAGAGATTAAAAAGGCCGGAACAAAAGAGAACAAATTGCTACAAATTGGTTTAAATGAAGCTTTATTCTATGTGGAAGCACTTGTAGACTGTGAGAGTGGGCCGATGGAGTATGTAGAGGCATATTACAGGTCAGATTTATTTAAATTTCACATTACAAGTCAACTATAATTAGGAGGTGATAAGTGAGCAGATTATCAGTTTTAAACATAATATAATAAACCAAGGAGGAATTTGAGAATATGAGAAGATATTCAATATTAATATTATTATTACTAGTTTTTAGTCTAGTGTTTAGTTCAGTTGTAGTTGCAGAGGGTAATTATGGTGGTGAATTCACAGGATTTTCATCTACTGACCCAAAATCATTAGATCCAGCTGCCTTAGGTTCTTGGGACCAAGCAGTAATGGCTGCAAACGTATTAGAGGGTTTAGCAAGGTTAAGCCCGAGTGGTCAAAGTATTGAACCAGGTATTGCAAAGTCTTGGGAAGTTTCAGATGATGGTTTAGTATGGACTTTTGATCTTAGAGAAGATGCATATTTTCATAATGATGAAAATATTACTGCTGAAGATGTAAAATACAGTTTTGAAAGAGTTATAAATCCAGAAACAAGATCTCCTCAAGCATGGTTGTTTAATAAAGTAGTTGGCTACAGTGAGATGAGAAATGGTGAAGCAGCTGAAGTTTCGGGAATTAGAGTTGCTGATGACTATACACTAGAAATTGAATTAGTAGAACCTTTAACTCCTTTTGTTTCTATGTTAGCATCTCCAGGTGCTGCTGTTGTATCAAAAACAGCTGTTGAAGAATATGGCGATCAGTTTGGACAAAATGTTGTAAGTGCAGGTCCCTTTAAATTAACAAACTGGGAACAGAATTTAGAATTAGAAATGTCTGCATTTGAGGACTATTGGGCAGGACGTCCATATTTGGATACTTTAAAGTTTAGATTTATTCATGATGAAAATACCAGAATCATTGAACTTCTTTCTGGTAATATTGATTGGGCTTGGGTTACTCCAGCTCACCATCAGGGTTTAACAAATAACAGCGTATATAAAGATTCTATCTATCGAGTTAATACATTACATGTTGCTTATTTTATAGTTAATATGAATGAAGGACCTTTTGGAAATAATCTTAAATTACGTCAAGCGATAAGTTATGCGTTAAACAGAGAATCAGTTATAGACTCATTACAAGGTAGAGCAAATAGAGCTATTGGAATCTTCCCCCCCGGCTTTATGGGCCATGACCAAAAAGCAACAGCATATGAGTATAATCCTGAAAAAGCAAAAGAACTATTAGCTGAAGCAGGTTACCCTGATGGATTACCAGAAACATATACAGTAATAAGTTTACCTTGGGCAAACTTAATTAAAATACTTGAAATTTATCAACAAAACTTAAGAGATGTAGGTATTAATATTGAACTTAAACCAGTTCAACAAGGTGAATATATGTCAATGATTGGTGAAGGAAACTTTGATTTAGCTTATGGTTATAGAGTTGCAGATTATGCTGATCCAGATTCCTTTGTATATCCACTATTACATTCAGATTCAATTGACGGTGGAGGAAATGTAGCATTTTATTCAAATGATAAAATTGATAATCTAATTGAAGAAGGAAGATTAGAAACTGATGAACAAGAACGCAAAAATATATATGAAGAAATTAATAATATGGTACAAGAAGAATTACCATATATATCTACAACACATAATATTTGGGTAGATGTAATGAATCCTGATGTTAGAAATTGGCAGCCAAGTGCAATGGATATACACATGTTCCATAGAGTTTGGTTAGCAGAGTAATACTTAGTTACCGGGTGTAGTTAACTATGCCCGGTTTCTTATATAATTATTAATCAGTACATATTTACTAAGGAGAGGATTAGATTGTTTAATTACATATTAAAACGATTTTTATTCTTAATACCAATATTAATAGGACTATCTTTACTAATCTTTATCTTTTTATATCTAATCCCAGGTGATGTTGCAAGAATGATCGCTGGTCCATCTGCAAGCAAAGAGGTTGTAGATAGTATAACCAATGAAATGGGTTTAAACAGACCATTACCAGTACAGTATTTTGAATTTCTAACTAATTTTTTAACAGGCGATTTTGGTCATTCTTATCAATCTGGAAAAGCAATTATTGATGAAATTCCTATTGTGTTTAAAAGAACCTTACAACTAACTATTATAGTTCAAATTATTTCATTTATTATTGGAGGTATAATGGGAATTATTTCTGCAGTTTGGCGAAAATCAATTTGGGATAGGCTTATCATGGCAATATCTGTATCTGGACTATCACTTCCACTTTTTTGGTCAGCACTTGTAATTCAACTACTTTTCAGTATTTATTTAGGCTGGCTTCCTCCTTCAGGATATAGATCAGGGTTTGATTTATATATAATATTACCTACCTTAACATTAGTATTACCAAATAGCGGAATGTTGGCAAGAGTTACAAGATCAGCTGTAATAGATGTGATGAATAATGATTATATAAGGACAGCTAAGTCAAAAGGTTTATCAAACTTTTGGGTTATTACAAAACATATTGTTAGAAATGCATTGATTCCAATGATTACTATGACAGGAACAAATTTAAGCAGAATGATGGGTGGAGTTATTATGATTGAAATTATTTTTACCTGGCCTGGTATGGGAAAATATGTTTATGATGCATTATTAGCTAAAGATTTTCCTGCTTTACAAACTGCAACTATGTTAATTGCTTCATTAGTTATAGTCATTAACCTATTTGTTGATCTCACTTATGGATTAATAGATCCTCGTATTAGATATCATAACTAGGAGGAGTAAGCATTGAATTTAAAAACAATAGTAAAATTTATTAAAAAAGAACCTTTAGCATTTATAGCTTTACTGATAGTATTATCATACATAATTATTGCATTATTTGCTCCTATAATTGCAACGCATGATCCCCTTAGAGTAAAGACAAGTATGAACGTTGACGGGGAAAAAATATATGCTCCTTATCCTCCCAGTAAAATGCATTTGTTTGGTACAGATCAATTGGGAAGAGATTTATTTAGTAGGATTGTATTTGGAGTAAGAGTATCTTTATTTGTTGGTATTGTTGCAAGGGGTTTAAGTATGTTATTGGGAGTATTTCTAGGTCTTATAACAGGTTTTTCAGGTGGTATAATAGATAATATTATTATGAGAATTACAGATGTTTTTATGTCAATACCTGCAATTTTATTGGCCATGATTGTTACATTGATTTTTAGTCCTAGCCTAACTTCAGTAATTTTAGCAATTGTTGTTGTTGGTTGGCCTGATGTTGCTCGTTTAGTAAGAAGTCAGGTGTTGAGTATAAAAAATAATGAATATGTTGAGGCTGTTGAAGCATTGGGTGCAAAGAAGATAAGAATAATATTAAAACACATCTTACCAAACTGTATGGGTATTATTATAGTATCTTTTTCAATGGGAATTCCAGGTGCAGTTATGTATGAAGCTGGATTATCATTTTTTGGTTTAGGAATTCAACCACCTTCACCAAGTTTAGGTTCAATAATATCAAATGGTAGAGGGTATATGATGTTTGCACCCTGGTATAGTATATTACCAGGTATTGTATTAGCATTATTTGTACTTTCAGTAAACATTTTAGGAGATACAGTTATTGATTATTTTGATCCATCATATAAATAAAATAGAGGTGATATTGTGAAGATAGGAGTTTCAAGCAGTGTATATTTACATGATAACTTAGAAAATGCATTAAAAAAAATTTCAAAATTGGGTTTAAAGTATGTAGAAATTTGGGGAGAGCCCCCACATTTATGGTTAGATCATATAGATTATAGTTATCTTAAAAAAATTACACAATTACTTTATAAATATAATTTAAAACCATCCTACCATGGACCCGCACATGATGTAGATATAACAAGTATGAATCCTGGGATAAAAAAGGAATCAATTAAACAACATAAAAGATCACTTGATATTGCTAAATTCTTAGGTGTAGATGTTTATGTAATCCATGCCGGTAGTTTTTATCCGGGTGATAAGGATGTTGTTAAAAAAGGTTTAGATAGATTATATAAATCTATTGATGAACTATTAACATTAGCTGAAAATAATAATATAGTATTAGCTGTTGAGAACCATCCGGTTAATGAAAATGGTATTTTTAACAATCCAAAGATGATGAAAAAGGTATTAAAAGATTTTGAATCTCCTTATCTTAAAGCAACTTTAGATATTGGACATGCAAATTTAACAAAGTTTCCTGTAATAGAATATATTAAGGAATTAGGTAATGATATTAAACATATTCATATTAATGATAATGATGGATTAGAAGATTTACATTTAGCTTATGGAGAAGGTAATATAGATTCGAAAAATATAATTAAAAAAATAGAAGATATAGGTTTTACTGGTCTAGGTATATTAGAAATATGGGCGCCAGACAACCCAGCAAAGGCGATTAATAAGAGTATTAGCTATATAAATTCAATATAATTTATAATAGAAAGGTTGGTCTAGTTGAAAAAAAGAATAATAGGAATTGACATTGATGGAGTAATAACTGATGAATATAGTTTATATAACAGAAATATTTGGCATCATTACTTATGTAACTATATTGGTAAAGAAATTAAACGAAAAGAAAACATATACAATATATATGAAGCATATGATCTACCAAAAGAAGTCTTAGATAATTTCTTAAAAAACAGTTTAAAAGATATATATATAGATTTAATTCCTAATAAAGGAGTTAAGGATGTATTAGAAGATTTAAAAAAGAATGACTTTACTATCATTTTAATAACTGCACGTGAAGAAAAGTATAGAAAGATTACTGAAAACTGGTTAGACAAATATGATATAGTTTATGATAAGTTGATTCATAGAGTAAATAAAGTTCCTTGTGCAAAAGATGAAGACATTCAACTTTTTATTGAAGATGATCAAGACAATGCAGAGTCATTTTTAAATAATGGTATTGGTATCATATTATTTGATAAAAAGCATAATAGAGACTCAAAAGATATAAAAAATAAGTACAGAGTTAATAACTGGCAAGAAGCAAAAAAATTAATATATAATTTTTTTAATATAGAAATGGTGGTATGATGAAAAAATATTCAGGTGATTTTAATAATTTAATAGAGAAATGGAATTTAAAAGATGAAGACTTATGGATTGATTATCAGGTACTAGGCCCTATGTTTGCATCTTTAAGAATGTTTTTAAGTATGAACAATGTATTACCTGTAATTGTAGGTTCTAAAGGATGTTTAAACCATCTACGATTTACTATTATAGCTTGGGGTGAAGAAGATTTTCATTTGGGTAAAAAACCAATTGCACTTTTAGAGTACAACCAGGCAGATATTATTACTGGTAATTATGAAATAAGTGAAGATTGGTATAAAAATATTAAAGAAATGTCAAACTATACTGAAACAGAACTGATAGTATTATTACCAACAGACCCTATTACAATATCAGGAGTTAATCTAGAGAAAATTTCAAAGGAAATCAAAAATAAAATAAAAATAGATACAAGTTACTTATCTACATCTGCAATTTCAGGAGATAACCAATGGGAAGGATACCAAGCTGCTTTAAATGCATTATATAAACCATATCTAGAAAAGAATTACAAAAGGGAAAAAACAGTAAACTTAGTAGGCTGGATGTGGCCTTCTAGAAAAAGAGAGCATGAAATTGGAGCATGTATAGACATGTTAAAGCAAGTTGGAATAGAAGTTCAATCAGTTATTACTGGTGGTAGTTCTGTAAAAGATATAGAAGACAGTATGAAAGCTTCTGCTAATGCAATGGTATGTTCTGCTGTTGTAGGAGACATATTTTATGATTTGGAAGAAAAAGGAATAAAATTAGCAGGTAGAAGATCACCTTATGGTTTTGAAGGTACAAAAGAATGGTTAACAAGTATTGCAGATGCTTTAGATATAGATACAAAAGATAAAATAGAAAAGTTAGAAAAATTATATCAAAACGACTTTGATGAACTTAAGAGTATTTTAAAGAATAAAAAAGTATTTGTAAGTGGTGGACCAGGTAGATTAATTGGATTATTACATACCTTAATTGATTATGAGGTAGAAATAAAAACTGCTGCATTGTTTTGGCCACATCCCTGGTCACAAAATGATTTAAAACACATGAAGGAAAAACATGATATTAAAATAGATAACTTTATTGTATCTCCCGGTCTTGATGACCTTGAAAAAGTTGCTAAAGATTATGAGATTGATCTTTGGTTAGGTGGTTATCAAGAACAACATATTGCTAAAAAATATGGTATTCCATTCGTACCTATTACAGTTTATACTTCTCCACATGTTGGCTTTGAGGGAGTAATAAATTTAGGTAACAAACTAAAATTAGCATTAGAAGGCTATGATTTCACAGAAAATATTTTAAAAGCAAAGGAGATACAGCCATGTATATATCAACTAAAAAACAAAGAATAGAGCCGTTAAAGGGTTGTTCTATGGTTGGAATAATAGAAGGAATATTAGGTATTGAAGATGCCTTACCAGTAGTACATGGTCCTTTAAGTTGTTCTTCAGGTCATAGGATGGTATATCTGTTTGCTGATAAAGAGCCAATATTACCAACAACTGCTTTAACTGAACAGGATCTAATTTTAGGCTCTCAAGAAAAGTTAAAATATGCTCTAAACAAGGCTTATAAAATATATAAACCCAAGTATCTTGTTATAATAATAACCTGTGCTATCAGCATGTCAGGTGAAGAATTTAATGTCATAATTAATGAATTTGAAAAAAATAATGATTGTAAAGTCTCTGTATTAGATGGAAGTGGACTTTATGGTGAAGAGGCAGATGGGTTTAACTTATTATATGATGATATTATTAAAAGATTTAAAATTAATGATACTAACAGTAATATAATTAGTTTAGATGGTATTGCACTTAGTGATGTAAATGCAAGGAAAAATTATAATACCTTATTAGATATGATCAAAAAATATACAAACTTAAAAACAGGTCCATCTATTTTTATGGACTTTAATTTAGAAAATGATTTAGATGATTATTTAAACACCCAGAAAATAAAAATTGGACATTTATGGAATAAATATGATATAGAAAATAATAGACCTGCACCATATGGTGTAAAGGGTACTTTTAGTTGGTTAAAATGGATTGAAGAGATTACAGGTGAAAAAATAAATAATAATCTTATAAAAGACTATAATAAATACAATAAGGAATTAACTACTATCAAAGAAAATATAAACTTTGAAAAAGTAAAAGTTGTTATAGAAGGAGATTCATGGTCAAGTTTAGGGTTAGCTTCTTTTATTCAAAACGAATTAAATGCAAAAGTATTTTTAAGCACTGATAATTATGGAGTACAATATAATAAAAATAAAAAATTAGTCAATGAAATTTATAATGATATGGGTGGATATGAATTATTTAAAAAAGCTAATGAAATTAATCCCGATCTAGTATTTGGTTCATCATATATTAGATGTAAAAAGAAATGGGATATTATACCATTCAGCCAACCAGTTTATCATCTATATGAAAAAGATTATAACTTATTAGGGTTTGAAGGTGTTTTTAATATTGTAGACTTAATCAAAAAGAGTATAAATAATAAATAGTAAAGAGATAACTCATAATATGGAGGAATTTTATGAAGAAAATAGCAATGTATGGTAAAGGTGGGATTGGTAAATCAACTATAGCAGTCAATTTAGCTTTAACATTTGCAAATATGAACTATAAAGTTGGATTAATAGGATGTGATCCAAAAGGAGATACCTGTAGACTATTATCACCAAAAAGATTACCTACAATTTTAGATAATTATAGTAAAATAAAAGAAGATATTAATAATATCAGTAATTTAACATATAATTATAAAAATAAAATTACTTGTATTGAAGTTGGAGGACCAAGACCTGGGGTAGGTTGTGCTGGCAAAGGTATAATATTAGGATTAGACTTATTACAGGAATATGATTTTTATAAAGATAAGGATATCATAATATATGATGTATTAGGAGATGTAGTTTGTGGAGGTTTTGCCTCTCCAGTTTCAAAAGGATATGCTGAAGAAGTGTATATAGTTTCTTCAGGAGAACAGGCATCTTTATTTGCAGCAAATAATATTATAAAAGGAATGTCACAAATTGGAGGAAATATTCAGGGGTTAATATATAATAGTAAAAATATTGAAAAAGAATATGAAATAGTAAATGAGTTTTCAAAGAGGATAAATATACCAATTATTGGTAGAATAGAGCACTCTAAAAGAATACCATTACTTGAATTGCAAAAAAAAGCTATTGTAGCTGAATTTCCAAATGGTAAAGAGGCTAAAGAATTTTTGAAATTATCTAAAGAAGTACTTAATAAAAATATTGATATTAATACAGATACAATAGATGATGAAGAAGTACATGAAATTATAAAAGAAATTAAAGGTGATAATTATGTCTATTAATCATCCATGTTATTCTGATGGTTGTCATAATAATATAGTAAGGATACATTTACCGGTAGCAGATATTTGCAATCTAGGATGTGGCTTTTGTGAAAGATCAATAGAAAATAAGGATGGAATTAAAAGCAGTAATAATGCAATTAGTCCTGATAAAGCATTAGATTGGTTAAATAAGTTAATCAATGAAGATAAAGAAGATATTAAAATAATTGGTATAGCTGGACCAGGAGAACCATTGTTTAGTGAAAATACATTTAAAACTTTAAAAATGGTTAAAGAAAAATATCCTGATTTAGATAGCTGTTTATGTACAAATGGGGTAAATTTAAATAATACTATTGATGATATAAAGGATAATTTAGATTATTTAACTGTAACTATAAATGCTTTTACTCCCAAAACTGCTAAAAAAATATATAAATTTGTAGTATTTGATGGAGAATACAAGTATGATTTAAAATCATTTGAAAAAATGTTAGATAATAAATGGAAGGGATTAAAAAAAGCTATAGACTATAATACATTTAAAGCAGTAAAAATAAACACAATATATATACCAGATATTAATGATGATGAAATAGAGCTAATTGCCAAAAAAGCAGCAGATATTGGTGTTAATGAATTAAATATAAAAATACTTATGCCTAAAGCTTATTTTAAAGATCATAAGAAATTTGATAAAGAAAAATTTAAAAAAGTAAGAAAAAAAGCTGAGAAGTATATAACAGTTTTTAAAGAATGTAAAAACTGTAGTTATGATGCTTATGGAGTACCAGGCGAGGATAAAAGGCTTCATGAAAGGTTTAAACAGAAGGATTAAATATATTAATCCTATAATTCCATAGTTATAAATATTAAAAGCCCTAATGCCTTTGTTTAATAAAGCCTTAGGGCTTTAAATTATAAATACATAAATATATTATTGATATTGTTTTATTAAAAGTAAAATTACAATTAAATTATTCGAATTTTTTATTTTTACTAATTATATATTATTTCATCGGGCTTTATGATGGTATTTAATTATTAATTTAGTTAAAAAAGTTACTATAAATATATTTTTTACGTTTATTTTGGTATAAT
>Ga0306868_1001880_pt1 | contig 10552 bp, 12 predicted proteins | sample AntRauTorckE6832_FD_190411 | JGI IMG/M metagenome (GOLD analysis project Ga0306868, IMG submission 190411) | Saline lake microbial communities from Rauer Islands, Antarctica - Metagenome Torckler E6 #832 (v2) (version 2) | ecosystem: Environmental > Aquatic > Non-marine Saline and Alkaline >... | reverse complement strand
GACAGCAGCTCAGTCTGCTGGGGAAGATTGCGCGCGCGATCCCTACGCCGGGGTAGAAACAACCTTAAATTTGATGTACGCCAGGACAAGAGACTTGCCGACCCATACCAATTTTGTTCTGCGCCTTTTGAAATCCGATTAAATGCAAGTGTACCCCATGCCTGTCCTTACACAGGTGTGGGGTGTTTTTTATGTGCAAAAAACAGCGGGCTCCCATTAAAAGGCGTCTGTCAATCGCACAGACGTACCCCATAAGCATTGTATATGCTTTGTTCAAATATGCACTATACATTGTCCAATGTGCGATCTATATCGAAAACGCTATGACAAGAGGGGCAAATAAAGAGCCACCTGGTAAGACCTTGTTCCTTTTTAAACATTGAATGGAAGCCATCCTTATATCCACAGGAGGGACAAATCTTAAATTCATCATCCATCTTCACTTTAATGATTTCATAATCCACGGGGCTCTCCTCCTTTGGTAGAAATTGAAATTAATTTAATTTATCTAACAATATATTCTATAGTTCCGGCCAACCTGCACACCTCTCAACTTTTTGACAATGACAATCATGTTTGAAAATGTGATGCCAACACTTTGATCGACTGGCCAATTTACACAAAGCTTTTTACACCCTCCTCTGGATAAAGACGTTGCGTAATGCGTTAGTGAACCGAAACTGAAACGAGAGACCTCCGAGCTGTCAATCGTCGATTTGCGCTTCAAACTTCGAGTCCGCGCGTCAGATCCTCCCAGAGATCCTCGGGATCTTCAATCCCAACTGAAATGCGCAGCAGTGTTTCCCGAATGCCGAGCTGTTTTTTTACCGAGGAAGGAATCGCGGCGTGCGACATGCTCCAGCAGTGGGTGAGGATGGTCTCCACTCCACCGAGACTGGGTGCGATGATCGGTAGTTTAACGGTTTCCAGCACGCGGCGCACCTGCTTTTGCTCTTTGAGCTCAAAAGAGATAACCGCGCCTGCTCCTGTGGCCTGTGAAAAATGAATGGCACGTCCTGGATGGTCGGCCAACTGAGGGAAATAGACCCGAGCGACCGCCGGATGGCTCGCCAGTCGTTCGCACAGTAGCAGCGCCCCGTTCTGTGCGGCCTCAAGACGGACCTTGAGAGTCTTGATGCCACGCCCCAGCAGAAAACAGTCGAATGGTGGCAGGGCAGCCCCCAGCGCGTTGTGATGACGCTTGAGGCGTTTGGCCAGATCCTCGTCGGCAGTGGTGGCCAGGCCGGCGAGCAGATCGGAGTGGCCGGCGAGAAATTTGGTGGCGCTGTGAATGGCGACATCGATTCCCAGCGGCAGGGCCGGCTGAAGCAGTGGCGTCATAAAGGTGTTGTCGAGCAGGGTCAGCAGGCCGCGCCGCCGCGCAATTTGGACCATGGCGCGCAGGTCGGTAATCTTAAACAGCGGGTTGGAAGGTGTCTCGAAAAACAAGGCGCGGGTTTGAGGGCGTACGGCGTCTTCCACCTGCTGTGGATCGGTCATGTCGACAAAGGTTGTCTCGATCCCCTGCTGTGGCAGAATCAGCGTCAGGTAGCGGTAGGTGCCGCCGTACAGGTCCTCGGGCGCAATGAGGTGATCGCCGCTTTTGAGCAGGGACAGCGCACCGCCGATGGCCGCCATGCCGGACGCATAGGCAAACCCTTGCACGCCTCCCTCCAGCAGAGCGATGGCTTCCTCGACCTGGTCGCGGCTTGGATTGCCGCTGCGCGCATAATCGTATTCCCCCGCACGCCCCTCGAAATGATGATAGGTCGAAGAAAGATAGACTGGAATATTGGCCGCCCCGGTCGCCGGGTCGCGATCCCGCCCCTGATGCACAAGAACAGTTCCCGGCCGAAGATTTTTCTTTTTCATGATTTAATACCTTTCTCTCCGCGTCCTCAGATATCTACGCGGTTCAGGGTTTTCCCAAAGCCTGTTCCAGATCAGCAATGATATCGCCGACATCTTCAATGCCCACCGACAGCCGCAGCAGGCTCTCGCAGATTCCCAGGCGCCGACGCTCCGGTTCGGGGATATCGCCGTGGGTCTGGACTGCAGGCAGGGTCATCAGCGATTCGACGCCGCCCAGACTTTCCGCAAATGAAATAAGCTTGAGCCGTTTCAACACCTGGCGGGCCGTCGCCTGCGAATCGACCCGGAATGAAAGGATGCCGCCGGTGGAATTCTGCAGGAAGTAAAGCCGTTCTCCCAGGGTTTCCTCCCGGGCGACCAGCACTCCAGCGCACAGGTCGTTGTGCCCACCCAGATACTTGGTGGCCGAGTGGACCACGACGTCGGCGCCGAAGTCAAAGGGGCGCTGCAGTGCCGGCGTCAAAAAGGTGTTGTCTACCACAAACAGCAGCTCATGCTTGCGACACGCTTCGCCCAGGGCCGCCAGGTCGGCCACCCCCAGCAGTGGGTTGCCGGGTGTTTCCACCAGAAGCGCCCGGCTTTCCGGTTCTATGGCCGCTTTTACGGCCGCGGTGTCGGTGGTATCCACATAGGAGGCGCGTAGCCCGAGCTTGTCGAAAACCTCGACCAGCACCCGGTAGGTTCCACCGTAAAGATCCTGCGACACGATCAGATGATCTTCGGAGCGGAAGTACAGAAACAGCGTCGTTAATGCCGCCATCCCCGATGAAAAGACGCAGGCGCGTGCTCCTCCTTCCAATTCAGCCAGGGCGTTTTCCAACACCTGACGGGTCGGGTTGCCCGAACGGGTGTAGTCGAAACCGGTGCTTTCCCCCACTGCCGGATGTCGGCAGGTGGCGCTCGGATAAATGGGATAGCTGATGGCACCGGTGGCCTCATCCTTTCCCACGCCGACATGTGTCAGTCGACTGGCCGTTTTCAAATGACCGGGTGTGTTCATATAGTGCTTTCCTCTCCGCCGCATTGTACAAAAAAAGCCCCTTCCACAGATGGGAAGGGGCCGGTTCAGAAAGAGGGGGCTTTCCGTGGTGCACTTGCGCCGGCTCCGTCCTCATCTCTCCCTCTATTCAGGGCAGGATTTGGCACCAGTCGCTCGTTTGAAAAAACGAACCGGTTGCCGTGGCTTCACAGGGCCTTTCCCTCCACCACTCTAGATGATAACGCAGCTTAAAATTTAAGTTTAAGCCTGGATATCCTCAAAAAGAACGCTGGAAAGGTAGCGCTCGCCGGCATCCGGCAGAATGACGACAATGGTTTTGCCGGCGAATTCAGGCTGAGTGGCGAGGCGGGCTGCGGCAACCGTGGCTGCGCCGCAGGAGATTCCCGAAAGCAGGCCTTCTTCTTTGGCCAGCCGCCGTGCCATTTCGATCGCCTCTTCGTTGCTGACCTGCTCAACCCGATCAACCAGAGAGAGGTCCAGGGTATCGGGAATAAAACCGGCACCGATCCCCTGGATTTTATGGGGTCCGGGCTTGATCTCCTCTCCTGCGAGTTTCTGGCGAATGACCGGGCTTTCCGTCGGTTCCACCGCCACGGACAGGATCTGCCTGCCGCGGGTCTTCTTGATGTAGCGCGAAACACCGGTGATGGTGCCGCCGGTGCCGACACCGGAGACCAGCACGTCGATGTCGCCGTCGGTATCTTCCCAGATTTCCGGCCCGGTGGTCTGTTCATGGATCGCCGGGTTGGCGGGGTTCTTGAACTGGTGCAGCAGCACGTAGCGATTGGGGTCGGAGGCCGCCAGCTCTTCTGCCGCCGCGATGGCACCGCCCATCCCTTTGGCGCCGGGCGTCAGGATCAACTCGGCGCCGAAAGCCGCCAGCACCTTGCGCCGCTCAATGCTCATGGTTTCGGGCATGGTCAGGGTGATCGGAATGCCGCGCGCGGCGGCGACAAAGGCCAGTGCGATGCCGGTATTGCCGCTGGTGGGTTCGATGATCAGCTTGCCGGGGCCGAGCAGCCCTTTTTGTTCGGCATCCCAGATCATGGAGGCCCCGATGCGGCATTTGACGGAATAGGCCGGATTGCGCCCCTCGATCTTGCCGAGGACAGTGGCGCCGCCGGGAGTCACTTTATTGAGCCGGACCAGGGGGGTGCGGCCGATGCTGAGAGAATTGTCGGTGTAAATGCGAGCCATGGCAAACTCCTTTGAAAGTCCGTTGTCCGTGGATTGCCCAACGGATAGCGCGAGATAACTTGATAAGAGTGCTTGTTTAAGGGTTAGCATTAAATCTGATAAACTCAATCCTGTTTTGATTTTTTCCCCCAGATTTTTGTCCGTGATCTCCGTTAATATTGAGTAGATTAGTAAACAATCAAAACAAAACCATAGTGAAAAGGTAAAGTATATATGTCAAGAAAAAGTTGCATTTAAAAATGTCGTATTGTGTATTTAATCTAGGGTGGACTGTGTCAACAGTCAGGATGAAAAGGTGGGAAGACACATTTTTTTTTGGACTCTGACGTAGTATCGAAAAATACTTGACCACTTTGGTAGGGTTAGGATATATACTGGTCAGTCACCAAAAACTAAAAACCCTTGTGGCTGAAAATCATAAATTCGCAGACCAAAAGGACAGCACATGAGAGCAACCCTATTGACGCTCACCCTCGTGGCTACCCTCCTTCTTGCCGGGTGTAGCGGCGAAAAATATGGTGCCGGCGTGGACTCTTCCGCACCGAAGGCAACCGTGAAGGATGTGTTTCTGAAAAAGAGCCTCCTCGGCCAGAAGGTTACGCTGGAAGGAAAAATAGTCTCTCAGTGCCAATCCAACGGATGCTGGTTTTATCTTCGAGACTCTACAGGGCAAATTTACATCGACCTTAAAACCCATAATTTCACCCTGCCTTCGATGTCGAATAAAAACGTCATCGCCAGCGGTACCGTCGCAATGTCTCAGAATACGGTTCTTCTGGTCGCAAGCGGAGTTGAAGTGAAATGAGCGGCTATCTCAAGCTCTCAATCAAGAACCTGCTGCGCCATCGTACGCGAAGTGCCTTGACCATGCTCGGCATCGCGGCTTCAGTAGGCGTACTGTTCTCAGTTCTCTCCTTCAACCGCGGCTTCACTGAGGGTCTTGCCGATGAGCTTGATCGCACCGGCCTGCACTTTATGGTAGTTCCCTCAGGGTGTGCTCACGAGGTCGCGGCGCTGGTCCTTCATGGCGCCGTCATCCCCAAGTTTCTCGACACCTCGGTAATGAAACACCTTCAGGAAACCGACGGCGTAGCCTTTTCCACGCCGATTCTGGTTGCCCAGCTGGCGAACCCGGAAAAAGAGCGGATCGATCTTATTTACGGTGTGGACATGCAGGTATTGTCCGCGATCAAGCCAGGATGGAAGATCGAAGGGGCGATTCCGACCCAACCGAATGAAATCCTGCTCGGCCACGAGGTCGCTGAACACGAAGGAATCAAGACGGGTGATGTCTTTAGCGAGACTGCTGACGGGGAACCCATGATCGTGACAGGGATAATCGAGTTGACCGGCAGCCAGGATGACGCCTTTGTCTATCTCCCGATCGAGACCGCCCAGCAACTTCTCCAGAAACCCGGCGCGGCAACGGCAATCGGAGTGAAAGTCAACGATCCAGGGCGTATGAGTGAGATTACCGATGCACTCACCGCTGCCGTTCCGGGGATTCAGATCGTGACCATGGGGCAGGTGATGAACTCAATCTCCAATCTGGCTGCTTCAGCCAGGGCGCTGAGCTTGGCCATCGTGTTGATAGCCATTCTGATCAGCGCCGTGGGCGTGATGAATTCCATCCTGATGTCGGTGTTCGAACGAACCCAGGAAATCGGCATGATGCGCTCTGTAGGTGCATCGCGCAAAAACATTTTCAGGATTATCCTCGAGGAGACCGCGATCCTATCCATTGCGGGCGGCCTGCTCGGAATTGTCATTGCAACCCTGGGCTCAAAGCTGATTGAAGCCTTCGTCCGCTCGGTGATGCCGTTTGTACCCTCTGGAAACCTGATCAGCTTTGACCCGCTTCTCGCCCTCGGAAGCGTACTGTTCATCATGGTAATAGGCATAGGCTCGGGTCTCTACCCGGCGGCTAAAGCATCTAAAATAAACCCAGTCGAGGCGATCAAAGGATGATTGAACTCAATAACATAGAAAAAACTTACCGCCGGGGCGCTGAAGATGTTCGTGCGCTACGTGGCGTTGACCTGATGATCGACAAAGAAGAGCTGGTTGCGATTACCGGCCCTTCAGGTGCAGGCAAGACCACGCTGCTTCATATCCTCGGCTGTCTCGATCAACCGACGAACGGCCAAGTCCTGATCGATAGTATCGATACTTCGAATTTACCGGAGTTTGAACTGGTTAAATTACGCCGGGAAAAAATCGGCTTTGTCTTCCAGCAGTTTTACCTGATTCCCGGGCTGAGCGTGTTCGATAACATTGCCCTTCCGTTACTCTTCAGCAATAAAGAGGCATCGCCAGAGAAGATCAAGCGCCTGGCGGGAATGGTAGGTTTGGAGCATCGGCTTGACCATGTGCCGTCGCAGCTCAGCGGTGGAGAGATGCAGCGCACCGCCATTGCCCGCGGGCTGGTCAATGATCCGGAGATCCTGCTGGCCGACGAACCAACCGGCAACCTCGACAGCAAGAGCAGCGATAGGATATTCGAGATTTTACGCTCTCTGAAAAGCGCCGGCCTCACCATCGTCATGATCACCCACAACCCTGACCTTGCCGCGCGCGCCGAGCGCACCATTCAGATCAAGGATGGGGCAGTCCACACCGAAGTTTAGGGATAAATCAGGGACTCCTTCGGTTTTCATTTTTTTACTTTTAACAATTACACGTACGAGTTGAATTCCAACCTCCTTTTAAGGGGAGTGAGTTGGGAAACTGGTGATTTTCGATTCAATTTATTTGAGAATCTCCATAGCTAGGTCATGGTACTTCTGATGGAAGCCTTCGCCCAGTTCGAGCTTTTCGACTCGGGCGAATCCTTCCAGCATGCCGGCCTTTTCAGCCAGGGGCAGTCGGAGGTCTGCCTGGTGATAGAGAAGCTGGTTCTCTTTACCGATATGAGCGCGAATCATTTCGGCATACCGATCAAGCCGGTCAGCAACGAGGTCCGCATCGGGGTTCTCTTTCTGCTCTATCATATAGGCCACCTCCTGGAGGAGGGTTCGAGCGTAGTTGTGCTCGTTGATCAGTTCGGCAGTCAGTTCACCAAGCGCCTCTCCATCATAGAATTTCGCTGCCGGAAAGTAGAAGCGCTCCTCCTTGGCGTGATGGCATTGATCCACGAAATTGCTGAAAAAATCATGCATTTTGAGGATTCGCTGTGAGTTCAATGTGCCAGTCTGACGGATCTTGACCACTTCGTCGCGGGCAGCAGCGAGCATTTCAAGTGTGATGTCGTGTTCTTTCTCCAGTTGGGCGCTGGGCTGCTGAGTAGGCTCTGTTTGTGGTTCCGAAGAAACAGCAGTACCCACACTTGCCGGCAAGAGAAACAGTGAGCACAAGATGATTTTTGCTAACAAATTTCGCATGCTAAGAATCCCCCTTTTTAAGGTTCCGTAATTTAATCTTAATTTTCAACCGTAACAATTTGCAAACAAATGGTAGTGTAAAGAATTTTTCGCTTTTTTTCAGCAGCGTCCTTATGGCGTCTTATGCGATTGCGTCCATAGCCTCTTCCAATAATTGGTCTTTAAGTAGTTCCATGTTCAGGTAGCGTTTCTGCCCCCACCTGGTTCCTGCAATATGTCTGAGACGAGCTGCGCACAGCATCAGGGCTGAGTTCCCATCTGGGAAGGCTCCGACCACCTTGGTTCGCCTCCGGATCTCTCTCATTTTCCGCTCCAGGGCGTTGTTGGTTCGGATGCGACGCCAGTGCTGTCTCGGAAAGCAGTAATAGGTTAAGGTTTCTGCAATACTCTGTTCGATCTTATCTGTTGCCTGAGGTAGTCGCATGACGCGTAGCTTCTCACAGACACATGCGGCTTTCTGGTCTGCGGCTTCACGATCTTCGGATGCGTGAATCGCTTTGAGCATGGCTGAGACTTCTGACATCTTCTTGCGCGCAACCACACTGAATATGTTGCGATAGAAGTGAACCATGCACCGTTGCCATTTAGCGTCTGGATAGAAATCTCCCAGAGATTCCACAAGCCCCATACAGGCATTGGTGATGAACATTTTAACTTCTTTGAGGCCGCGTTCTTTTAAGTGTCGTAGGAAGCCAGACCACCCGGCTTTATCTTCCTTGGCGCCTTCAACAACACCAAGTATTTTGCGATATCCCTGGTCATTAACACCGATGGCAACTAGAATTGAAACATTGCTTACTTCTCCAGCCCAAGTTCGTTTCAGGACTATCCCATCCAGATAAACATAAGGATATGTGCCTTCAATGGGCCTGTTACGCCACTGCTCAATGCTCTTATAAACCTTTTTCTTCAGGTTGCTAATGGTTCCGGGACTGACCTTGGTACCCCATAACGCTTCGGTAATATCCTCGACCCGGCGTACCGAAACACCGGCCAGATACATTTCAATCAAAGCCTCTTCAACGGAGGTCTCACGACGCCGATAGCGTTCTATGATCGCAGTCTCAAAGGTCTGCTGGCGCAGCTTAGGCATATTCAAGGTTACTTCACCGGCCTTGGTCTGCAGTTTGCGCTGATATTTTTCTGCATTACATAGCTTATCAGCTTCGGCATCGAGCATTTTGTTAAGGGTGTCTTCAACTGTGCTGCGAACCATCTCTCCTATATGATCTTGGATAGCTGATTCGTTAAATTGGATGATTTTATCCCGATCTGTTGTACAATTCTTTTTCACGGCAGGGTTCTCCTTTGGGTTAGTGATTACGTTGGGTAACGCAATTCTACCTATTGGGACTCTGCCGTGTCTTTTTAAAAAAGCGAAAAATATTTTACGTTATCTACCCTGGCGATATTTAACCAGCATGTCCCGGTCAGAGAAACTCAAGCCCAACAGATTGAGCTGATCTTCCGCGCTCAAACCCCATTTATGAAAAAAACTCAGAATCAAAATCGCCCTGCTTCCGGCGGTTCTCTTATGTCCTCATATCCACACTGAAAATATCCAGAGGCGTCAATTGCACCTCCCTTTCTTCATACGTTAAATTTCACAACCTCATCAAGTAGAGGCAGTTTAATCAAATTATGGGTTATAAAGGAACAACCTCTTTCTTTATTCAACGAGCGCTTTATGTCTATCAGCCCCGGAAATCCAGCAAAACGCACCAAGGTGCGTAAGGTATAAGCAGAACCAAGGATCTCTTCTTTTGTCATGTATGACTCTTCTTCAACATCTTCGAACAGCATAGGAAATGCATTCAGAAAAATCTCTTCATAAAATCGGGCAGATCTGTACCAACTCATAGAGACATTCAGGTGCGAATATTTTCAGTATACACCACTATATGGAATATACATCTTCTGCATAGAGCGTACATACATGCCCTCTCTTTTATTAAATATTGAATAGTTACGACTACTTAGGTAGATAAAGGTGTCTCTGCACTCCTCTGTTCTCTCTGCTCTAACGTATATTTTGCGTATACATCCTCCCTGTTTTGTTTCTCTAATTCCAGTGTTGTCTGGACTGTTGCGGAATTTTATTCATTTATATCTAAGATTTTTTGTGTGTTATTTCAGCTACTTGAACAAGTGATATGCTTTTCTGCGCAGTTTTTGTCGTCCAGTTTTTATCTTTGGCACGCAAGTAGCAATATCAGAAGGGCAAGAACGCAACACAACTTCAAAAGCCTTGCACGAAGGCGACAACGCATACACAGGAGGACATCATGAAAAAGTCTATCGCCACTACCATCATTACCCTGCTCGCAGCTTCTCCGGTATATGCAGCTACTTCTGCAGCTTCTCACTCCGGGATTCTTACCTGGGCTTTCCTGGGTCTCTGCGGCCTCATCGTAGCAAGTCAGCTGGTTCCTGCCATCATGCTCCTGATCGGCATCGGTAAGGGACTCAAAAGCAACAAGGAAGTTTCCGAGCACTAAGCTCCCTTAGAGGCGGATGCTTCATGGAGGGGCTCTGCTGGCGCCTGGACGGCGCCAGCAGAGCCCCCACGGATGGGTTCACGGCGTTTCCCGGAATGAAGCATGCGCCGGCATCAAACATTGAAGGTTAAGGTTTCATCTCACATACAACAAAAGGAGAAACAGCATGAAAGCACTGACTAAAAGCGTATTGGCTACCCTGATCACTTTGAGCGCCACCCTGCCGGCCGCAGCAGCTACCACCGCCGGACGCGCGGATCACAGCGGGATTCTGGTGTGGACGTTCCTGGGATTCTGCGCTTTGATTGTGGTAGCACAGCTCCTGCCTGCTCTGATGGTTATCCTGGGTGTGGTTAAGAGCACCAGCAGTGCAAGTGAAAAACAACACGCTACGGTAGAAGCAAAGAAGTAAACCGCGCACAATTGGCAAGAAGGTGGATGAGATACAGATCATTCCCTACAGCTGCAGGAGGCAACCATGTTCAACACCATCATAGCCAGCAACAGCACGGATATCGCTACCCTGCAGCGGATTGTGAGTAATGCGAGGATCAACAGCGATATCGTGGACGATACCATCCAGGCGGTGCATGCTCTGCGCGAGC
>Ga0306868_1001876_pt1 | contig 10562 bp, 9 predicted proteins | sample AntRauTorckE6832_FD_190411 | JGI IMG/M metagenome (GOLD analysis project Ga0306868, IMG submission 190411) | Saline lake microbial communities from Rauer Islands, Antarctica - Metagenome Torckler E6 #832 (v2) (version 2) | ecosystem: Environmental > Aquatic > Non-marine Saline and Alkaline >... | reverse complement strand
AGGAAGAAACAACTTCATTTTTTGACCTAATGGTTGAAGGAGGGGTTTTAATGATTCCGATCTTAATCCTTTTCATGATAGCTATGTATGTTATCATTGAACGCTGGAGAGCCTTAAACCGATCTCATGTAGAACCGGAGAAATTTCTCGGCACCATCGAAGGTATGCTGAAATCAGGGAAAGGCGGAGCTAACAATGCCATGAGCTACTGTGATGAGTTTGATAAACCGATATCCAGGATCATTAAGGCAGGTATAAAACGCCTGGGCCGTCCGCTTCGTGATATTGAAGATGCCATCGACAACGCCGGCAAAAAAGAGATCTTTTTCCTCGAAAAACGGATGAATTGGCTGGCTACGATTGCCGGTGTTGCCCCATTATTAGGATTTACCGGCACCGTGACCGGTATGATCGAGGCTTTTATGGATATTCAGTCATTGCAAGGAAATGTGAACCCAAGCGTATTGGCCGGAGGTATTTGGGAGGCATTAATAACAACGGCTGCAGGGCTTATTGTAGGTCTGATCGCCTATGGATTTTATAACCTTCTTTTAGGCAAGATCAACCGTTCTATTTTTGAACTTGAAAATGCCTCTGCAGATTTTCTAGACTTATTGCAATCACCGGCTAAAAAAGAAGAAAATTAATCATGGCACGAGATTTCAGAAGAGGAGATAAACGGCTTACGCCCTTGTCGCTGTTTTCACAGTCGTCATTGACGGATATCGTGTTATTGTTACTTATTTTCTTCTTACTTACATCTTCTTTTGTGACGAACTTTGGGATTCGGGTTGAAGTGCCACGGGCAGAAAGCAGTGCTGCTACAGATTCTCAGTTCATATCAGTGGCCGTTACTAAAGAAGGAGAATTTTATGTAGATGGTGACCTTACAGCCAGAGGTTCTTTAGCCTCAGCCATACGAAATGCACGAAATAATAAGCCCGACGGTACCGTTGTACTAAGGGCTGATAAAGATGCAAAAGTTGATGATGCTGTTCGTGTCATGAATATAAGCAAAGCCCTGAATCTTAGAATCATAATGGCCACCGAACAAGGCTCCTGATAAATATTATGGGACAGTATAAATTTACGGCTGACGATCGTTTTGCACTCAAAGTTACTTTTGGGGTGAATGTGGTATTGCTCATAATTTCCCTGCTCTACACCTTTAATATGAATGCCAACGTGAGGCCTTCTTACATAGAAGTGGAATTTGGGGAATTCCAGACCGGACAGCTGGCGGAATATTCTGAAGTTCAGAATGAAGAGGTAGCACAGCGTCCAAATCCTTCTGAGACAGAACCCGAAGAGCCGGTCGAAGAAGTTCCTGAACCGGAAAATACTCCTCAGCAAGAAATTCAGGAAGAAACAAAGCCCGTTGATCTGGCTGATCAGGTTGAAGAAGTTGATGCAGAAGAAATTAATACTCCTGAAACAGAAAAAATAGATCCAAATAAACAAGAGACGGAGCCCCAGGAAGAAGAAGTAGAAATCCCCCCCGTTGCACAGGAAAATGAAACCGTGACTGAAGGCGCTGATGAAAGTGGTGACGTTGACGGAGCAAGAGGAGATATAAATTCTGATCAGGGAATAGGTAATGATGAAGACAAAACTTCTCCTTATGAATTGAAATGGGAAGGAGATCTTGATCGCGCCCCAATGGTACAGCCACTGCCCGAGAACTCCTCTAACGCAGAAGCGGTTATTACTGTTCGGTTTGAAGTTCGTCCCGATGGTACGGTAGGCCGGGTAATTCCACTTAGGAAAATGAATCCCGAATTAGAACGCGAGGTAATGAGCACACTCAGAACCTGGCGCTTTTCTCGATTGCCAAGTGGCGCTCCCCAGCAAACACAATGGGGCACCATCACTTTCCGGTTTGTCTTTGACTAAGACCACTAACTTATCAGGTTTGCTATGTGTAATAGATGTCTTTCCTTCGTTTTATTTTTAACACTTTTTGTATTCGCTTCCTCATGCAAAAATAATCCTTCAGGAAATGATGAAGGTGAGTTCTTTGAGATCAACAGCTGGATCCATGCCAATATGGAATTTTATTATTTTTGGAATGAACGGGTGCCTGAAGAACCAAACGGATCAATTCCGACTGATGACTTCTTCTTTTCAATGCTCGACCCTGCCGACGAATTTTCTTATTACTCGAATGATGCCCAAAGTTTGCTTGAAGAATTAAACGGTTCGTCTTTTACAGCCGGTTTTTCCCCTTCTTTTAGAAGATTTCAAGATACGGATGATGTATTCATTGTAGTTGAGTTTGTGTATCCTGATTCACCGGCCGCCGAAGCGGGAATTAAGCGCGGTGACCTCATTAAAAGCATAAATGGTGAAGCCCTTACAATTTCTAATTACCTGGACCTCTATTATGATGAGTCAGCTGTTAATACCTATACTTTAGCAGAATTTGGTCAGGAAGAAAATACCCTGGAAGAGACAGAAACCGTTGAGCTGACGAAGGCAGAACTGAACCTGGATCCGGTAGTTTATTCTGATATCATTGAGGATAATGGGATCAAGATCGGATACCTATTTTATGCTCGTTTCCTAACCGGAAATTCTGATCAGTTCATAGCAAGCGTAGATAATGTGCTTTCAGAATTTGAGGGTGCCGGGGTGGATGAACTTGTTATTGATCTGCGATATAATCCCGGAGGCAGAATTTCAGCAGCTACCAACCTGGCCAATTCCATCGCTCCAAATTCGGTGACTTCTAATGAAGAAGTTTTTGTACGATATGAGTACAACGAGGAGCTCGAAAATTACTATATCGAAAATCAAGGATTAGATTCCCCAAACTTAGTTGCTCGTTTTTCAGAAGACCCTACCAACTTAAATCTTAGCCGGGTTTATTTTTTGACCACATCCGGCTCTGCCTCAGCCAGTGAATTATTGATCAATGGTTTGAATCCCTATATGGAGGTGATCTCGATTGGGACTCCGACTTTCGGTAAATTCTATGGTTCTTATGTGATCACGGGACAAAACGCCAATCCACCAAATAATTATGCAGTGGTTCCGGTCACGTTGAAATATGCAAATGCTGATGGATTTTCTGACTTCAGAGGCGGCCTCTTACCTGATCATAACATTGAGGAAGATATAAGGGATTTCAAACCCATTGGCGATACCACTGATGTGATGTTTGCCAAAGCCATACAGCTTATCACCGGAGGGGAAGAACCACCTGCCAAAGTATCGCCGATAGTTGTGGAAAGACTGCCTGATCCTGTACGTTTTGGTCGCGGGAATATTTTATTTGAGTGAAACGCTTAGTTAAAGATGTGTATTCTGACACCAACGGAAGTTTTCAAGAAATCGAGTTAATCTTCCCCGGACTCTTTAGAAGTTTTTGAATCCTCTGAACCATGTTTAATATCTTTATTCCCCATATCCAATCCTGAACGTACATGAAGATCTCGTTGTGGGAAGGGAATCTCGATCTCGTATTCGGCGAATTTTCTAACAATAGCCTGATTTAATTCATTTTGAACCTGATACCTTTTCTTTACATCCGGAACCCATACAAATAATTTCATATCCCAGGAAGAATCACCAAAACTTCTAAGTTGAACATCATGCTCGGGATGTTTTAGAACATGTTCACTTTCCTCCGCTACCTCATTTAATGCTTTGAGTACTTTATCTAAGTCTGATGAATAGGAAACCCCAACATCTAAACCCAACCTGTACGTAGTATCGCCATGGGAGAAGTTGATCACATCTTTAGATACAAACTCGGAGTTTGGCACGATGATCGAAATATTATCCAGCGTTTTTACTGTGGTTGAACGAATATTGATCTCTTCTACATCTCCCTCAATGTTACTAACAGATACCCGGTCTCCAACGCTTATAGGGCGTTCAAAAAGCACGATCAAACCCGAAATAAAATTTGAAGTGACATTCTGTAATCCAAAACCAATACCAACAGAAAGAAAACCAAAAATAACCGCCAGCCCAGTCAGATTTATTCCAAGAAACTGAAAGGATATAAAAATTCCGATCACTACGATCACATATTGTGACATTCGGGCAAGTGTGTACTTCAAGCCACTGTCTTTTACAAACCGGGGAAGTATCCGGTTATTCAGCATACGCTTCACAAACGAAGCGAACATTGCAAATCCAACAATAAGCAGAACAAAAACAATAAGCTTTAGGAAGGTAACCGGATTATTCTGAATACTAAAAAGGTGGACTTGTAACAGGTCCCAGAGATATTCCAATGACTCTGAAAGTGTGTAATTGGAAGGATTGGGAATTTGAAAAGCAGAATCGGCAGAAATAATATTTCCGCTATCCGGAGATAGCGAATCGACTTGTTGGGTTGATGTAGGAAATTGATTCATATAGCTGATTTTAATTTCGTGCAAAATAACGTTGTCAGGCTAATCATCAAACAATAAAAAGGCCGGCCAAGAGGCCAGCCTTCAGGTTCATATACAACCTTTATTGTCTTGATTCAGATGCTTAAGCAGACACTTTACCTGGTTCCATACGCTCTGTGTTGGAACCAAAGCCTGTTACTTCAAACTGACTTTCGGCGCTTTCCAGATCTCATCATTGTAATCGTTGATCGTTCTGTCACTTGAGAACTTCCCAATATTGGCTGTATTGAGGATAGCCTTCCGGTTCCACTCATCCGGATTTTTAAAGGCATCAGATACTTCATCCTGCTTAGCTACATAAGCTTCGTAATCGGCCAGGACCATGAAGTAATCACCCTCATGCAGTAAAGCATTGATGATAGGCTCAAACAGCTCCTTATCTCCATTGCTGAAGAAACCATCGCGAATTTGATCGATGGCCTCCTGCAGTTCTTCATTGGCATTGTAATAATCCCAGGGATTGTAGCCTTCACGACGAAGCTGATCAATATCTTCTTCTTCAAGCCCGAAGATGAAGATGTTATCATCCCCAACTTCTTCTTTGATCTCCACATTGGCGCCATCCAGCGTTCCTATGGTAAGCGCTCCATTCAGGGCAAACTTCATGTTACCGGTACCGGATGCTTCCATTCCCGCAGTTGAAATTTGCTCAGAGAGATTCGCGGCCGGGATCAGTTTCTCAGCCAGTGTTACGCTGTAGTTTTGCAGAAATACACACTTCAGCTTTTCATTAACTTCAGGGTCATTATTCACCACTTCAGCAATGCTGTTGATAAGCTTGATGTGAAGTTTAGCCATGGTATAACCGGGCGCGGCTTTTCCGGCAAAGATCACCGTTCGCGGTGATATATCCAGATCCGGATTTTCTTTGAGCCGGTTGTACAGGGTGATCACATGCAGTGCCGCCATCAGCTGACGTTTGTACTCGTGAATTCGCTTGATCTGAATATCGAACATGGAATTCGGATCCACATCCACATTATTGTGTTCTTTGATGTATTCAGCCAGCAGCTTCTTATTCTCAAGCTTAATTTCTGCGAATTTCTTACGGAATTTTTTGTCTTCAGAAAGCTTGTTGATCTTTTTGAGTTCATCCAGATCCGTGATCCAGTCGTCCCCAATTTGTTTGGAGATCAGGTCGGATAAATTCGGATTACACTGCTTCAGCCAGCGACGTGGGGTAATCCCATTTGTTTTATTGGTGAATTTATCCGGATACATCTCATCAAAATCACGAAACATGGATTGTTTTAACAAGCGGGAGTGCATTGCTGCAACACCATTTACTTTCCGGGCCCCCACAATTCCGAGGTGCGCCATATGAACTACAGGATGTTCGTCTTCACTGATAATGCTCATTCGTCTCTGACGACTTTTATCACCCTCAAACTTCACATTAACCCGGTTTAAAAAGCGACGGTTAATTTCATAAATAATATTCAAGTGACGAGGAAGAAGGTTCCTTACCAGCGAAACAGGCCATTTCTCCAAGGCCTCAGGAAGTAAGGTATGATTGGTATAAGCCATGGTCTCAACGGTGATATCCCAAGCTTTATCCCAATCCATATGTTCTTCATCCAGCAAATAGCGCATCAGCTCCGGGATGGCCAGATTTGGATGGGTATCGTTGCACTGTATCGAGACTTTCTCAGGGAATTTAGTGAAATCACTATAATGTTTCTTGAACCGGCGGATGATGTCCTGCATGGAAGCCGAAACAAGGAAGTACTCTTGTTTCAGTCGCAATTCCTGCCCCACAAATACTTTATCATTCGGATACAGTACACGCGAGATATTTTGCTCAAGCTGGTTGTCTTTGACCGCATCAATATATTGCCCCTGGTTAAAGCTTTTGAGGTCGATAGAGGATGAAGATTCAGCTTTCCACAATCTCAGGTAATTCACAATGCCGTTATCGTACCCCGGTATAGGAGTATCGTAAGCCACTGCTTTTACGCGATGCGTATTTTCCCAATTATAGTGGGTATTTCCATTACTGGATTTAACCACTCCCTGATTTCCATAAAACTCTACCGGATACTGAACTTTGGGGCGAACCGTATCCCATGGATTCCCATATTTAAGCCACAGATCAGGACGCTCAATTTGGTAACCATCCTGAATTTTTTGATAGAAGATGCCGTAATCGTAACGAATCCCATGGCCAATAGCAGGGATTCCAAGCGTGGCCATCGAATCGAGAAAACAGGCTGCAAGCCGACCCAGTCCTCCGTTTCCAAGACCGGCATCCCATTCCTGATCTCTTATGTCTTCGTAGGAAAGGTCGAGATCACCAAGTGCTTCAGCCACAAGATCACGGACATTCAGATTCACCAGCATATTATCCAATAAACGCCCGATCAAATATTCCATCGATAAATAATACACCCGCTTTGCATCAGTCTTGTAGTAATGCTGCTGGGTTTTAAGTAGCCGATCGTTGAGTCGATCCATGATGGTCAGCGCAACGCTCTGGTATTTATCCCAGTCGGTGACCGAATATTCATCCTTGGCAAGCGTATGTCGTAAATGCAGTTTTATATCTTCACGCAGTGAATCCTTATCCATTCCGGAGCGGATATTCACATTCGTTGCTTTTTTCTTACTCATAATTTTTTTTCTAATCTAATATTCTTTTAGGTGGAAATGATAGTTGAAAGTTGATAGGGTGAATCTGCTATGAATCAATCTATAAGCAGCATTAACTATCACTTTTTCAACTTTCAACTATCATCCCTCCTTTAAATAAATTCCTTGGTCCGGCTCAAATTTTGGTCTGGTTAGGTTTGAAGAAAAGCCGAGTTTATGAAACGATTCATAGGCGTTAATTGCAACAAAATCCTGTTCAAAAATGCCAAATACACTGGAACCGCTTCCACTCATGCTGGCATATTCTGCACCGAATTCGTAGAGTTGATCTTTCAGGTTTCCTACTAAATGAAGTCGTGGAAATACTGCTTTTTCCAACTCATTCATCAAAAGGTAGCGCCATTCGTCCGGCTCTTCGTCGATCAATACATTTTTCAGAGAAAATTCCGGCTCCGGATTCGGCTCACACATTTGATAAGCTTCAGCTGTACTGCTTTCAATATTGGGGAAAACCGTTACGATCCATGCATTGGGCTGAATATCGAGCTCTTCAATATCATGGCCCAAACCCGTTGCAAAACCGGGTTTTCCATTAAGGAAAAAAGGTACATCTGCACCAAGCTGTTTCCCAAATTCGATCAGGTCTGTTTGTGATAACCCAAGATTGGCGATCTTATTCATCATGCGAAGTGTGGTGGCAGCGTTACTGCTTCCGCCACCCAGCCCGGCCCCGGTTGGGATATTCTTTTCAACTTTGATATTGAATTCATCTTTGAGGCCGGCCTCTTTTTGTAATAACTGGATCGCTTTCACAATTAGATTTGATTCATCCACCGGAATTTTAGGATCCGACATCTCCAAATGCATTCGGCCTGATTTTACCTCAAACCGATCGTTCCATTCAATAAAGCAGAATCCGGATTCGATGGTATGATAACCACTATCCAGCTTTTCGAGTACATTCAGCCCGAGATTGATTTTAGCGTACGAATTTGAGATCCATAGATCAGCCATTGTTCAAAAAGTCATTTTTGTGTTCTATCATATAATTAAATGCGGCATCATGTTCATTTGGGATCTCCCCATTCAAAATGGCTTCTTTAACCGCCTCTTTAACACTACCTACCGTTTTACTTGGTTTGATGTCAAGTACTTCCATGATCTCCTCTCCGGAAAGCGGATTCTTCCATTTTCTGATGCGGTCTTTTTCTTCAACTTCTTTTATGCGTTGCTCCACATAATCAAAGTTGTTCTGATATTTTTCCTGTTTATACTCATTTTTAGTGGTGATATCAGCCCGGCATAACTTCATCAGGTCGTCAATATCATCACCGGCCTCATAAATTAAGCGCCTGATGGCGGAATCCGAAACCTCATCTGAAACAAGAGCAATGGGACGAAGATGAAGCCGCACCAATTTCCGCACATACCGCATGCGTTCATCCAGTGGCAGCCCAAGGCGACGGAAAATACGCTTGGTCCATTTTGCCCCTAAAGCATCATGGCCATGAAAGGTCCACCCTGCTTTTTTATGAAACCGTTGCGTAGGTGGTTTGGCGATATCGTGCATGATGGCAGCCCATCGAAGCCAAAGGTCGGCTCCTAACTCGATCACGTTCTCCAAAACCTTAAGTGTGTGCCAGAAATTATCTTTATGGCGCACTCCGTCAATTTCCTTCACCCCATGCAGCTCATGCATCTCCGGGAAGAATTTTTCCAGCAATCCGGTTTTGAACAACATGGTAAACCCTAAAGTGGGATTATCACTCATGATGATCTTATTGAGTTCATCAATGACACGTTCTTTGGAAATGATGTTAATCCTTTCTGCCATATCTGTGATGGCATCAAAAGTTTTCTCTTCGATCCTGAAATCCAGCTGGGAAGCGAAACGAATAGCGCGCATCATGCGAAGCGGGTCGTCATCAAATGTTTGGTGCGGATCAATAGGTGTTTTAACGATCTTATTTTCAAGGTCTTCCATCCCGCCAAAAGGATCTATCAAAGCCCCGTAATTATCTTTATTGAGCGACCATGATAATGCATTGATGGTGAGGTCACGACGCAGCTGATCGTCTTCGAGTGTGCCATCTTCCACGATAGGCTTGCGCGAATTTTTGCGATAGCTTTCCTTTCGGGCACCCACAAACTCCAGTTCCAGCTCGCCTGCTTTAACCTGTGCGGTTCCAAACTGTTTATATATCGACAGCGAAGAGCCCTCAATTTTCCCGGCCACTTTTTTTGCAAGATCAATTCCCGATCCGACTGTAACAAAGTCCAGATCCATCACTCCTTCTTTAAGCCGATTCAGGTAGTAATCGCGCACATATCCTCCGATAATATAAACGGGGCGGTCCAATTTCTCTGACGCATCAGCGATGAGAGTAAATATCTTTTGATGTAAAGGTGGTATGTTCTTCATGTGTTTCAAAGCACCGCAAAGATAGGAATGTTCGGGATTGCTTTCAGAGGATTACTGAGATATTTTCACTACCATTAATTATTAAGATATAAGTTTTATAATTCAATCAATTGATATGGGAAATGCAAAAAAATGGGTGATCGCTACTAACGGTACAAAATATGCCAGCGAGGCTGTTAAATATGCCGCAGAATTATACCGGGATCTTCGAATAGAGCCGGATATCTACATTTTGGTAGTTGCTGTTGATGATGAAGCGCTTTCCGAAGCTCAGGCCATAACCGAAATGGCAAAATATTCTTTCGAAGACATAGCCGGAAAAGAAGGCAGCCTGAGCACCATGGTGGAGATCGGCGAGCCCGGTAAGGTGATCGTTGAGCAGTGTAGAAAGCTGAATGCCGAGCATTTATTTATTGGTGGTGCAGATTTTAAATGGGATGTAAATGAAGACGGACCCGGTGGTATCAGCAACTATATCATCGAGCATATTTCGGGCGGGATAACGCTGATCAAATAACGAACAGAAAGCTAAAAAGCCAGAACGTGGCAAGAGAGGGCGAGGCCCGTCCCACTTAATGCACGGGTTATAGTGTTTTACTTCCATCGCCCTAATAGCGCTAGCCCTATACCACTATTTAATAGGTTAAAGACCACAACAATTACTATTAATAAGCAGGGCACCCAAAGTAAGTAAGCCACTTGAGTTCGGAAATGTTTAATTGCAAGAAAAGTTATTACAAGTGCAATTAATGAATGAGCAACACCAATTAAATTTAGGTGCTTTATGTTATCAGACATGCCTAAGGCTATTAGGGCAAAAAAAACAAGCACAGCTTTAACGGATTGTACTATTTTTCCCTCTTTGACTGTAAAAAGCATACCAAATATAAGAGCTATAACGCCCCAGCGTTTAAACGGCGCGCGGATTAACATTTCTTTGAAGTAGCGAAATTAATTCCTTGCAATCAAGTTCCATCGCACCCCGTCCGCGTCCGATTTAAAACGCCTTGTTATGCTACCGGATTAGTCGTAATAAGTCCACATTCTGATTACTTTAACAACGGTCTCTTTTTCATAGACTTGATAAACTAAACGATGCTGGATATTGATTCTCCACGAATAAGCTCCTTCCAAATTACCAACCA
>Ga0306868_1001873_pt1 | contig 10567 bp, 9 predicted proteins | sample AntRauTorckE6832_FD_190411 | JGI IMG/M metagenome (GOLD analysis project Ga0306868, IMG submission 190411) | Saline lake microbial communities from Rauer Islands, Antarctica - Metagenome Torckler E6 #832 (v2) (version 2) | ecosystem: Environmental > Aquatic > Non-marine Saline and Alkaline >... | reverse complement strand
GGCTTCAAAGACGGGGACGGCTACATGTTTGAAGCAAAAGAGGAAACCTACGTCATTGAACTCAGTGACAAGGCCCTTGAGTCTATCCACGTCGAACAGGCGTTTGAACCCCATGGGTCAATCACTTTGAGTTACCCCACTGATTCCACAACTGTAAGCATTATAAACGAAGATACTTTAAGGTGTGAGTATGCCTTGATTGGCGACGAAATGACATGTGAGGAAGACGTCCTTAGTGAAAGCGAAGAAGAAACGTTAAAAGAATCCATTATTTATCATTATATTATTATCAACGAACATTTCAACTGGAATATAATCCCAAGAAATCAACGTTAAGGAGTCTTTATGAGACTATCAGTTAAAAAAGATATACATGCGCTACACACGCTTATCAAAGAGTACTACGACAGTTATAACGTCATTCATGACACCCAATTGAATGAAAACACCTACTTTTTGGTAATCGAGAAATTCTTTTTCAGAAATTCAAGCAGGGCTTCGCTTTCGATCGTCTTGGTTCGCGATGATTATTCTACAATCATAGATATTGTCGGCTCAGGTGGCGGTCAAAGCATAATTTTTAAATTTGACTGGGGTGCCAAGGAATCGTTTGAAAAAGGCGTCCTCAAAATCTTCTCTGAAAACACCATCGACTATAACGTTCTTAGTGAATAATCTCAAAAAACCGTTCAATTGAACGGTTTTTTTATGATTAAAATTGGTGCATTGCAATGAAACGAAGACCATGGAATATATGAATGACATAAAAACTTGCTTAATTCTAAGCATTATAATTAAGCCGTGTTAAACTATAGAAAACTTAATAAAAAAAGGGGAATTTAAATGGACACAAAAAGACTTATTATTTATCCGGTTTTATTCGCAATTACGCTAGCTATCGCTACACTAGGGTTTACACGGTTTGGTAGTGAGGGACTTCTGATTCCGTTTCTTGTGACACTGGGTTATTTCACGGTGTTTTTCATTATCGCTCAAATTATCAAAGATAACTCGATTGTCGATATAGGGTGGGGACTCGGCTTCGTTTTTGGGAGTGTTGCGGCACTTATCATTACAAAAGAGCCCACAATACTTTCTTATATTATTGTGGCGTTTATCGCACTTTGGGGCCTCAGACTTTCAGGTAGACTTATCAAACGTAACTGGAAAAAACCTGAGGACTTCCGCTACCAGCAGTGGCGCAAGGAGTGGGGCAACAAAGTCGTCCTTATGGCGTTTTTCCGTGTCTTCATGATTCAAGGACTTATCAATTTCACAGTCGGCGCAGCCGCTTACGCCATTATCATGTTCAATGATTTCGCGTTTTCATCGGTCACGCAGTACGTGGTATATCTGGGACTTTTCATCGCCGTTGTAGGCTTGTTTTTTGAAGTGGTTGGTGATGAACAGCTTAGAAAACACATTCAAAGTAAGGAAGGCGGCCTTATGGATAAAGGGCTATGGTCACTTACACGCCATCCGAACTACTACGGTGAAATTCTGATCTGGGTCGGTATTTATCTTGCTGGGCTTTCCATGCTCAGTGGAACTGTGAATACTGTATTCTATCTTTTCCTAGTTTTATCACCGATCATCATGAGCACTGTCCTTATCAAAGTCTCGACTCCGTTGCTTGAAAAACACATGGAGAAGTATGAAGGATGGGATGACTACAAAAAAAGAGCTCCGATGATTTTTCCTTGGGGTCATAAAAACTAAATGTTTGTAAAGTGCTCCTTGTCTAGCCACAAAGGAATCAATAAATAATTACCAAGGCCTGAACCGTTATTCAATCGGCTCAGGCCTTTTAAATGAGAAAAGTGCTATAGAATACCTAGTACTTTAAACAAGTATAACTATGGGAAAGTGAGTAAGTCAAGATGGTTGAATAAACGCTAAAACACGTACACATATTCTTATGAAGCATCCACACAATATTTATGCAAAAATATTAAACGGTATGGTATACTGTCCAATGTAAGGGGTTTGAATATACAAATGAAAGAGGGAATGTCATGGATACTAGTACTATTTTAAAGGCTTTGAAGAAAGCACCTTTTGCTTATGCCCTTCATGAGATGATGTTTGATTCACAGGGGAATGCTGTAGATTTTAAGTGGATTGAGGTCAACAAAAGCTTTGAAAAGCTGTTCGAACACACATTTGTACCCGCTCAGTCTTTGAAGGCATCAATGGATAATGAGTTACTAAGTATTGACTGGCTCACTCTCTATGGCGATATGTTTTCAAGTAAGAAACCCGTTATCACTGAAAAGTACGTGAATTCTCTTGAAAAGTGGTTGATGATTTACGCCTATCCCTTGAGCGAGAATACGTTCATATCATTTCTATTCAATATCTCTAGAAGAAAAATGCTTGATGAAAGAGAAAAACAATTAAAAGAGGCCCTTGACATGATTGATGCCTATATTTATATGAAAGATTGTGATTCAAAATACTTTTACGGCAATAAAGCCACTCAGACCCTTTTTGGGGTAAAGAACGACTATTTGCAGCACATGTCCGATCATGACTTTTTCTCAAAAGACACTTCGAAAACATTACGCGATTTAGACATGAAAATACTGAATGGTGAAAAAACCAGAGAAGAAATTGAAACAACCGACACTGCCGGCAACATAAAACATTACTTAGAAATCAAAGCCCCGATTTATGATAACGTGTCCAAATCCCCAAGCGGCATCATCGGCATCTCCACCGATATTACACAAAAGAAAGCCATGGAAGCTAAAATCAAACATCTAATTGATCATGATCAGTTAACCAACGCCTATACAAGACTTAAGGTCTTTGAAACGCTTAAAGAGAAACTCGCGAATAATGAAACCATCACTGTTGCGATTCTTGATATAGACCATTTCAAAACCGTCAATGACACCCATGGTCATATTGTAGGGGACGAGATATTGAAAAAGTATGTGAAACGCTTGGAAACCAAACTTGATGACAATGATATGGTGGGACGTTTCGGCGGAGAAGAATTCATTATTATATTCAATGATAAGGACAAGTATACCGCTAAAAAAGCCTTGGAAGATGTACTTGAGTCTCTAAAGAAACATCCATTAGACATCCGTGAAAAAAGGATTGTATTATCCTTTAGTGGCGGGATATGTACTCCAAAAGAGTTTGAGGACACGTCTAATATTAAAAACGTACTTACAATTGCGGACAACCGTCTTTACAAAGCCAAACAAAACGGGCGCAACCAAATCCACATCGATTGAGTATCTTAATACACTACAATCTTATAAAAAAAACACGGAAGAAGTTCCGTGTTTTTTATAAGTTAATGCACTTTTGCCATAAAATCTTTTAAAGCCTTCGTACTAGGGGTATCCAATATGGACGGATCGCCGTGTTCGACGATCCTGCCATCTTCCATGAAGATGACATAATCCGCAAAGTCATGGACAAAGCTTAATACGTGTGTGACAAACACAAAGTCTTTCCCCGAATCCTTGAGCTTTTCTATCGCTGTAAGCACTTCGTGGGTCAAAATGGGATCAAGAGAAGAGGTTGGTTCGTCTAAGAAGATGATGTTAGGATCGACACTAAGCGCGCGCGCAAGAGAGGCTCTTTGCGCCTGCCCGCCCGAAACGTTTTTTGGAAGTTTGTGAGCCTGGTCATCAAGTTGGAGGAGGTTCAAGTTTTCGTGAGCTCTATTGTGTGCTTCTTCATGGGTGTATCCACGTGTTTTTTCTAGGACTAACGTAATGTTTTTCTCCAAAGTAAGATGGGGGAACAGGTTGTGAGATTGAAACACGAATCCGATGGTTCTTCTGTATACTGGATCTGTGACAGACATGTCGTTGACAAAGACCTCACCGTGCGTTGGCGGTTCAAGACCTGAGAGTATTCTTAGCAGGGTACTTTTCCCAGATCCACTTTTTCCGATAATGCCGATTGAATGCTTGTCTTCTAAGACATAGTTAAGGTTGTGAAGCACATTTAAATCGTATGCATGAGTTAAGTTCTTTAATTGAAATTTCATTCCAGGGTCCACCTTCTCTCTAGGTATTTTACCACTTGTGAAAGTGGAATCGTGATGAGGATGTAAAGCATCCACATCATAATGTAGCCTTCCGTATAGGCAAACGTCCTGCTTTGCATGATGTCAGTTGCATAGAAGAGCTCTCTAAAGGCAAGGACGTTAAGGAGGGCACTTCCCTTGATGATGAGAGAGAAGTTATTCATGAGGGGAGGCATTAGAATCCTTACGACTTGCGGAATGATGATATAACGGTATTTTTGATAACTTGTAAAGCCAAAGAGATCCATCGCCATGTATTGTTCATCGGTAATCGATGAAAAGGCTGATTTGTAGATGTTGCTCATGTAGGGGGTGAAATATATTGTCATTCCGAGGATTCCTGTAACGGGCCGGTTGAAGATATTGAAAGCGGGTCCGATGACAAACGCCGTAATGATGATCATGACAAGGAGCGGGGTGCCATAGATGACTTCTGTGAAGACATTGACAAACGCTCTGAAAAACAGCACGTTGGATTTGCCTAGTAAAAAGACAGTAAATCCGGTGACCACTGACCCTACTAAAACCCCAAGTGATACAAGGACAGTCTTAATGAATCCCTCGGCGATTAAAGCCATATAGCCATCAAGGCGACTGATTTCGAAATCGGTTTGCTGTCTTAAAATAACAAACACTAAAAACAAAATGAATAAAAGTATTATGAAACCGTGGACAAGATAGTTGGTTCGCTTAGATACGCTGTTATTCTTCATTTATGAAAAAATCCAGTCCGTTACTACGTCCTAGGCTGTCTTGTACTTCACTGTCCCAACTATCTCTTAGGCGACTATAGGCGCCACCTGATTCCATCTGAGCAATAAAGGCATTTGCGTCTTCAAGCAAGTCAGCGTCGCCTTCTCTTACCGCCATACCGATAGGACTTTTTTCCCACGAATCATAGATAATCATCGTTGAGTCAAGATTCGCTTTGTGGTTGTTGGCAACAGGGAAAGGACTCATAAGAAGCACGTCTTTGGTCCCCTGTACGACTTCATATACCGCACTTGAGAGATCAGTAGCTTCTACCACGTCAAAGCCACGTTGTTCAGGAATCTGATAAGATACCTGATCGGCTATTCCGACAAACTCGGTACTAGAAATGGCATCGATATCATCTACAGTACTGTCTTCTGTAAGGCCGTTAGCGTCTGCATACTCCTGGTTTACAAGGTTAATAATCCTAAAATAGAAATAAGGATTGGTGAAATCAACACCGCCTTCTCTTTCTTCAGTGATGCTCATCGATCCGATAATAATATCGACTTCACCACTGTTAAGTGAATTGATTAGGGTGCCAAAATCCGTGTCGATGATTTCAACCTCACGGTCGAGGAACTCTCCGAGTTCATATGCGACGTCCACGCTGATACCGTAAGGCTCGCCGTCCTCCTCGGTTTCAAATGGGGGATATGAAAGGTCCATGCCGACGCGAAGTGTGTCATCACTCCCTTCGCCGCATGCACTGATTAATGTCACGGTTAAAACAAGGGTTAGAATCAAAACTATTTTTTTCATAACGAATCATCTCCTTAAGTTGGGTACAATTTAAATTATACTGAAAGCGTGTAATCCTTACAATGAATATACGCTTTTGTTTTGTGATGCAAAGTATCGCGTATTTAGAATCTAAAGCCGTGTGTTACATTTTGATAAAATACAATAAAGGCCTTTTAATGATAAATACATTGTATATAAGACACCCATTTTATTTAAAAATAAACGTGGGACTCATTAAAGCGGACCCCATGTCAAGGACCAAGCACTCATGACCCCTGTATTTTATGGGTGTGTTTGGATGCACGTCATCAACCTAAGATTTTTAGCTCTAGTTCCTTGTAAGGAAGTTCCTATTTACTACGAATCGGATAAAAATCGCAGATGATTAAATACCTGATTTATATGAACGAGGAAGGTGTTCAATGGGTTCTTCATAATTTTTTTCAATCAGATTAAATGGAAATTTACTTTATAATGCTTTTAAAAGCACGCACACTGTTTTGTAAAAAACTCCCACGTTCAAGGTGAATTGGAAACTATTCTATGGTTAGAAGCCTGTTCATCTAAAATCTAGACACACTGTGATGGTTAGAAAACGCTTTAACTGATTTGCGGGTCATATTGCGTGATTATTTATATAATTGTTATATAATATATATTTAGAAAAGAGGTGTGAGCATGCTGGAACTGAAAAATCTCACAAAAAAATATGAAATAGGTACCTTCAAACAAACGGCTTTGAACAACTTGTCGCTCACTTTTAAAGATAATGAATTTGTGGCTATATTAGGCCCGTCAGGAAGCGGAAAGACCACGCTACTTAATATGGTTGGCGGCTTAGACCGCTACGACAGTGGCGACATTCTAATCGATGGGAAATCCACAAAGGATTTCACCAATCATGATTGGGATGCCTACCGAAACCACGCAATCGGCTTTATCTTTCAAAACTACAATTTAATCACCCATACATCCGTGCTTTTCAATGTCGAAGTTGGATTGACTTTGAGTGGTGTTACTGCAAGTGAAAGAAGACAAAGGGCGCTTGAAGTCCTTGAAAAGGTCGGTTTGAAAGACCATGTCCACAAGAAACCAAATCAGCTTTCAGGCGGGCAGATGCAACGCGTAGCCATTGCCCGCGCCCTTGTCAACAACCCGAAGATCATCTTAGCCGATGAGCCGACTGGGGCTATTGACAGTGAAACAAGCGCCCAAATCATGAATTTGATTCGGGAAATCGCCAAGGAAAAACTGGTGATTATGGTCACCCATGATGAAGAAGTCGCAACCACCTATGCCAACCGGATAGTCTCGCTTAAAGACGGGGAAGTCGTAAATGACACGCGTCCATTAAAGTCGGGTACTAAAGGCGATAACACGTTGTCTTTCAAAAAGACATCCATGGCGTTTGCCCAGGCCCTTAAACTTTCCTTCAACAACTTGAAGACCAAAAAATTCCGAACGCTTATCACGGCTTTTGCGGGAAGCATCGGCATCATCGGTGTGGCGCTGGTACTTAGCCTCGCCAACGGCCTGAACAACGAAATAGACAGACTTGAAGAGACCACCCTCGCGGAATTTCCCGTTCAAATCGATCCCTTCCCCTTCAACATCGAAAGTGCTAGAGGGGGCCCTAATGCGGATAATGAATCAAACGTCGATTTGGAAAAACGTCCTGATGGAAATATAATCTATCCGTATCAGGAAACCCCGCCGGAGGGTCAGCACATCAACACGCTAAGTGAAGACTATCTCAATCATGTCTATAATCTAGACGAATCGCTTTATAATGAAATCAGTGTAGACAGAAGAGTGAACATGACCCTTTTGAAACGGACGGACGACGAAGTCCGCAAAGTCAACACCTATCAAATCAATTTCTCAGAAAACCTCTCAAAAGACGCCTTTTTTGAAAAAAACTACGATTTACTTGAAGGGAGGCAACCTCAAGATGCCAACGAAATCATGCTAGTTGTGGATGAATACAACCGTTTGAATGTAGAAATTCTCAACGCCCTTGATTTAAGTGGAGACAATGACTACACCTTTGAAGACTTTATGTCAATGGCGTTCAAAATCGCCTACCCCGACGATTACTATGACTATAACAGCGATACAAATCGTTTTAGTTCCATCACTGACCTGGAAGCCTTCTTTGAAAGTGACGACGGCTTGTCCTTGGAAGTAAGCGGAATAGCCCGCGTCAAGGAAGACAGTGCCTCAACCTTCCTAAGTCCGGGATTCAAATACCATCCGTCTTTGACAGACATTTACATGGGGAAGGCAGAAGAGAGTGCGATTGCGATTGAACAAGCTCAAAGAGATACCTCCGTTATCACAGGCCTTAATATGAATCCAGCAGCAGTAACGGAGTTTCTCCAAAGAATCGGAGCCGACCAAACGCCTTCAAGTATTCAAATCTATCCGGTAAGCTTTACAGCCAAGGACGACATTACCGTTCACCTTGATGAATATAACGAAGGAAAAAGCGAAGAGGATAAAGTCATTTACACCGACATCGCAAGCATCGTCACGGACTTAACAGGCGACATCATCGATGGCATCTCTTACGTCCTTATCGCGTTCTCCGCTATATCACTTATCGTATCCTCCATCATGATTGGCATCATCACCTACGTTAGTGTCCTTGAGAGAACCAAGGAAATTGGAATTTTAAGAAGCCTTGGCGCAAGGAAGAAAGACATCTCACGCGTATTCAACGCTGAAACCTTAATTATCGGCTTTACATCAGGTACCATTGGAATATTTATCGCATTCCTTCTGACCTTCCCACTCAACTGGATTATTAAAGCCCTTGTCGATGACATTGGAAATATCGCCCAGCTTCCACTATTTGCGGTTTTCCTTCTAATATTCGTCAGTGTATTCCTTACCTTTACAGCGGGCCTTATTCCCTCAAAAATCGCTGCCAACAAAGATCCTGTGGAAGCCCTCAGGGTTGATTGATTCCATAAAAAAAGCTGATCAGCCGATCAGCTTTTTTTTATGGGATTCGCTTTATTCATCTTCGAAGCTCAAGACCTCATCTATTGTAAGCATAGTGCCCAGTTGATCAATGTTCTCATTAGCGGTAATCCGTGAGTGATTCGCGTAGAGATTACCATCATCCACGGTAATTTCTATGGATTCACCCGTTATGGCTTCAAGAGTTTGAGGCGCATCGGTATAAAGGGTTTCGGCACTGTATTCGCCTTTTATCATATGTCCTAAGATGAGGGTTTCAAACTCGCTTGATTCAAGCAAATCGCTTAAAGAAAGATTCTCTTCTTGAGCATAACTCACAAATGCGGCTTGATCTGGCATAAAGATAGTGAACTTGCGTCCAAAAAGCAAATCACCCACAAGCCCCTGTTCTCTTAAAATCTCTAACAATCTCTCCCCCATCGCGTCATCGAAGAGATTCGAGCTTGCGATACTCAAAGTGTCCTCCGATAAGATCAAACCATCAATGAAGTGTATGTGATGTGCATCGAGATCGATGCTTTTGAGGATTGAATGCTCGCTGTCTATAAGCGGACTGCCTTGTGACCCCTCCACTACAATCGTATCCTTATTTCTAAGGTTATCATACAAAGCAGGGACATTGGTCTCTAAGCGGTTTTTGGAAATGGATTCCCCGCTCATGTGATCAAGCATCAATGGTTCGAAAAAGTCTTGATTCATAAACGTCTCAAGATCCATCTCAAGGAACTTAAGCACTTCGTCAATCGCCGCTTCACTAGGAATGAAAAGCGTGCTCACTCGAGCCTTATCGGGATGTTCAAACGCTTCGAACATGGTTTTGAAACTTGGTGAACGCGTTGTATGCGCTAATGCATCATTTAAAGACCCAGGCTGGATTGTGATTCTTTGAACGGCTTTGAGGTTACCGGGATTTGTGAATTCCTCACCAACCAAGGTTCCCTCGATTTCAAACGTACCGTGTTCACTCGTATCAAACGCATCAAAGGACGTTTCCCAGTCTACAGAAATAGTGAGCGTAGTCCCGTCATCGAGTGTCACAGAGACGTCTGTGTCCAATGAATAATCAGGCGCATCAAATTGTGTGAGTGTGACCGGGTTTGGCTGATTAACTTCACTGATTTTAGGCTTTGTATCTTCACATGCGAACAAAACCAGTGAAAACGTAAGGAGGCCCATTAATTTAATAAGGTTCATCGTATCACCTACAATTAAGATTCGGATAAACCCATTATAAAGGAAATTCATCTAGAAATATACGATAAAGCTAAAAGTCCTAATGATTCATGCATATTATAAAGCAAACATTTTCAATTATGCGCCTATAAAAGTGCTGAATTTGTCACTATGATAGTGTAAACCCTGTTTACACGATATAAAACTCAAAAAAAACATAAAAAAATTCAATTACCGTTTTATTTGCAGTGACTCTCACATTAAGCAATGTTTAGCGTCAAGGGCTTTAGAACAAGAAAAGCTCGAAGAAATTATCTCAGAAGAGGTCGTTTACTACGAACGTCTTTATAACACATTAGGTAGATTGGGTTCACTTGCACTGACTTTTGTCCTGAGCTTCCACCCGCCCATACCCCTACAGTATTGTTGAATTTAAACGTATTTAGTCATGCAACCTCGTATACTACACGACCTGTTTTTGAATAGCGTGCATACAACGACATGATAACTTTAGAAGAAATACAGTAAATATGTAAACAATTAAATCATTCAAGCTTAAACTATTAGATAAGAAATAATAATCCTAGTTCACATAATCGACTATGGCGCATAAAGGTCATTTTAAAGATGTATTTCCATAGACAAAATGACCGTTAAAAGCGAAGAGGGACAAAACCGTCTTTATAGGGACTGCTAAAACAAAAAGATGACTTTATGAAAGAAGAATATTTACCTGAAGAAGCTGTAGAAATGGGTTTTGAAACGATGCCTACTCCTGATAAGTATCGTGAGCAGTTAGGCCTTGAAGTCAACAAAACCAACGACTTAGACAAGCTATCTGTAGGCATCAGGCTGCTT
>Ga0306868_1001872_pt1 | contig 10571 bp, 8 predicted proteins | sample AntRauTorckE6832_FD_190411 | JGI IMG/M metagenome (GOLD analysis project Ga0306868, IMG submission 190411) | Saline lake microbial communities from Rauer Islands, Antarctica - Metagenome Torckler E6 #832 (v2) (version 2) | ecosystem: Environmental > Aquatic > Non-marine Saline and Alkaline >... | reverse complement strand
CTTTTCCAAATAGAGCCTCTACAATTAGTTCAATTGTTCCTTTTAAATCACTGAAAGAAATATTCTGGTCAATAACCAGACCCTCAGTCTGATGAAAAATTGGAGAATGAGAAGCGTCAAGTTCATCAGAGCGGTAAACTCTACCCGGTGCAATAATTCTAACTGGTGGTTCCTCGGCCTCCATAGTTCTAATCTGTACCGGTGAGGTATGGGTTCTCAATAAATAATTCTCATCAATATAGAGAGTATCCTGCAGGTCACGCGCAGGATGGTGTGCCGGAATATTTAGGGCTTCAAAGTTATAATATTCGCTTTCCACTTCCGGTCCTTCTGCAATATCAAAACCAAGACCAATAAAAATATCCTCTAATTCTTTAGTTACCAATGATAGAGGATGAGATCGACCGGCTTCTACTTTGCTGCCCGGCAGACTAACATCAATTTTTTCTGCCTCAAAACGTTTTTGAGCCGCTTTTTTTTCCAGTCTTTGCTGGTGTTCACCCAGCCAGCTCTGAATTTTACCCTTTAGAATATTTGCTTCTTTTCCAACAACCGGACGCTGTTCTGCATCAATTTTCCCCATCTTTGAAAAAACTGACTGAATAGCACCTTTTTTTCCTAAATATTTAATTCTTATTTCTTCTAACTGATCCAAACTTGCAACCTCTTCCAACTCAGCTTCTGCTTCTTTTTCAATCTTTTTTAGATCATCTAATAGATCCAAAACTAACACCTCCACGTTATATGTATGTTAAATATTTTTATATTCTTAGAAAACAAAAAATCCCGCCCTAAAGGGACGAGATACCGTGTTACCACCCTGATTATCCCACTTTTAATGTGGAATCACTTGTTTTTTGTTAACGAAAGCTATTAGCTTCCGGAAAAGCTTACTTAATTCAGCCTTCAGCTCCAGAGTGAACTTCACTAAATTCGATAATTTAACTGCTTTCAGCTGCTGCAGTCAATCTCTGCTAAAATCTTTTTTAGCTACTCTCTCTTTCTCTGCCATTGAATATTATATTCTTTTTTGATTATACCACATAAAAAAATTTCAAACAAGAATAAAATCTTAAAATTTAAAATCTAGTTTTGATAAATTAATTAAATTTCTTCCTGCAGCTGCTGGGAAAGAATTTCGAAAGAAATAACTGATGCTGCAACTGCTGCATTTAAAGATTCGATTTCTCCAGCCAGAGGAATTTTGATTTTTGAAGTGGCTGCTTTTAATAATTTCTTTTCCAGTCCATTTGCTTCATTACCGATCATTAATATTAATTTTTTTTGATACTGATGCTCAAAATGATATTCTGCAGCTTCAATATCGGCAGCTAGAACTTCGTAATCTGCAGCCTCATTTTTAATTTCAGCTAAAAATTCTGCCTGACTAATTTTCTGTCTAATAGCTATAGAAAAAATCCCACCCATTGTGGCTCTGATAACTTTTTGGTTGTAGATATCTACTGATCCTTTAAGCGCAATAATCCCATCAAAACCAGCTGCCACAGCAGTTCTAATCATGGTTCCCATATTTCCGGGATCCTGAATTCTATCTAAAAGCAATATTCTATCTGCCTGTCTGTAAAAATCATCACCTTTAAAAACAGACTCTTCTACCACAGCTAAAATCCCCTGTGGGTTAACTGTCGAAGCAGTTTCTTTTAAGAGACTTGTTTCAAGATAAATAAACTCTGCTTTTAATTTTAAAGCAGCCAGTAGATTATCATTTTCAGCTGCTTTAAAAAAAGCAGGAGTGAGAAAGATCTGCTTAAAATCTGCTCCTCCTGCTAATGCAGCCTCAATAAGCCTTTTACCTTCGAGAATAAAGACACCTTCTTTGCGCCTATTTCTACTGCGGTAAAGCTTATTTAGATATTTAACTTTATCATTTTGAGAGCTGCTAATTATATCCATTTATTAATTTCCTAGCTGTTCTTTTGCTACATCTACAAGATCAGCAAAACCATCAGAATCATTAACTGCAAGATCAGCTAACATTTTACGGTCAATTTCTACATTTGCCTGTCTTAAACCATTAATAAAACGGCTGTAAGAAAGACCTTCATTTCTTGCTGCTGCATTGATTCTGGTAATCCATAACTTTCTAAATTCTCTCTTTTTAGTTCTTCTATCTCTATAAGCATAATGTAAAGACTTCATTACCGCCTGATTTGCAGGACGATATAATTTACTGCGGGATCCAAAATACCCCTTAGCCATCTTTAAAACTTTTTTTCTACGCTTGCGCGCCTTATTTCCTCTTTTTACACGTGGCATCTTAAATGACACTCCTTCCAGTATTTTAACATTTATTATTTTTTATCTTATTTTATTATTCCGCTTTAGCCATGTAATAATTTTTTGTATTTTTTCTGATAACTTTTACTTAATAATTTAGCTTTACGTAAATTTCTTTTTCTATTACCGGATTTCTTGGTTAAAATATGACTGCTAAATCCTTTGTGGTGCTTAAGCTTACCATTAGCTGTAGTTTTTACTCTTTTTGCTATACCTTTGTGTGTTTTTTGCTTTGGCATGATTTAACCTCCTAGACTGTAATAATTTTAAATATCTATAAAAGATCTTATAACTTAATCCAGCCCATAAGCTGGTTATTAACTACTATTTATCACTTTCGGGAGTTAGAAACATCATCATATTTCTACCTTCCATTTTGGGCTTACTTTCTACCTTACCGATATCTTTAGTCTGTTCAATTAGACGATCCATCAGATCATAGCCTAATTCTTTATGCATCATTTCTCTACCTCTAAAACGAATTCTTACCTTAACTTTATCCTTATCATTAAGGAATCTACGGGCCTGCTTTAACTTAACATTAAAATCATGATCCTCAATTTTAACACCCATCTGAACCTCTTTGACATTCATTACATTCTGGTTCTTTTTGGCTTCTTTTTCTTTTTTAGCCTGCTCATACTTATACTTACCATAATCCATAACTCTACATACAGGTGGATTAGCCTGTGGAGCAACCTCTACTAAGTCCAAACCATATTCTACTGCACGATCTAATGCCTCATCCAGTGACTTGATACCAATTTGCTCTCCTTCTTGATCGATCAGACGAACCTTTCTTGCTCTAATGCGATCATTAACTCTTAAATCATTAACGATATTTATGCACCTCCTGGGTAATATAAAAAAACAACCAATATAAACAAAAAAACGAGTGGTAGAAACCACCCGTTAAATTCAGTAATCAGCCAAAGAAAGACTATCCCTAAAGATAAGCCTACTTTTCCCGCCAAATAAAAATATTTAAGCGAAAAACTGATATTAACCAGTTCTGACTGGTGAGAAACAGGTGTTTCTACTTTCTTTTCTGCAATTAGTATAGCACAGCCCTCTTTTAGTGTCAAGACTCTGTTTAAAAAAATTACTCTTTTCAGCCTGGATTGACCAAAAAGAGTAATCAAAAATCAATTTTAGATTTTATCTTAGTTAATTAATTGTATCCTCGGTATTTATTACTTTATCTTCAATTTCTTTTATGATTTTTGTTTTAAATTCAGAGAGCTTACTTGTTCCTAAATCACCCTCACGTCTATCACGAACAGAGACTGTTCCCTCTTCTTCTTCCCGTCCACCAACAATTAACATATAGGGGACCTGTTCAACCTGGGCTTCCCGAATTTTATAGCCTACTTTTTCCTGACGACCATCAACTTCAACTCTGATATCATCCTTTTCTAACTCTGCCTTTACCTTAAAAGCATAATCTAACTGATCATCAGAAATAGGAATAATCTTAGTCTGTACTGGAGCCAGCCAGGTTGGGAAGGCACCTGCATATTTTTCAATCAACATTGCCAGAGTTCTTTCATAACAGCCAATTGAAGTCCTGTGGATCACATAAGGATGCTGTTTTTCATTATTTTCATCAATATATGTCATCTCAAATTTCTCAGGTAAGGAGAAGTCAATCTGAACTGTAATGATTGTATCTTCTTTACCGTGAACATTTTTAAACTGAATATCTAATTTGGGGCCGTAAAAAGCAGCCTCTCCAATCGCTTCTTCATAATCTAAATCTAGATTATCTAAAATAGTTTTCATCTTTTCCTGTGAATCTTTCCAGGCCTCAGGGTTATCTATATATTTTTCTTTATTTTTAGGATCCCATTTGGAGAATCTGTACCAGATATCATCCTCAATTCCAATTGACTCCATCATGTAATTAATTAAATCAATTACCCCTCTAAATTCTTCTTCCAGCTGTTCTGGAGTTACAATCAGATGACCCTCAGAAATTGTAAACTGGCGTAATCTGATCAAGCCGTGCATTTCACCAGAAGCTTCATTTCTAAATAAAGTAGAAGTTTCAGAATATCTTAAAGGAAGGTCACGATAACTTCTTAATTTAGAGTTATATATCTGGAACTGAAAAGGACAGGTCATTGGACGCAGAGCCATTGCTCCCTCGTCACTTTCATCATCTCCCAGCACAAACATTCCTTCTTTGTAGTGGTCCCAGTGGCCTGATGTCTTATAAAGATCACTTTTAGCCATCAAAGGTGTTTTGGTCAGCTGATAGCCTCTTTTTTCTTCTTCATCTTCCACAAAACGCTGTAGAGTCTGAACGACTTTAGCTCCTTTGGGCTTTAAAAGTGGTAATCCCTGACCGATATCATCAACTGTCATAAATAAATCAAGCTCACGCCCTAATTTATTATGATCTCGTTTTTTTGCTTCTTCTCTTCTTTCTAAGTACTTATTTAAATTCTTTTCATTAGCAAAAGCTGTACCATAAATCCGCTGCAGCATCTCATTGTTTTCATCACCGCGCCAGTAAGCTCCAGCTGTATTAAGCAGTTTATAAGCTTTGAGATAACCTGTTGACGGAAGATGAGGTCCCCGGCAGAGATCTACAAAATCTCCCTGAAAATAGAGACTGATCATCTGATCATCCAATTCTTCAATTAATTCCAGCTTATATTTTTCTCCTCTTTCTTTCATCAATTCTATCGCTTCTTCACGGGGCAGTACTTTTCTTTCAACTTCAATATCTTCTTCAATGATCTTTTCCATTTCTGCTTCAATTTCTGCTAGTGAATCCTGATTAAAGCTCTCTTCCAGATCAAAATCATAATAAAACCCATCTTCAATAGCAGGTCCTATTGCAACCTGAACATCATCATAAAGTCTTTTTACCGCCTGGGCCATCACATGTGAGGCTGTATGACGAATAATTTCTAAAGCATCATCACTGTCAATAGTGATAATTGAAAGTTCAACATCCTTTTCAATTGGATAATAAGCATCTACTTCTTTACCATCAACAACTCCAGCGATAGCATCTCTTCCTAAACCACTACCAATAGAATAAGCAACATCTTCTACTGTTGTGCCCGCATCATATTCTTTGACTGAGCCATCTGGCAGTGTTACTTTTACCTTTTCCATTTAATTTCCCCCTCTAATAATCTTATATGAAAATAAAAAAATCCCTCATCTCATTATAGAGACGACGGATTGCGTGGTTCCACTCTAGTTAATAATAATTATAAGTATTCTATAATTAAAACAGAATAGCTAAAATTATTATTCACTCAATAAGGTAACGGCTTAACCGGATAGAAATACTTAATTCCTCCTATCTGCTCCAGGGTGGTTTTCAATTTACTTATAAGTTATGTGCTTTCAGCCGCCGGCACAATTCTCTTTTAACTCAAAGTTAAATTTACTCTTCCCTATCAATGCATTTATATTCTTTATTTTTTATTATTATATTCCTCAAAAGCTAAAAAGTCAAATTTAAACCTTAAATAAAAAATTCCACAAAAATGTGGAAAAAGTGGTGCCGGGGGTCGGGCTCGAACCGACACGGGAATAAATTCCCACCGGATTTTAAGTCCGATGCGTCTGCCAATTCCGCCACCCCGGCAAATTATTAAAATGGTGTTGGTAAGTGGACTCGAACCACTGGCCTCTACGATGTCAACGTAGCGCTCTGCCAACTGAGCTATACCAACTTAAAATTTAAGTCAACATTTTAAGTTTTTTGATCGATATCAGTAATAATGTACAAGAAAAAGTGGTGCCGGGGGTCGGGCTCGAACCGACACGGGAATAAATTCCCACCGGATTTTAAGTCCGATGCGTCTGCCAATTCCGCCACCCCGGCAAATATGTAATATTTAACTTGCAACATTTTTCATTATATCAATCGATTATGATTTTGTAAAGTATAAATTTATAAAATATAAATTGGAGGCGGCAGACGGATTTGAACCGACGAATAAAGGATTTGCAGTCCTCTGCCTTACCACTTGGCTATGCCGCCCAGGCTGCAAATAAAATGGAGCGGGAAACGAGATTTGAACTCGCGACCCTCACGTTGGCAACGTGATGCTCTACCACTGAGCTATTCCCGCAAAAAATGGTGGTGGGAGACAGAATCGAACTGTCGACACGTGGATTTTCAATCCACTGCTCTACCGACTGAGCTATCCCACCAAAATGGCGGAGGAGACGGGATTTGAACCCGCGATCTCCGGCTTGACAGGCCGGCGCGTTAAACCGCTACGCTACACCTCCGCGTTTGTTAAGAAGTAGGATGTAGGATGTCAGAAATAAGACCACTACATAACTTCTCTTATTAAATTTGCAAATAAAAATGGTGGGCGAAACAGGGCTCGAACCTGTGACCCCCTGCTTGTAAGGCAGGTGCTCTCCCAACTGAGCTATTCGCCCATCTGCAGTAATTAATAAGCATAATTACCGCGTCAGCAATAACTAGTATATATAAAAAGCCACTTTAAGTCAAAATTCAATATAGACTGTTATAACTAATTAAATTATTTTAAGTTAAATATACTACTAAATACTCAAAAAATCGAGTGTAGATAATTTTTTCTCAAAAGCTTAATTTTTACTATTCTATTCAATATACTCTAAGTCGAGTTCTTTATTTTCTCTAAGATAACTGAAAATCTCAGCTGCCAGGACTGGATTAATATCTGTCTCAATAGAATTATAGCTCTCTACTATAGTATTATAAAGCTCTTTAACATTAAATAATATATTATTAGATCTCAATTTTGCCATAACAGAGTTAATTAATAACTTCTGCCTTTCAAAACGAGCTAATGAATCAGAATCTCGCCAGCGGACAAAATTCAGAGCTTCTTTACCGGATAATAGATTAGATCCAGCTTTTAAATTAAGTCCAAGCCCTGCTACCTTCACTTCTTGATCAAGGATTATTTGTACTCCACCTAATTCATCAATTACCCTTTCAAAACCTAGATAATTAATATACACATAATAATCAATTTCGTTTTCAGTAATTTCTTCCACTGCCAGCTGAATATCTCCATTATGATATTTCCTTAATAACTGCCCCTTATAGTTTGTATCTTCATCAATATGTTTAATCTGCAGTTTATCTATCTCCGGTCTTAACTTAGCAATCATTATTGAATCAGCTTCTATAGTACCTAAAGCAACACTTTCTTCATCATCGAGTCCAACGAATAAAATATTTAAGTCCTGACTAAAATCACTTTCAGCCAGTCCCAGAATCGATAAAATCCGATCTAGTAAAGAGGGATCATCAATCTCTTCGCTTAACTCTTCTCCTGCAGATTCCGAAACACTTCTTTCTATAGTATCCTGATCTACTTCAGCTCTTTCTTGATCAGTTTCAGTAGTATCCCCTTCCAATTCTGAAATTTCTTCATCTCTTGTTGTAATATCTTCTTCGGCGGTATCTTCGGCCACTAATTCCTCATCCTGAGTGCCAGCTTCAGTTTCAGATTTTAGATCACTGCTCTCAGTAGTATCCTCTTCTAATTCTGAACTTTTTTCATCTTCTGCTGCTTTATCTTCTTCCTCTGATGTATTGGAAATTACAGACTGATCTTCTAAATCCGCTTTTGCAGCATCTTCATTAGTGTCTCTTTCTACTTCAAATCCATCTTTATCCTCTTCGGCTGTATCAGAGATAACAGACTCATCTTTTCCCTGCATTTCAGCTTCTTCGTCTGTTTTGGATTCTTGATCTACAGTTTCTTCATCTCCTGCTGTAGTATCTTTTTCCTCAGCTGTATCAGAAATCACAGCATCATCTACATCTTCTTCCATATCAGAATCCATTTCTGTATTTGTTTCCTGATCTACTTCAGTCTTCTCTGCTTCCGAACTATCAGAACTCTCATCCAGGACCTGACTATCCTCAATTTGATTATCTGGTACCGGCTCCAAATCTCTTTCTAAATAATATCCTGCCAGTCCAATAAATAATAAGAGTAGAGCTATTAAAAATATCCCTATCCATTTATGTTTCTTTTTTGAATTTTGATTGTCATTTGTATTTTTTTCTGCCAATGTTATTGCCTCCCTATTCCCTTATATTCTTAATATTCGTGATTATGAGCTCAATTCCTGCATGAAACAGTTACTTTGTTTAATTTTAAGCAATATACTCTAATATGAATAGGAAAAGAAATGCTTTAATTATTTTTGCTTCAGAAATAGTACTCAATATTAAAATAAAAGGACCGCTGAGCTCTTTAATTAAAGATGGTGTCATTATTGAAATATTAATCCAGTATTAAAAATCTAGAAAAAAATTTGCTTTAGATATTGACAACAAATTTTTTTATGTTATAATATATAATTGTTGTGCCGAGGTGGCGGAACTGGCAGACGCGTTAGCTTGAGGGGCTAGTGGTCTAATAGACCGTGCGGGTTCGAATCCCGCCCTCGGCACCATTTTTATTTAATATAATAATTTACCCCCAAGTTTACCCTGGTAGTGCAGGTTTCTTGGGGGTTTTTTGATTTTTGTTTAAATTTATTTTTACTCATCTGATGGCCTGTCCCTGTCACTGTCAAAAATATTTAAAGTAAATGCATCTTAATTTCTGCCTCTTCCCAGGCCAAAGTATAACCCTTTCCTTTTGCACAAAAGATTGAGGAAGAAGAATATTCCGGATCATTATTTTTATCATAATTACTTGCTTCAATAATTTGTTGACTATTGTGGCAGAAATCATAGCCGCCAAATTTAAGATTAATAATCCCTTTACCACCTGTAAAAGCCCTTAATTCAACCGGATAATCCATAAAGGTAGAAGCAGGGGCCTTTCCTTTAATCAAAGCCCTTTCTTCCCTGATTTCTGGTGTCTCAAAACTTCCCTTTGCTTTTTCAATATCAGACATCACCTTTCCCAGATAATCCAGATTAATTTTAATTTTAAAATTATAAAAAGGCTCTAAAAGTATATTTTCTGCCTTTTCCAGCCCCTGACGCAGAGCTCTATAGGTAGCTTCTTTAAAATCACCACCACTGGTGTGTTTATTGTGATCTTTACCGGTCAAAAGAGTGATTTTTAAATCTGTCAGCGGGCTGCCTGTTAAAATTCCTCGATGTTCACTTTCTAAGATATGCTGTTTGACAAGATTTTGTAAACCCCTGCTTAAATTATCTGTACTGGCCTGATTCTCAAAAAGGATACCACTGTTGCGAGGTGCTGCTTCAATTTTTAAATGAACTTCAGCATAATGTTTAAGCGGTTCAAAATGGCCGTAACCAAAGACTTGATTTTTAATTGTCTCATTATAAATGATATCCGGCTGAGCAAAATCTATTTCAAAATCAAATCTCTGTTTTATTAAACTTTTTAAAATTTCAAGCTGAACTGTTCCCATTACATTAACCTGAATCGCTTCTGTTTTAGAATCCCAGCTAACATTTAAAGAGGGATCTTCTGCATCCAGAATAGTAAATACCTCCAGTAATTTACGAGTATTAATATTTTCAGCATAAATCACCTTTGATTTAAGTGCTGTCTGATATTTTTTTGATTCCAAACTGGCTAATTGTCCAAAAGCTGTTCCGGTATTCGCTTCTGATAAACCTAAAACTCCTGCAATTTCTCCAGCTGCTACCTGATCAACATTTTTGTATTCCTGGCCATTATATAACCTTAATTCTGTAATTTTTTCTTTAATATTCTTATCCTCTTTTTGATATTCCAGCTCATCTCTAACTTTAAGACTGCCGCTTATTACTTTGATATGTGAAACGCGATTATTATTCTGATCATGAGATATTTTATATAACAGAGCCTGCAGCTGCTGATCCTCTTTTTTATAAAAACTTTCTGTCAGAAGTGACAGCAGCTCTAGAAATTCTTTAACTCCTTCGTCATTTAGAGCGGAACCAGCTCCAGTAATAAATATTTTTCGCTTTTTAATCATCTTTTTTATTTCTTCTAAAAATATATTCTCTTCTATTTTATCTTTTAAATATAATTCAAATAGTTTTTCATTTCTTTCTGCTGCAAATTCCATTAATTCTGCAGATAGCCTTTCTTCCTGCGGCTCAAGCAGTAAAATATTCTGACTAAAATTATTTTTTAATTCAGACAGCACTCTGCTGGCACTGGCAACTTTGCGATCACATTTATTGATAAAGATAAATACCGGCAGCCCTTCTTTTTCTGCCAGCTCCCAGACAGTTTCTGTATGGCCTTCTATTCCTTCAACTGCACTGACAATAATAATTAAATAATCAAGGACTTTAAGTGTTCTTTCCATCT
>Ga0306868_1001871_pt1 | contig 10575 bp, 13 predicted proteins | sample AntRauTorckE6832_FD_190411 | JGI IMG/M metagenome (GOLD analysis project Ga0306868, IMG submission 190411) | Saline lake microbial communities from Rauer Islands, Antarctica - Metagenome Torckler E6 #832 (v2) (version 2) | ecosystem: Environmental > Aquatic > Non-marine Saline and Alkaline >... | reverse complement strand
ACACTATAGAATCCTTCGTGATTCATCTTTATCAAAACGGCATGACTACTGAGGATATCGCCTCGATTATAGAGAAGATGTATGGCCATCATTACTCTGCAGGAACGGTTTCCAACATGACCAAGGTCTTAGAAGAACACATTGAAGCATTTCATAACCGTCCACTCAATAACCGCTACGCGGTGATTTATTTGGATGCGACGCATCTTCCCGTCAGAAGAGAAACCATCCAAAAAGAAGCGGTCTACATCGCAATTGGGATCACACCCGAGGGCCACAAGGAGATTCTAGCTTATGACATCCACCCTACAGAGTCTGCGTCCAACTGGAAGGCGCTTTTAAAGCGTCTGAAAGAACGTGGCGCCAAAGAAACCCTTCTGTTCGTTACCGATGGCCTCAAAGAAATCAGAGAGAACATTCTGGAAGTCTATTAAAAAGCGCTTCACCAGACGTGTTGAGTACATATCGCAAGAGGTGTCTCCCACAAAGTTCGAGTCAAGCACAGAAGTGATGTACTAAAAGCCCTCAAAGGATTATATAGAGCTGATAATGAAGAAGGCGCGCAAGACGCTTTCAAGCGCTTCAAGGATCAATAGGAAACCTTCTATCCAAAAGTCATTCAAAGCCTTGAAAACAATCCGAGTTTATTTACGTTCTACGCTTTCCCAAAAGCGATTCAAAGGAGCCTTTACACACCCAATTTGATTGAAGGATTCAATAAGCATTTTAAACGCTATACTAAGCGTAAAGAACAGTTTCCCACTGTGGACTCACTAGAGCGTTTCATAGTGGCTCGCTCCAATCAATACAATGAAAAGCACAGTCTACGCATTCTCAAAGGTTTCAATAAAGTACAAAGAGAGTTAGACTCGCTCTTTGAGAAGCTTTACCAATAAACGCACTAACTATAAAGGTTTACTCTAGTATTTGAGGGAACTTTATTTACACAAAATTCTTGACGCTGCCGACATTTTTTTATTCTATCCATATTATATACAATAAATGTTAAGGAATTATGTAGAAAACAATAATTAATATTTCGGACTTTTTACGCTATCGAATAAACGATTGAACAAATGTTCAACTAAAACATAGTATTTCAAATATGTTCGAAATATGGTAACATTTACTTGGAAAAAATATGAAATACGAGGTGTAACCATGTTTTGGGATTATCTTCGCGCACGACTTTCATTGATTATCGGATTGCTAATTGGTATTACTGTATTCATTCTTTTATGGATTACTAAAAGCAACCCCTGGGTAACAGTTGGCTTTTTGCCGCTTTATCTTATTCTATTGAGGTCATTTGTAAAAAGGGTCTCCATCAAAACCATGCATGATTTTGAAAGAATGTTATATAAGGACCTGAGAGTTTTTGATTATGCATCAAAATATGAATTTCTTGTACAAAACGGGGTGAAATTTGATGAACGATGGACTGTTACAAAAATTCATAACGCCATACTTGGAAATATTTTTTTGGGTGAAAAGAAGAAAGCGCGTACGCACATCACGCATCTCGAGAACACTTATGTAAAGTTTTACAAAAGAAACAGTGTGTTCAAATACATGTTTGAGGTTCTCAAGACCCTTCATGCGATGTTCTTCGATACTCCTGAGGCATTTAAAAGTCATACAAAAACCATGAAGAAAACTTTGGATAATTTACCTGATAATGTTAAAAATCAGATCAAATCTAATGAGGAAAGTTTTCACAACTGGATTCAGTGGAATGAAAAACACATCGTACGTGGTCTTAGTGTTCCTCCTCAAAATTTACTCTCCACAATCAAAAAAATGCCGAAGTTAAACGCTTTGGGTTCATATTATTTATTGAAACGAAACAATCAAGAACTGAATGATGAGATACTTGAAGAATATTTGCAGAACGCTTTCATTATAGATGACCTCTAGGAAAGGTGAAAAATTGTTCGCAAATCACTTTAATTATTAATTTTACAATTTTTCGCATTATTCGCTTTAAAGCCTTATATAAGGCTTTAAAGCTTTTTTTATAGTTAAAACAAGAACCTGTAAATGAACATATGTTCAAAAATAATAAAACATTTTACATATTACCATTATAATTGCTATACTTATTTTGAAAAACGGTTTCATTAATAAAAATATGGATGTTATTGTATGGAAACAGTAAGTAACATCATTTTCGATTTCTTTGACAAGTTTCTAGGGCAAGCACCGTTGCTTCTGGGAACCGTCGTACTGATTGGGTATCTTCTTCTAAAGAAACCTTGGTATGACGCAGTCGCGGGATTTATCAAAACGTATGTAGGTTTTAGAATTTTGCAAGTAGGTACCGGTGGTCTAGTAGGAACATTTAGACCGATTATTGATGCTATCTATGATCGTTTCGAAGTAAATGCATTATTAATTGGCCCGTATTATGGACAATCATCAGGGGAGACCGTGCTTCAAAGTCTTGACAGCCTGCAATTTGTCGCGTACGTAATGTTGATCGCGTTTGTGTTCAATATTATCTTAGTAGCACTGAAGAAACATACTAAGATTCGCACCCTGTTCTTGACAGGACATATTATGTACCAACAATCGGTTGTACTCCTTTGGGCTCTTTTCTGGGTTATTGACGGAGGACAAGGTGAAGTTGGATGGTTCTTAGTTCTTGTTACTGGTGTACTTGTGGGTACTTATTGGTCTGTCGCGTCGAACCTTGTGGTTGAAGCCACAAACGATGTTACAGATGGCGCCGGATTCTCAATTGGGCACCAACAAATGTTCGGGGCTTGGCTTGCCTACAAAGTCGCTAGCAAAATCGGCGACAGAAAACAAGATGTAAATGAAATGGAACTTCCAGGGTGGCTTTCTGTATTAAATGATAACGTTGTGGCGAATGTCGTCATCATGACGTTCTTCATAGGTACATTGATGATTATCATCGGCCCTAGTAGCTTCGATTTTGATCAAGGCAGATATTACTGGGGTACTTACATTTTCGAGACCACCTCACTCTTTGCAGTCTACATTACCATTATCATTACCGGTGTACGTATGTTTGTCGCAGAACTTACCAACTCGTTCCAAGGAATTTCTGACAAACTACTTCCTGGTTCCGTGCCTGCAGTCGACTGCGCAGTCACATTTGGTTTCTCACCGAACGCACCGGCTTGGGGCTTTATGTTCGGCTTTGCAGGGCAACTTCTTGCAATCGGCGCGTTGATTCTCTTCGACTCACCGATTCTCATCATTGCTGGCTTCATCCCTCTATTCTTTGACAATGGTACTTTGGCCGTCTTCGCAAACAAAGCAGGCGGACGCAAAGCTGCAGCAATCATTCCGTTCTTTGCGGGACTTCTACAAGTATTTGGGTCAGCCCTTGTACTCAATCTCCTAGTTACGGATGGTGTTATCGGTTGGATGGGCATGTTCGACTGGGCTACCTTCTTCAGTGGTGCAACAATCATAACTAGCGTAATCGGAATTTTGTTCCCAATCATTCTTATTCCACTACTCCTTATCATTCCCCAATTACAATACAAACGACATAAAGAGAACTATTTCACTACGATGATTGATGACAGAGTAAGAAAAGAATAAGCAACAACAATATGGATGGCATTCTAGTCTTAGACTGGAATGCCATCATAATTTCAGGAGAATTATATGATAAAAAGCGTAGTGCTCGACCTTGATGGGACTCTTTTAAACACTAAAATGGAGATCAGCGAAAAAAACAAACATGCACTTAAACGTCTAGATGATTTGAAGATTCCTTATTTCATCGCTACAGGCAGGCCTGAACAGCTCGCGAAATCAGTTGTGAGCGAACTTTCCTATGACCGACCAATGATTATGTATAATGGAAGCGTGATCGGTCATCCTTTCAAAGAAGAGCGGTTGTACAGCGAACGAATCGAATCAGACAACATATTACACATTGTGAATTATTGCAATCAACATGACATGATCGTCATGCTTTATACAAAAGATGCTATCTATTCTGATCCGAATTACCGGGTTGATGTATTCAAAAATAGAAACAAGAATCTCCCTGAAAAGGACCATGCTATATTCAAAACGATGAACGCATTTGACTATACTCTTGAAGTTAACAAAATTCTAATCATCGAGCACAATTCGTCAAAGCGAAAGCAATTCAAAAAGCACTTCGAAAACACCCCCTCGTTAAATTCGGTTCTTCAAATCGTACAAAGCCAACCTTCTTTTATGGATATTAATGTCAAGGACACATCCAAAGGAAAGGCCATCGATATACTATTTAATGCACTTGGATTTACACCGAATGAGTGTATGGCCATCGGTGACCAGGACAATGACGTTAGCATGAAAGACCATGTAGGCTTATTCGTCTGTATGGGAAATGCTTCTGACAAAGTCAAGGCTGTGGCCGATTATGTTACTACCGAAAACGACGAGAATGGTGTGGCGTACGCACTCAGTAAATTCATCTTAAATAAATGAACAAATGTTCAATTAACTGACAAATATTTACATATGATTAAAAATTGTCTATACTATAATTAAAGAGGTGATTAAATGATCAAAGGATTTGAACTTGATCCCTCCCTAATAGTGTTCGAAGACAGCTTCGATTCTTGGGAAGATGCGATCAAGGGAGCGGCAAAACCGCTCAAGGAACAAGGCTATTTAAGCGACGATTATGTCCAGGCGATGATTGATTCTGTCCATGAACACGGACCTTACATCGTGATAGCGCCCAACATCGCAATGCCTCACGCACGACCCGAGGATGGCGCCAAAAAAGTCGGGTTTTCTGTCACTATCACAAAGAAACCGGTTAAATTTAGTGAGGATCCCTCACACCATGCACAACTTCTCGTCTCTCTTAGCTGTGTAGACTCAGACACTCACCTGCAGATGATGCAGGCGCTTGTTGATGTCCTTGGAGACCCGGACAAAGTCGACAAGCTTTTGAATGCAGAAAACAAAGAACAGGTAGTCAAAATATTTAAATCAATTTAATAGGAGGAATTTTCAATGGCAAAAGACAAAAATAAAAACATCAACAATATTACAAGAGAATCTTGGATTCTTAGTACATTCCCTGAGTGGGGGACATGGCTTAACGAAGAAATTGAAAAAGAGGTTGTTCAAAAAGGCAAAGTCGCCATGTGGTGGCTCGGATGCACCGGTGTCTGGCTCAAGACTGAAAACTCTACAAACCTACTTGTTGATTTGTGGGTCAAAACAGGCAAACAAACCAAATCAAACCCTTGGATGCGCGAGCAGCACCAGCATCAACGTATGATTGGGGTACAGAAACTACAACCGAACTTGAGAAATGTTCCCGTAGTCCTCGACCCTTTTGCGATTAAGAACCTTGACGCCTTGCTCGCCACGCATGACCACGGCGATCATATCGACGAAAACGTTGCAGCAGCCGTTCTTCAAAATACTGAAAAAACACCTTTCATCGGTCCTAAAGCCTGCACAGACCTTTGGAGAGGATGGGGCGTTCCAGAAGACCGCCTCATTACTATGAGACCTGGTGACTCAGTTAAAATAGGGGACAGTGAAATTGTAGCCCTCGAATCCTTTGATAGGACAGAACTTGTCACTGCAGAAAAAGGTGTCACCCTCAAAAACAAACCTGTCCAGGATTTGGATGAAAAAGCCGTAAACTACATCTTCAAAACCCCTGGCGGCAATGTGTATCATAGTGGAGATTCACATTTTTCGAACTATTTCGCTAAACACGGAAATGACCACAAAATCGATGTTGCCTTCGGATCTTTTGGTGAAAATCCCCGCGGCATGCAAGATAAAATGACCAGCGTTGATATTTTGAGGATGGCAGAGAATTTGAACACGGATGTTGTCATTCCAATCCACCAAGACATCTGGACCAACTTCCAAGCTGATGCCAAACTGATTTTGGACATATGGCGTTACAAGAAAGACCGTCTTCAATACAAGTTCACCCCCTTTATTTGGGAAGTAGGCGGCAAGTTCACCTATCCAGATGACCGTAAACGTCTTGAATACCATCATCCACGCGGATTCGATGACGCATTTGCCATCGAACCAGATCTTCCATTTAAATCAATTCTATAATATAAAAAAAGAGGAGGAATTATCATGCTTAAAGTACTAGCAGCATGTGGTAATGGACAAGGCTCAAGTCAAATCATCAAGATGCGCATTGAAAAGGTCTTGAACAAAAAGAACATTAAGTTTAAAGTCGACCATACCAGTGTCGGCGAAGCGAAGGGCTCAGCAAAGAACTATGATTTGATTCTCGTCTCACAACAACTCGTCTCAGGATTTCCAAAAGTACCTGAATCCACCAAAATTATTGGTCTGAAAAATTTGATGGACATAAAAGAGATTGAAACTAAAGTCGACCAAGCCATGGGCTGGTAAAAAAATGGAAGACGGTCGAAAGTATTTTTGACCGTCTTCATCAATTAAGGAGTTTAAATACTATGTTGCCAAAACTGCAAGTAGCACTCGACAACACCTCATCAGCGGATGCTTTGGCCTCCGTGCGAAAATATGGGCATGTCATTGATGTCATCGAAGTCGGTACAATTCTTCATGTCGCCGAAGGCATGGAACCAGTACGTCTCTTAAGAGCACTATATCCCGATAAAACCATTCTCGCAGACATAAAGGGCGCAGACGCTGGAAGTCTGCTTGCGAAGCAGTGCTTCGAAGCGGGCGCCACTTGGATGACTGTGATTTGCTCTGCGGACATCGAGACGATGAAAGGAATGAAAACCGTTGCCGAAAAACATGGCCAAGACCATGATGTACAAATCGAACTCTATGGTGATTGGACATTCGAACAAGCAAAAGCCTGGAAAGCGGCGGGTCTCAAACAAGTGGTCTACCATCGCTCAAGGGACGCCCAAGCGGCTGGTAAAAACTGGTCAAACGAGGATCTAAAAAAAATATCTAGACTTGATAAGTTGGGCTTCAAAGTGACGGTCACAGGCGGGCTTAAGGTCGAAGACCTCCAACTTTTCCAAGGCATTCCTATCTATTGTTTCATCGCTGGACGTAGCATCAGAAATGCAGAAAACCCTGAAGAAGCGGCCAACGCTTTCAAAGCCGAGATCGAAAGGCTCTGGTAAGATGTCCCTCAAAACCAATCCCATCGGTATTTATGAAAAGGCTCTTCCAGATGCGTTCACTTGGGAAACAAAACTAAAAGTTGCTAAAGCGGCTGGGTTTAATTACCTGGAAATCAGCATTGACGAAAGTGACGAACGACTTGCACGCCTCGATTGGGACGATTCAGAAATAAAACTCATCAACGCTCTTGTAGATAAGCATGATCTACCGATTGTTTCCATGTGCCTCTCTGGTCACCGCAGATTCCCTTTCGGCAGTCATGATGAAGAGGTTCGTAATAAAGCCCATTCCATTATGAAAAAGGCACTCGAATTAGCTGAAAAGCTTCATATAAGAAACATCCAGCTCGCAGGGTATGATGTCTATTATGAAAAAAGCGACGAATCAACAATACATCGATTCCGCGAAGGGCTAAAAGCATCTGCCAGTATGGCGGAAGCGAAAAACATCATGTTGTCGATTGAAATTATGGACACCAAACTTATTGGCACAATCACCCGAGGGTTGGCATTCATCGACCCTATTAGTTCACCGTATTTGAAACTATACCCTGATTTGGGCAATCTTTCTAGATGGGCCAAAGTTCCCGCACAAGAACTTTTCATTGGCAGAAAAGCGATGGTCGCCATACATCTAAAAGATACCCGTCCTGGTGAATTCAAACGCGTGCCTTTTGGTGAAGGAACCGTTGATTTCCCCACACTCTTCAAAAAATTAGACACTCTTGAATACAACGGACCGTTTGTCATTGAAATGTGGGCCGATAATACACAAGAAGAAACAGAGAATGCATGTATTGAACGGCTTATAAAAACTCGCTCATGGTTAAAAGAAAGGATGTCATAATAACATGCTAGAAGACTTGAAAAAAAGAGTATATGAGGCTAATTTAGAAATAGTAAAACAAGGACTTGTCATCTATACCTGGGGTAATGCTTCAGGCTATGACCCCGAAAAGGAACTTATGGTAATCAAACCTAGCGGGGTGAATTATGACACCATGCGTCCAAAAGATATGGTAGTCTTGGACCTTGATGGCAATATTTTAGAAGGTAGCTACAAACCTTCTAGCGACACCCCTACACATCGTTATCTATACAAGCAATACCCTGAACTTAGGGGCATCGTCCACACACATTCTCAGTGGGCGACTGTTTTTGCTCAAGCGCAAAAATCTATCCCGCCCCTTGGTACAACTCACGCCGATTATTTTTATGGTACGATCCCTGTGACACGTCCATTGACTGACGATGAGATTAATTCACATTATGAATGGAACACCGGTATGGTCATTCGTGAAATCTTTAATGGTATCAAAAGTAATCCTTTAAAGATTCCTGGTGTGCTCGTAGGTGAACACGGACCGTTCGCTTTTGGAAATTCTCCGGGTGACGCAGCCCATAACGCGAAGGTTATGGAAGAAGTGGCCAAAATGGCCTACTACACCTCCATCTTAAGCGATGGATTTAAACCAATGAATAAGACACTGTTAGACAAGCATTATCTTAGAAAACACGGCAAAAACGCATATTACGGACAAAAATAAGAAGGTGAGTCCATTGAAATCTCAGGATGATAAAGACCTCCTCGTAGAAGTTTCGGTTATGTATTACCTTGAAGGCATGACACAATCTGATATTGCCAAGAATCTATACATGTCTCGCCCCAAAGTCTCAAGACTCCTTCAAAAGGCGAAAAAAGAGAACATCGTGGATATCCGTATCAATTACGACACCAATGAGTTCTTTCGAATCAAACGCAGGATGCTCCAACTGTTCAAAGTCGATAATGTAATTGTTGTCAAAACTTTGAAAAACCAAGAAGCTACAATTAGAGAAATCGGATATGCGGCCTCAAACGAACTGAAATACCAGCTTACTGACAATATGACAATCGGCATGTCCTGGGGGCGGACAATCAAGCATACCGTTGACGCCTTTAAGCCCAAGACATTTAAGAACATCCATGTTGTGGAGCTTTTTGGTGCTGTTGATTACCGTGAGGATCGTCCGGACATGCTATCAATTGGATTCAATTTTTCCAAAAAAATAGGTGGGACATACTTCCCGCTTCCCGCACCTGTTTTCATCCAAAATAACGACACTTATAAAGCTATTGTAGAAAACCCCTTGATCAAAAACACTATCAAAGCAATCGACGATTGCGACCTTATCATGACAGGATTAGGCGCTATTAACACAAAGGCCCCACAAAAAATATGGGATTCTTATGTCGACTTTGATGCGAAAAATGATATCATCAATGCTGGTGGTTTAGGCTATATATGTGCCCGTTTTTTTGATCAAGATGGACAGTTTATCAACCATAAGTTAAACAAAAACGTCATTGGAATACAAACTACAAAAATCAAGAAAAACAATCTATTTATTGTTGCTGGTGGTCTTTATAAATGGCAAGCAATCCACGCCTTTTTGAAAGATGGTCACGTGAACACCTTGGTTTGTGATGACAAGACCCTCAAGAAGATACTGAACGCTCAAGAACAAGAAAACCGAAATGAATAAAATTGGGTAGGGACTAAATAATTAATATATTTAGTCCCGCTAACCTCTTTGCAAGTACAAAGGCGAATACGGCGATTCAATTTTTTATTCCAATTCAATTTTACTAAGATAATAGTTATATGGATTTATTAATCCTTTTCTATTATCTTTTTCATTTGGCATTTCTAGTCCTTTAGAGAAAAATAAAGTTTCATACATTCATTGATGCTTTTTGTAATCAGTACTGCTCCAAATGTCTCTAGTTCTTCTTTTAAAACAACAATATCAATAGTTCTTTTTAAGTATTGTAACTTATTATGTAATGGGTATCATTTAGTCGCAGGCAATAATTGTAGATGTCTGTCCAATTTTTCGTTCTATATTTCTTCAAATCCAGTACAGCAGTTTAAAGATTATCATTCTATTCAAGAAGAAAATCAATGATATTCTTATGAATAATTCCTAATTGAGAAAAATTAAAGTCAACTAGCGATAAAACATATTTAGCATACTGGTCTTCACCCATATTTAGTTTCGTTACACAATACCTTTTAATCAATTATAAGATTTTGTTCGTTACAGAATATCTAAATAAACGATAATTATACAAATAAATCTTTAAACCAAGCAAAAGGTCTGTAACTTCTTTCAAAGAATCATTTAAAGATTTTACATCTTTCATATTCTTGAATTCTATTAATATAAGTTAAAATCTTAGTGAGTGTTTTTATATTCCTTGCTTTCATACAAACAGAGGCAATCAAAAAGAAAATTAAAGAACATGGACTTGATAAATATTACTTAACCTAATTTTTGATTAACTACAAATATATTGATGAATACGATTTGAATAGGTTACACTTAATTGAACAGTTTTCTTAAGGAGTATGTTAAACTAATAAAACAAGAAAGTAGGAAGTTAACATGACTCAAAAAAGAAGAGAACGTAGAATTTTCACAGAACAGTTTAAAA
>Ga0306868_1001866_pt1 | contig 10602 bp, 9 predicted proteins | sample AntRauTorckE6832_FD_190411 | JGI IMG/M metagenome (GOLD analysis project Ga0306868, IMG submission 190411) | Saline lake microbial communities from Rauer Islands, Antarctica - Metagenome Torckler E6 #832 (v2) (version 2) | ecosystem: Environmental > Aquatic > Non-marine Saline and Alkaline >... | reverse complement strand
CCTGCGCAACTGAAACGCTCGGAGTCAATGTTTGCTCGCAAATTGAACGCTTCTCGTCGTCAGACCAAAGCCGCTTCTTCTGACCCTTCTTCCCCGCCATCACCAACCTCAAGATGTCCACTACCGATGGTGGACACTATCACCCACTCCTCCGTTCGAGCAGGGCAGTCAGACCGGACGCATACGAAGAAGAGAATAAAAAGAAGAATTAGATACGGCTGAAATATCACCTGACGTTGCCAGACTTACTTCTTACGCTTCGAAATGACGAAAACGGACGCATTTTATTGAATTTGCATAGAAACAGGGCAGGAATTCATCACATGCCTCCTGCGTATCCCCCCAAACGTAAGGGAAAGGGATCGGTGCTCAGACAAGAACATGATGATGAGCACGTCCTCCGTCATCAACGGTTCACTCGGATCATCGATCCTATAACTACCTAATAACTAATGTCTTTTTTACATTCTCTGGTGTGCAATATCAAAAAATGGCGCGAGCTCATAAGAAGATCGCAGTCTTCTTACCCACGAGCACCTCGGCATCACGACCACCTCAGGGTCTCGATGTCAGATCGATCGATCACCGGCTGAGACGCAAGGTCGATGTTCTCAAACGTCCCGCCGATGAGGAACTACGCAGTCGTCGATATCGGTCAGATACAGCCGCCTCTCAAGCCTGATCACGAGATGCACCTTCACCCAGAACCCTAGCCAATCTATTAACCTTATCTTAACTTTACGTTGACAATACCCGTAAATAACGGTTAAACTTTTGGGACAAATGCAGTGAATATGTTCGTGAAACATAGAGTCCGCTTGCCCGCTTCGTTGTATCGAAGAAATAAACGGTGTCCATGGAGGATAAAATGAGTAATAATTTCAATACGTTGTCACTGGTTGCGGTTGCGGCGCTGTTTGCGGCACCGGCGGCGATGGCATCGAGCATTCTGGTAGATGACTTCTCAGTCGATCAGAATGTACAGTCTCAGCCAGTCAGCGTTGATAGGTCTGTGGTTTCTGGCGCTATGTTTGGGGGTTTCCGTTACATGGAAGTCTTCAATGCGCAGGGAAACAATAATGCCACAAGCTTGAACGCGGAAGGCGGAACCCTGACGTTTAATAACTCATCAGCTAACACCGGTGTCGGATATGTAGTGTATGATGGGATAAATACGGATGATCGAGGTGGTGCTGGCTTTGACCAGACAATAGGTACAGGCGTAAACACCACGGGTCTTGATGAAAATATTCTGCTGAATTCAATCTTCGACACTTCTTTCACTTTTGACTTGAGCAACTTCGATAAGGTCGAAGAGTCCACCGCACTGTTCTCCGCCTTTGCCTGGGACACGTCCGGAGTATTTGCTCAATTCAACGAGATCGTTGGCGGCGGTATTGATGTTTCCGAGAAGCTGTTTTTCTCCGAATTTGATGGAGGAAATACCATCAACTGGGAAAATATCGGAGCACTCGCATTCAGGATTGATTCGCGTTTCGGAGAGTTCGATGGAACTGCTTTCGGCGGAGAAAATTTTGACGCAACGGTCGGACCTACCGTGATAAGCACGGTTCCACTTCCCGCTTCGGCACTCTTGTTGCTGGGCGGTCTGGGTGGCTTTGCTGGGCTTTCGTTTGCGGCCCGTCGGCGTAAAGACACCTGATCCGAAACTTTCAACGGCTCTCAGAAGTTTGAATTGGAAAGCGAGTTCTCTCGCTTTCCTTTTTTTAATGATCTTCTACCCCTATCGATTTGTTAATCATTATATATTTGGAAAAGTGCAGCGAGAGTTTTCAGAAACAGACGTTTCAGGACCGCCATAACAATGTGCTCGCGACCCAAGGCAGGAAGAGGTGGTAGAAATCCGACGGCTACAATATACGCGCCCGGACTGAGGGCTATATGGTCTGATCGAAAACCATCATCGGCGGTAGCATCGTGAACCGAATGACCAAATTCTGTCTAGCCAATTTGGAGGCGCGGCGAGAGCCAGGTCATCGTATGGGCTTCTTCCCAATAGAAACATGATCCATGAAACAAGATCATCAGACCATTCGGAAGAAGCCTCATCTCTGCAACGCCCCGCCTCAGTCACCATTCGAGAATGGGTCCATGTCGATGGATAATGCCGTTGCTGTTTGCTTTCTCCATTATATGGCGCTTCGCCCGCTCAGCGGGTGTTTATGTGTGCCAACTTTGAGCGATGCGTCAAACCGGCGATCGTCCGATCGAAGTCTGCGGTGTCCAGCATCCGACCGTACCATTGCGGCTCCGCTGGCTCAAATCCATGCCGACGTGCCATAGCTGCAATCCGATCGGCTTCGGCCAGCTCCAGGTCTCGGCCTACGCTGTAGTCGGCGCTTTCTCCCTCAAGCGCAAGCAGCATGGTTTCGCCAAGGCAGCCCCAGCAGAGGTTCTCCGGCAAGTTCTGAAAAGGACCTAAGTTCACCGGGAATGGCGGCTGCACGAGACCACCATCAAATACAAGCACACCGGTTCCCTTAAGATCCGCTTCGGCCACGTTTTGCGGACGTGCCACATCGCAAACGATCGTACCGGGAAGCAATCGCGTGGCGTCGACCAACGCAATGTCCGCGTTGGTCGCTACCAGCACGATATCTGCATCCTCCAGCGCTCGGTCGAGATCCGTGGTCGAGTCCAGCATCACTTCCAGCATGTTCTTGTTGCAGGCCTCGGCGAACCGCTCAGCGGGACTCTTGTCCAGAGCACCGTCTTCTTGTGGCAGGATCCTTTTTACAGTCTTTTGTAGGCGCCCTGAACCAAGCGTTTCAACCTCTTGCTCGAGAACACGCACCACGTCGTTTTCAACTTTGCGCAGAAATTTCAAAGCATGCGCGTTGCGCGCATTGCCAACAAGGGTCAGACGTCCGACGCGTCTTGCAAGCATGAGACTGGCGAGGCGACCAATCGCCCCACTGGCACCGATCACGGCAACATGCGCGTCAGCCGGATCCAGTCCGACGCGCCGCGCCACGCGTTCAATCGCTGTCACCGCCGATACGGTGGTGAGAGTGTTGCCGCTGGTCACGGGAATACCCCGTCCCGCTACTGCCGAGCCGCCACTGGTAACGATGGATGTGAAGGCCCCCAGGCCCAGTCGTTGCGCGCCGAACTGGATGGCCATATCGGCGCTGTTCTGGATCATCGACCGAGCTGCCGAACGTCCCTTTCCGATCATGTCCTTAGGCAAGAGCGGGACCGACATGATCATGCCCTCAACCTGAGCTCCGGTTCGTGATGTGCTCGGTGGTACGGGCCAAGCAAATCCGGGTCCGAAGCGCTTGACCCACTGCAGCCACGCGCTTCGTTCCTCATCCGTGAATGTGGAGAAAGACGGATCCGATCTTAGAAGATCATCTTCCTCGGTATAATGGACAAGAAAGCAGAAGCGCCCCTCGGTCGGCTTGGGCACGTTTCGTGCCGGACCCTGCTGCGGCGATGTCGGGGCAGGTATTTGCGACTGGACGCGCCGCTCTGGTGACACCATATGTCGCACCAACGCGCTGTAATTTGCACGGTGTAAAAGATCGCATGTCGCCTCCAGCGCCGCCACACAGTTATCAAGCTCGGTCCGGCTCGCGATCAGCGGTGGCTGCAGACGCATGACATTTGCGTCGTTGAACACCGGTGCCGTCAAGATCCCCTGAACATTAAGAAGGTAGGAACTTAGTAGCGCAATAAAACCGCCGTTTAAGCCGCAGAAGGCCATGGTCGCCGAATCGCCCAGCTGCACCCGCTTGTGGAATTCGAGACCAACCATGTAGCCTTGACCGCGCACATCGCGCACCACATCGGGATAACGTCTATGGAGCGCTTCGAGCTGCTGGCGGAAATACGCCCCATTGGCAGCCACATCATGGATCAGCTTCTTTTCATCCGTCAGAAGACGTTGGATGGCCGCGTTTGCGACTGCACAGACAATGTTGTTGTTGGCAAAGGTCGAACTGTGCAGGAAGCCGAAGCGGTCGTCCCAGACCTGCGGGCGCACCACACAGGCCGAAATCGGCATCAGCCCACCGCCGAGCGCCTTGCCCAGCAACAGCATGTCCGGCACTTCGTTGCCGCGGGAGCAGGCAAACAGGCTCCCGGTTCGTCCAAGTCCCGTTTGTATTTCATCCACCACAGTGAGGACGCCATAGCTTCGGCACAGCGCAATCACCGCGTCAAGATAACCGTCGGGCGGGCAGATGACACCACCTTCGCCCTGGATCGGCTCGAAGAAAAAAGCGGCGATCTGGTCAGAGCCCGCGGCGAGCCGCGTCTCCAGAGCTTCCAAATCGCCGAAAGGGACATATTCAAAACCGGGCGCAGGGCCTCCAAAGTCTCTCTGGTACAAGTCTTTTCCGGTCGCCGACAAGGCCCCCAATGTCTTGCCGTGGAAGCTGTTGAGTGTGGAAAGAATGATATCCCGTCCGGTGCGCGCGCGAGCCAGCTTGATCGCAACTTCAACGGCTTCGGCACCGGAATTGGCCAGGGTCACCACACTCAGATCTCCAGGTGTGATCTCGGCAAGGGTTTGCGCCAACCGCTCGGCTTCGGTTGCACGCAGCGGTTGGACCATCGCCGGCATCTGTGAGCTCTGCGCTTCGGTCAACGCTGCCCACATCTCAGGCGGGTTGTGCCCGAACGGCAAGGCCCCGTATTGAGACAGGAAATCGATATATTCCTTACCGTCTGAATCTCTGAGATGACAGCCATCGCCGTGCACAAGGGCCATGTCCAAACCAAAGGTTTCTTGCAAGCGCGCACGCGTTGGATTCAAGTTCGTTGACATTTCTTTCCCCATCCGATGAGCTTATCGGTTCACGCATCTTCGACTGTTATCACAGAGATATTTTCAGGACCTGGACCTTAAGAAAAGGTAACTCTGGCGCAAAGACTTAACGAAAGCTTGCCTCAAGTCTTAAACGTATGGTTTGCGCCTGGACGACCGGAATATCCGTCCATTTCTTGAGCCTCATTGACAGGATTAGACCCCATGATTGCATGAGCAAGCTCACTGGTCCGATAAACCTTCCCGGACAGTTTCTGTTTGAGGGTTACACAAGATGACCACGTAGAGCGCTCGAGTCAGAGCGCTCTGATCTTTAAGATTCGCACCATACGATATGCCATCGACAGAAAAAAGCCGGCCTGATGGACATGGCCTGACCTAACCATTTCGCCAGTTGAAGATAAAGCCCCGGATTTTCGAACCGGCGGAGCCGTGCCCAAATGGTAAGGTCAACCGGCGGTTCACGGCCGATCTGGGGCGCATGCAGCCTTCTTAGGTGATTGTCGCCAGTAATTTCAACAGGCGCGGGCGGCCATAGGACTTGACCTCCTTATCCTCCCCTGCCCTCTTCTGAACCGAGCAAATACTCCAGGCCTTGCCAGAGAGTCATATTGCGGGCTCGACAAAAGTTTCTGAAGTCATCGACGACACGCTTTGGCCCTGGAATTGATACTTTGTCCTGCGGCTCTGTACGTTTCGGACCCGGTTTCAGGCGGATAGAAGGTTCACGGCTCACGAATCCAAGTTCCGATCCGGCCTGTACGGCCTTCCTGACGTTTTCCGTCTCGATCTTTGGGCGCTGTTTTGTAGAGGTGTCTACCTTTGGGAGCTCGATTCCTCCGTCCGTCCCGAAGCCATATTTGCTCATGATGCTCTCGTTTTTGTGAGGGCGTGGATCACGGCTTGAGCATAATCTCGAGCATTCTCGATGGCGCTGTGGACCTGCTTCAATGCCTTGTCTGTAACGGATGCAGTCTTGCCCTCGTGCTCGGCGGCAACAATGCCGGGCAGCTCGGCCAGCAAAACTCCATCGCGGAAAATTCGCGTGTACGGCGCCCGCTTGGCAATCCGCACGGGTAGGGTCGGAATTTCGTTGAGCTCCATCTCCTGCCTGACATCGCGTTCATCCGTGGTCTGGAAGGCAGCATTGGTCCGGGTGAACAGCAAAGTGTAATTGATCGGCATCCGGATCATGTTTGCCGTGGACTGTACGAGGCGGACGGCGGCCGCAGCCTGACGTGCTTCCATCGGCGAGCCGTCGAGCGGAATGACGCAGAGGTCCGTCCGCGACAAGGCGAAGGTCACGATCTGGTCTTTGGAGCCTTCTAGCCCGAATTATTCGTGAAAGGGTGGTGAGGGTGGCATAACTCACTGGAAGGATGTAATTTTCGGTTATCGACGCCAAAAATTCCAGTTTCCAGGTCAGGCCCCCTCACCATGACAAAATCTACATCACTTCAGCCCGCGTTGTCACCCGTGAATGGCAAGCCGATCCTGCTTGGCTTTGACGGTGCGGACATGAGTTCCGATGCCGGGCTGACGCTCTTGCGCGAGATCGAGCGGCGAAATGGGCTGGCCGGTCTGTTGGCATCCTGTCTCGAAGACCTGCGCGATCCGAGCAAGGTTCAGCACGGTCTGGCCGAGATCATCCGTTTCCGGATCATGATGATTGCTGCTGGCTATGAGGATGGCAACGACGCTGGTAATCTACGCCATGATCCCGGCTTCAAGCTGGCGCTCGAACGTGGTCCTGAGACCGGCGCGGCGCTGTGTTCCCAGCCCACGATCTCGCGGATGGAAAACCTGGCCGATACGCGCGCGCTGATCCGGATGGGGCATGAGATGGTGCGGTTCTACTGCCAGTCGTTTGCACGCGCGCCCGGGCGGATCGTGCTCGACATCGATGATACATTCGACACGGTGCATGGCCATCAACAACTGCGCCTGTTCAATGCCTATTACGATGAGTATGGCTTTCAGCCCATTGTTGTCTTCGATGGCGAGGGACGGCTGGTCGGGGCCTTGTTGCGCCCGGCATGCCGGCCCAAGGGCGCGGAAAGCGCGGCCCACATTCGCCGGTTGATCCGCGAAATCCGCCGGCACTGGCCCAGAACCGAGATCCTGCTGCGGGCCGACAGCCATTACTGCACCCCGGAGGTTCTGGATCTGTGTGACAGGCTCGGGCTGCGCTATATCTTCGGTCTGGCGCGCAATAGCCGCCTGCAGGATCATATCGAGGCATTGGAGGCATCGACTGCGGCCCGCTACATCCGCGGCAAGGATCGCCAGAAGATACGCCGGTTCAAGACCTTTTCCTACGCGGCCGGGACCTGGTCGAAACCCCGTCGGGTCATCGCCCGGGTCGAGGTCGGCCCCATGGGACGTGACACCCGCTACATCGTCACCAATCTCGAGGGCGGGCGTGGCAAGCATCTTTACGAAAAGCTCTACTCCGCCCGGGGTCAGGCCGAAAACCATATCAAGGCGTGGAAAACCCATCTCGCCTCGGACCGGACCTCGTGTTCGAAGGCCCACGCCAACCAGATGCGGCTGATGCTGCACGGTGCCGCTTACTGGATGTGGTGGAAATTGCGCGCCGCCTGTCCGAGAAAATCCCCATGGCGCCGCGCCCAGTTCGACACACTGCGCCTGCATCTCGTCAAGATCGCGGCCACCATCGTCGAAAAGAAGACCCGGATCACCCTCACGCTGCCGGCGTCCTGCCCACAGCAAGGGCTCCTGCGCCTGCTCTTCGATGCGCTCGCCCCGCCAAGATCGGCCTGACGCACGAGCGCCCCGATCACCCCCTAAACCGAAACCACAGACCCAAAACAAGCAAACGCCCGGCTGTCAGCCCTGGGGCGAAAACTCCGGTTGCGCATGAAGGTCATGCGCACCACGAGCCGCACGAACCAAAGCAAAAATCCGGCCGCGGTGAATAATGGCGGCTAGATCGATGATCAGGTAATCGACATCGCCAGAAAGCTTGTCGATGAGCTCGACCGTCTCCTCAGCCTGTGGCCGGGCATGAACTGCGAATGGGACCGCCCTGCCCTGCTCTTGCCGGCTTTCTGACCAGGTTAGGATGTTGGCGTTCGGATCAAGGTCGATAATGGCCACGCTGCCACCTGACAGGGCGATCTGCTCGGCCAGGAGCATGGCTGAGGTGGTTTTGCCAGAGCCGCCCTTCGGGTTTGCGAAAGTGATGACATACATGGCATTACCAGTACCAAAGTTAACGTCAAAGTCAATGTTAGCATTTTCATCGATATTAACGATAACGTTAACACTACCGACAACGATAACGAGAACGTTAGAGTTAAAGATGAATGCTGCGCACCTGTACCACCTGTGGTGAAACAAATGCGCAGCCTCGTTCCTTAGATCACGTTTGCAAATCATCTTGATCGGTCCGGGTTTGCCTCTCTGAAAAACCAAAGCAAATAATATCTTCACTCAGTGCAGCAGCCGCTGACGACCACAGCATTGTTTGAATTTCTTGCCTGAGCCACAGGGGCAGGGCTCGTTTCGACCAGTTTTCTGCGCTGATCGGGTGAAAGTTCCTCTTCTGAGAATGGGCTCGGTTTCCCGATGCTCATGAAAATGTCTATGCAGCTGTATTGCGGACGCCATGAGCCCGGCCAAAAGCTCTTCACGTCTCTCGCTGGACATCGGCTCCAAGTAAGGGCGCATGTCGGGGTCCGGGTGGTTTTCGTAAGCAAGCGCCCAGATGGGTATCATGAGGCCACCGTGATCCTCATCATGCGCGATCTCTTCCCATTGCGGCTGGCGAAGTCCCGTGCCTTGCAAAAAACCGTTAGCCCAGTTGTTCCCCAAAACGTCGCAATTCGTGTCAGGGAGCAGAAGCGGCTCGAAGATATCTTCCGATATCAGCGACTTGGGGCTGGATTTCAAAATCCGAGTGGAGTTTTCCAGCTTAGTAGTCACGTGGTTGGAATGTTGTGTGATCAATTCCATGAAGCGTTGCGCTTCGGTCATGTCGTCAAACAGCAGATCTCCTTCGGGAGTAGCGCCTGCCTGGAGAACGTCCATGTATTCACTCGGCATGACCATATCGATGGTACATGCCAGGGCGACAAGGAACCCATCCAAAGCTTCCGCGTCCGGGATGGCGCCGCCATCGACGCGCGCGAGGAAGTCGTTGATCTCGTCTATCTCACCGTCAGACAAGCTGGGCGCATCCGTCATCGTCTACTCCTTGTTCAATAACATGGCTTTAAGCCTCGGGCTAGGTCACATTTTACCCGGCATATCGTCACGGCTCAATTACCGTCCGGCAAAGAGCCGCTTTCAATGACCGCGTTAATCTGCGCTGCGCGAGGCAGTTGGTTTCGCAAAGCGCCTGCTCAGAGATTAGATCTCCCCCAATATATGAAAAATATCCCATTCCATGAATCTGCACGTGGCTTTGAAATCAGCCGCGATTCTCCGGCACTCAACCTATAGCCAGGCAATCTGGGTAGCTTTCAACCTAAGAAGTATCAAGCTAAGATATATGTAAATATCGGCGTTGCGCTTACGTCAACATTCCTGCGGGAAAGCCGTTATTGTTGATTGATAAGAGCCCATTTTTCCTAGCATTTACCACGGTACACGACGCTCTTGCGGCGAGGGGCGAAATGGATTCGATTTGAAGATTCTCGACCAAAAGGATCTTCACGATGTTCGAACGCCTTCTCGCCCCTCTTCTTGAGACGTTACGTCCACATTTCGACCTGAGCAAGACGCGGCTTGAGACCCTGGCTGTACTTTTATTCGGCTTGGCGAACTGCCGGACGGTGAACCTCTCGCATCTGGCCAGCCAGTTCCCGGGTGACGCGCGTCACGCTTCGAATTACCGCCGCCTTCAACGCTTCTTCCAGCATATCCGTCTGGACGGTGATATTGGTGCGCAGCTGATCGTGGGGATGCTGAAGCTCGGCCGCCCGAAGCTGCTGGCTCTTGACCGGACCAACTGGAAACTGGGGTCGCGCGATGTGAACGTGCTGGTTCTGGCCATCGTCACGCGCCGGTTCCGGGTGCCGTTGATGTGGACGCTGCTGCCGCATGCAGGCAATTCCGACACCGCGCAACGCATCGCGCTGCTGGAGCGCTATCTGAGCCTTTTCGGAGCGTCCTCCATCAGGGCGCTGCTGGCAGACAGGGAGTTCATAGGTGCCGAGTGGTTGAAATTCCTGTGTGAAAACAATGTCCCTTTCGCCATCCGGCTGCGCGAGAACATGCAGATCCAGCTCGCAGACGGTCGCATGTTCCAGTTCCGAAGCCTGCTGCGCAATCGCAGGCGCGGCACGTGGGAGGGATGGCTGAACGGCATGGACGCGACCCCCGCCAACCAGTTGCGCGTCGCAGCGAAACGCATCAAGGGGTCCGAGCTGCTCATCGTCGCCACCAATCTCGAGGAGGGCGTGAGCGGTCTGAACCTCTACCGCAAACGGTGGGGCATCGAATGCCTGTTCGCCGACGCCAAGACCCGTGGCCTCAACATCGAAGACACCCATATCACCGACCCCGACAAGCTCGCTACCCTGCTCGTTGTTGTCGCTCTCGCCGTCACATGGGCCTATCGCTGCGGCACGCGCGCCATGGGGCGCACGGCCATCCCCAGAAAGGCCCATGGCAGGTACGAGAAGTCATGGTTCCGAACTGGTTTCGATACTTTGCGCAACTGGATCATCCATCAGCCCGGCCAGGCACTCGATGCCTGGGTCAGTACATGCCCGCGAAGGCCCTATCAGCCCGCCAGATCCGGGTGAGTCGTGTACCGTGCCCGATCGCACTGGTATCAG
>Ga0306868_1001864_pt1 | contig 10615 bp, 19 predicted proteins | sample AntRauTorckE6832_FD_190411 | JGI IMG/M metagenome (GOLD analysis project Ga0306868, IMG submission 190411) | Saline lake microbial communities from Rauer Islands, Antarctica - Metagenome Torckler E6 #832 (v2) (version 2) | ecosystem: Environmental > Aquatic > Non-marine Saline and Alkaline >... | reverse complement strand
TCACACCGAAAACTTACGGCTTATTTTCTCTATAAATAGTAAGAATCTCTATCACATCAGATTCAATGCGATACACAAAACTGTATTCTCGATAGACGACACGCCGCACACCCTCTCCAAACTCAGGCATTAAACATCCAGATTCAGGAAATACACCTAAAATATTCTCTAGCCACATTTCGAATTGAGTTAGGTAATTCAGGACAAACGCTTTAGAAACCTGTTGCTGATAAAGATAATCGGCTAATTCTTCAAACCGCTGTTGTGCCAGAGGTGAAAAAACAATTTTTTTATTACTCATATTTAGCTCGGATATCCTTCATCACATTATTAAGGGATTTAGCATGTCCAGCATCAAGTTGCGTGATGGATATCCCGACATCTTGTTTCACTTTTTGCAATTGAACAAACTCCACAAAAGCACTGCAAATCAAAGCTTCATTACTACCAAAAACTTGCTTGATACTTTTCTCCAACTCAGGATTATCAATTTGTATACTTAGCATATCATTCTCCTGTAATCCGATATCCACGATGATTACTCAACTAAACTTCAAACTCTGAAACCTCTGAGGGTGAGGGGGACAGGCACCTTTTAATGAACAACAATCAGCACCTTTCCAACTCCAGCTGCAAAACCAAACCTATTAAGCGAGACCAGCCCGTTTCATTCTCACCCTCGCCAACTCCTTATCAGTCAAAGGCGTATCTACATACTCCGTCCAATTTTGCGGTAAACCAATTGGCAATGGTGCAAGCTGTACCTTTGTAGAGGGACAGGCAGCTACGTACTTTTCAGAGGGACAGGCACCTGCGGGTATCCACTGAGAGGGACAGGCACCTGCGGAGCCAGTCCCTTCAACTTCTAATTGCTGTTCACAGGGACAGGCACCTGCGGAGCCAGTCCCTTGTAAGCGGGAGCGTTGGTGATGCGATGACCACAGCCAGCCTGCAGCAGAGTCAACCATGTTGGCTCGCACTGGGTTGGCTTCAACATAGCGGACAACCGTTAATAGCTGATCGTCATCCGCCACGAGATAACTTTTATACCGCCCCTGCCAAAGATGGCCACTACTGCCGTAATGGCGATGGTAACGTCGAACATGCGTGGTCTGAAACCATTGCATGCCGCGGCTCAGATCGGCGCCAAACTGCGGCCGAACAACCAGATGATAATGGTTCGACATCAAACACCAGGCCAGCACCTCAACCGCATAACGACAACACATCTCAGCGAGAAGCTCGGTAAAGGCTTGAAAGTCACGATCTTTATGAAAGACTCGTTGTTGGCCGTTACCACGGTTGATTAGATGGTAGATACCACCGTCAACCAGTTGTCTTGCAACTCTTGGCATGGTGCTCCCGTGAACCTTTCTAAGAACTTCTGAACTCTAAGAGGGACAGGCACCTGCGGAGCCAGTCCCTTCAACTTCCTTCAACTTCTGAGGGGGACAGGCAGTTGCGGAGCCGATGAAGCCGGCACCACCTGTTACTCGTAACTTCAATTTGTACCTTTACGAGATATGGTTGAGTTAAACGTTTTGCGAGTCGGGATGCTAAACTGTGAATGAGAAAAAAGCAAGTGAAGATTTGAGTTCATTAAAAAAGCGTGGCACGAGGCTCGAAAGTCTAAAACCTTTTGGAACGTTGATCTTGAGCTTTGAAATGCTTGTGCTTCTGCTTTTAATCCTGCCCTTTCAGCGTTCATCAGCGTTCTATTGTTTTTGAATTTTCTTGGCCTTTGCGCCTTTGCGTGAGCTGGGTTCCATCAGACTTCAAAGCATTCACCACAGAGAACACAGAGAAAAATCTGAGGAAAACCTTTAAAACCATAAAGCCAGAGATTTAGTTCTACTCTCCCGCTCTTCTCGGTGTCCTCAAGTGAGCGCAGTGAACGGGTGGTTCGATGATCTTAAAAGCAGTAACCACAGAGGACACAGAGGTAAATCTGAGAAAATTTAACACTGAATCAGGGTCTATATCGTCTTGGTTTCTGTTTTTGATGCATTAGATCAACAATCTGAATCTGACAGTGCTTTTTTACAATTCTAAAAACCACTGAGTACGGAAAACGTTTCATCAGACAACGGCGTGTTCTTTTTGATAATGGAGTCCAGGCTTCTGGCTGCGAATGAATGCGATCCAGAGTGGCCATAAATTCTTGTACGAATTCGTAACCCAAGCCAGCTCGTTCTTCGTTGTAATAGTTTTTTGTCTCAATCAAATTCTGACGAGCTATTTCAGAAACAAGTATCTTCATTTGTTAAGCTCGAACACGACGCTTTCAAGGGAATGGAGTGGCATCATCTCTGTGTCGATTTGGGTGCAAATATTTTCTGCATGCTCAGCCCAGGCTTTTTCATGCGCAGTGCGTGTCCCGTTATGCTGAAAACTATCAAACAGCAAATCCATTAACTTTACTCTGTCAACTGGAGAAAGGCGGAGTGCTTCTTCGAATAAAGATTCAGTTTGCATATATTACTCCTCTAAATTCTTTAGATATATCTTCTGGATGCCCAAGGGGACGCTGATAAAGGCGGATGCACGCTGATCCCAAAATCCAGTGGAACAGGGATTAAAAGGATGAACAGTAATCGGCTAATTAACTGAGTCATTATGGGGTTTTACGGTCATATCCACACCTAGGGCACGCATCAATGCAAGCATGGTCTTTAAGGTTGGGTTTCCCTGTTCGCTAAAAGATCGATATAACTGCTCACGCGAAAGGCCGGTCTCGCGAGCCAGCTCAGTCATGCCTTTGGCACGTGCGACAACACCCATGGCTTTGGCTATGTATGCGCTGTCACCTGTTTCTAATGCGTCAGACAGAAATACAGCTATGCTTTCTTCACTCTCAAGTGCTTCTGCAGGGTCATAGGCATAGACAGGTTCATTCATGATTTCCTCCACTGGTCCGCAAGTTGCAGTGCGGTTTGTATATCCTTTTGCTGGCTGCTTTTATCTCCACCGCACAACAATATAATCACTTCGTTTCCTCGTTGCTGAAAGTAAATCCGATAGCCTGGCCCATGGTGTATACGCAACTCACTTACACCATCCCCTATAGGGTTGACATCTCCGGGCAATCCATTTGCTAAACGAAAAATCCTTGCAGCAATAAGCGCTTTAGCGCGCTGGTCCTTTAACTTACGCTGCCACTTTCTATACGTAGCCGTTTGTTTGATATCAAACATACTCAACACTGTAGTTTGTAAACTACAAAAACGCAAGAATTTTAAATTGAGGGGAATCTGGGGAATCAGGTTCGAGGCACTAGGTTTTAGGGCATCGGGCCTCGAACCCTACCCCTCTTTAACCCGGTATACTCCCTGATGGGATTCGGTATCTTCGCGGTGGGCTTTGAGGTCTGCGGCAACTTTATCCATTTTCTGATTCAGGGCTTTAAGCTTTAAATCGAGTAGATCAAAGCGTTCATCAGTCTTTTGCGCTAAATTATCAATTTTACGATTGAGCGTATCATGTCCCTCTAATACCAAATCAAATTTACTGTCGATATTTTCGGGTATCACTTCGAGATGGTCTTTTTGCATGTTTTCTTTCCATGGGAAAAGATTTCCGGTTCCAAATGACAGGCAAACAACCACAGAGTCACTGAGAACACAGAGGAAACCATAAAAACCCTGGGAACAGGGATTAAGGGATTAAGGGATTAAGGGATTAAGGGGATAAGGGGATAAATGTGATGAAAATCAACCCCTAGATTCCATCCTGTTTATCCAATTCATCCCTGTTAAATCTTGCCCCTTGAACCTCGGGCTTCGGATCTTAATCCTCAACCCTTATTTTCCCCTATGATTGCAGACCAAAAATCGGTGCGAGGAGAAAGTCGGTAATAAAACGATACTGCTCATTCTTGACCAATTCTAGTACCTGCGCTACATCAATATTCATGTAGTCATGCACAATTCGATTTCGTAGGCCGATAATAGCGTTCCAAGTGGGCAATTCATTGTCTTTGACAGCACCAATAGTAACCAACTCATTGAAGCTATCGTAAGCTGAAATAGGTACCTGTTGACCGTTAATTTTTAGCGTGTGCTTTGCCTTGCCTATGGCATTTTCAGCCAGGACCTGAAACGCATGCAGGATTCCATTCTTCTCGAGAGATGACAGCTTTTCTCCGGCAAGGAGCATGGTGCGAGCATCATCAAGGATGGACGTTTGCTGCTGTGCTATAAGGGCAGTTTCTGACTGATACAGATCAAGCCGCATATACTTCCTCCCAATAGACCTCTTCGAGTTCACGCCAGGTTCGATGTAAAAAATGGCACCAGGCTAGTGTTTCAGCGCCTTTAAGGACCTTACCGTCTTCTGCTACTACTGCTCTTAGCGCAAGTCGGGCGGTATTCAGGTCAATAATATCTACACAGGATGTATTAACATTCAGAATGGTTGAGAGATGCTTACGCAACTGTTCAGTTGCAGCAAGTTGTTGCATAAATCCCAGATTAGAACTCCACTGCACTGCAAAGTCCCAATCACTATCGGGGAAGTTGTCCCCAGTTGCCTGGCTCCCAATAAGAACGGCAAATTCGAGTTCCTGTATGTCGGGAAAAGCTCTTTCTAAATGCTTTAAATCCAATATGGGCTCTCCATGTATTTGAAAAAGCAAATGTCCTGGCATGTCTCTCTGCATATAGCATAAATGCACGGCCAGACCAAGCAATCACTTCAAAAAAGGTTCGAGATTCGAGGTTCGAGGCCCTAGGCTCTAGGCCCTAAAATCAAAATCTAAAATGCCCTAGGTTTTAGGGTGCCCAGGGGGACGCTGTTGTTTTATTGCTTTTGGAGCGCTGGCATGCCGGCTCTTCTCGGTGTTCTCAAGTGAGCTTAAGCGAACGAGTGGTTCGTTGATTCTACGTGTATTAACAACCACAGAGCGCACATAGAAAAAGCTGAGGGAACCATAAACCCGCTGGACGCTGATAAAGGCGGATGCACGCTGATCGGAAAACCCAAAATGCTTTTGATCTTGGATTTAAATCATGCCCCTTCTGCGTTAATCAGCGTTCTATTGTTTTGACTGACGATATGAATATCGCGGCTGGAAGCCGCTCCTGCCTGAAAGCTCGTGCCTCGAACCTTGTACCTTTACTCTAAATCAGTAATATTGCGGGCAGCGTGGATCACTGCAAGAATTTCAATCTGCTCTAATCTGACAAAGTAGATAATGCGGTAGGAATCTTCTACCAACTCACGAATATGTTCCTGCTGGTATTCCGGCACCCTGCGCCCGGATAATGGTGCGTCAGCAATCTGCTGTGAGCGCCGGGTAATGCGATCCACCATGCGCAAGGCATATAGGGACGAATCACGTGCAATGTACGCATAAATAGAGTCAAGATGATCCTGGGCTGTTGTTGTCCATACAACGGTCATTCCGGTAAGCCGTACTTCGAGCGAACCTCTTGAACCCCCATGGTCCGACCTGCCTGACTGTCGGCAAGTCCTCGCTCAATCGCCTCACGTACATAAATCTGATGCATGAGATCATCCCAGGTGGCATTTTCAGGCAGACTATTTACCAGCTCATGGGCTTCGGATTTTTTTAATATCGTTGACATGTCTTCTCCATTTCGAGCTTAAAGATCTTTTTAGGTCTAGATGTTTACTGTTTACCAGGCACGAGGCTCGAAAGTCTAAAACCTTTTGGAACGTTGATCTTGAGCCCTGAAATGCTCGTGCTTCTGCTTTTAATCCTGCCCTTTCAGCGTTCATCAGCGTTCTATTGTTTTTGAATTTTCTTGGCGTCTTTGCGCCTTTGCGTGAGCTGGGCTCCCCATCAGACTTCAAAGCATTCATCACAGAGGACACAGAGGAAAATCTGAGAAAACCTAAAATCTTCTGGACGCTGATAAACGCTGATTTTAAGCCCTGAAGCTCCAGGGGGTAGTTGTTACCCGGAATAATCCTGCTGCCCAATGATGCGCATTATCACAATCTGATCACTGCTGATCCTATAGAAAACAGAATGCGCCCCGAAGACACTTCTGCGGTAGCCTTCGCGAATATGGTCAACCGCTGGATAGCTCAATGGATTCTCCGCCAGATCATTAAAATGGCACATCAGTGCATAGTAGTAATGATCAGCCTGCCCTAGTCCAAACCGTTCCAGTCCAAAAAACCAGATTTGTTCAAGATCCCATTCGGCTGCAGGCGCAAGTTTATAGCAAGTCACTTGCTCCGGCTTTCTTTTTGAATCTGGTCAGGCGCTCCTCGACCGAGAGAGTGCTGTATCCGCGTTCTTCAATCGATTTTTCCGCCTCGATCAATAATGCCCTGGTTTTATCTGTCTGCTCATGTTCTTTGCGCCGGGCATGGCGGATTAGATCGTTAATTGCATCACTTACACTTGTGTATTCTTTGCTGGCTATCTGTCCTTTGACCCATAGGGCATTGGGCTCTGTCAAACTAACGCTCTGGCGGGGCATGGCAAACCTCCTTTTGGTGTAAATTTAGAACTATTTTGCACCACATCTACACCTCGAGCAAGAAGTATTTAGGGACAGGTGTTTACTCTTTTAAATCTAAAGGTTTGATGCCCTAAATCTAAAACCCTCTGGACGCTGATAAAAGCGGATGCACGCTGATCGGAAAACCCAAAATGCTTTTGATCTTGGATTTAAATCATGCCCCTTCTGCGTCAATCAGCGTTCTATTGTTCTGACTGACGGTATGAATATCGTGGCTGAAAGTCGCTCCTGCTTTCGTTGGAGTAAGACCTGCATTGATATACATTATCGCCGCAAACTCAGTTTGATTCCTATGACATACCTTTGGTGCGCAAAACAATTTTTCTTTTGTGGATAATCTCTTTGAAAGCTTCGTCCGTTCTCGCCCAATCAACGATATCAACCTTAAAGGGCAGGTCTGATTGATCAAACGCTTCTACAAGGTCAGCCATTAGAGCAAAAGAAAGGGGGTTTTTACCCATGATCACGAGATCAAGATCTGAGTAAGGTCGTGCCTTGCCCGTAACACGTGAACCGAAAGCCCATACGGTGCGGTCCGGGACGTGCTGCTCCAAAATATCGAGCACAATTGCGAGATCTTTCCCGGTTATATCCAGTTGATCGAGAGACAAATTATCCATCAGGATTATGAACGGCGCATGAGTTGATGATACAGATAGGTTGCCTCTTCCAGAAAATCTGCCGCAACAGCATACACATCGGCGGCTTTGGCTTCGTTATAGGTGTGACTGCTATCATTGCGAGCCTGGCGATATGTTTTCCATTGCGCCCAATCTGAACGCAACAGCCCTTGCCCTTTTCCTGTGCGTATAATATCAGCAAAGGTAGCTGTTTCTATATTTTCAGGACTTGGCGATATTTCCTTCAGGTAGCGCTTCAGCATTTTGTGGCTAAGCTCATAGGTAAATTCAAAACACTGAATCACTGAATTACGGAACTGCTTGAACAGTTCTTCATCCTCTGCCATGTCGGAAGTTGCATAATTGAGGCTTTTTTTCAGTTCTTTGATAGCATTTGCCAACGCGGAATAATCTAGATGCATAAGAAGTCTCTTTCTAATCAGCGAACGGGTGGTTCGTTGGTTCTAAAAGAATTAACCACAGAGGGCACAGAGAAAAATCTGAGAAGAACCTAGATACCAATGGGACCAGAGGGTCAGTGAATGGCTGCCTCGTTTGTTTTTTCCACGGTTAAGCGTACCCCCAGGGCCTTACACACCCGTTGAATAGTATCAAAACGAGGATGACTTTGAGGCCGAAGGGCCTTGTATAGTGCCTCTCGCTTAATACCACTTGCTCTGGCAATTTCACTCATGCCTCGCGACTTGGCTATATGGCCCAGTGCTGCAGCCAATTCAGCTCCGTCACCTTCTTCAAGCACTTGTCGTAGATACTCAATAATATCAGCCTCGCACTTAAGTTCCTGAGCCATATCAAACTCAGGCATGTTCTCAACCTTTAACTTATTGGCCATTGTTTTCCTCCTTTATCTGAGCAGCTAACACCTTAGCAGTTTTAATATCTCCGGATTTGCTGCTTTTATCTCCACCACCGAGCATTATTATGATTTGATCTGCATTATTCAGGAGGTAATACATCCTCCAACCAGGACCGAAAAACTCCCGCATTTCAAATACACCATCGCCTACCGAACTAACATCTCCCAATAGACCGCGTTTGAGCTTTTTCTATGCGGCGTAGAAGCCTGATTCGCGTGGGTCTATCAGCAAATCGTAATCGTTCGATTACACAATGTCAAGACATATCAGAATCAAAGGGGTCCAGGAGAGTATCCTAGGGGGGGGGATCAGGTGTTTACTCTTTCTAAAAGCATGAACCACAGAGGGCACAGAGAAAAATCTGAGAAAAGCATAAATCTTCTGGACGCTGATAAGGGCGGATGCAAGCTGATCTTAAAATTTAAAATACTTTTGATCCTGGATTTAAATCATGCCCCTTCTGCGTTAATCAGCGTTCTATTGGTCTTTGTTCCGGTATGAATATCGCGGCTGGAAGCCGCTCGTACCTTGCTCCTGAAACCTTACGCCTTGAACCTCTAACCTCTTGTACGAATTCGTAACCCACGTCACTATTACTCCTTTAAGTCGCAAAGGGGTTCTGCTTACCCAGACATTGCAGACAGCCTGACTTAGGGTTACTATAGGTCAAGTTTTAGATATTGCTTTGCATCAGGCTTTGGAGGTAGAAACGCCATGACTCAGTTACAAAAGCTTCCCATCGGGATTCAGACCTTCTCGGAAATCCGTGAAGATAGTTTTATCTACATCGACAAGACTGATCAAATAAAGCGTATGGTTGAACAGGGTAAATATTACTTCCTCTCCCGACCGCGGCGTTTTGGCAAGAGCATGCTTGTTTCCACCCTGCAGTCTCTGTTTGAAGGTCGCAAGGATCTGTTCGAAGGATTGTACATCTACGATAAGTGGGACTGGGATACTACCTATCCGGTAATAAAGATCAGCTTCGGTGGAGTGGCGCGTGACCTCGAAGGCATGTATCGCATGGTGGGCGGGATAATGGAATCCAACCAGAAGCGTCTTGGAATAAAGTGTGAGTACCCTGAGCACGGTGGCGTGTGCCTGAAGGAGCTTATAGAAATAGCGTATGAGAAGTACGGCCAGAAGGTGGTTATCCTTGTAGATGAGTACGACAAGCTCATCGTGGACAATCTGGATCAACCAGAGGTCGCCAAACAGGGGCGTGAAGTTCTCAAAGACATCTACACCACCATCAAGGATAGTGATCAGTACATCCGCTTTGCTTTTCTTACCGGGGTAAGCAAATTCAGCAAGGTCTCTATATTCAGTGGACTCAACAACTTAAAAGATATCACTCTTGATGAGCGTTTTGCCACCATCTGCGGCTATACTCAACATGACCTGGAAACCACCTTTGCTGAACATCTAGCCGGGGTGGATATGGAGAAGGTGCGCCATTGGTACAATGGGTACAACTTCCTGGGGGAAAAGGTCTACAACCCCTTTGACATCCTCTTGTTTATCGATGCTGGACATGTCTTCGACAACTACTGGTTCGCTACCGGCACCCCGACATTTCTCATCAAGCTCATGGAGCAGAACAACTACCACATCCCGCAGCTCGACAACCTTAAGGTGAGCAGAAGCCTTATTGATAGCTACAACATTGACGATATCGAGCTCGAACCCATCCTGTTCCAGTCCGGCTACTTAAGCATCAAGGAAGCAGAATACACCGATTTCGGGGCTGAGTATGTTCTGGGCTTTCCCAACCACGAGGTAAGAATCTCTTTTCACGATGTGGTTGCACGTGCGCTGACCCATAAGTCGGATATCCTGGTGGAGAAGAAAAGTCTTCTTAAGAGTCTGCGTGAAGCTGATATTGAGCAATTCCGTACCACTCTATGCAGCGTGTTCGCTTCTATCCCCTACAACAACTACACCAAAAACCAGATCAGCACCTATGAAGGCTACTATGCCAGTATAGCGTATGTGTACCTTGCGAGCCTGGGCCTCGACTTAAGGGTAGAAGATCCCACCAGTACCGGACGGATTGACATGAGCATCAAGGCAGGGAACCTCATCTACATCATTGAGTTCAAAGTAGACGGCAATGGCGATGCACTGGCGCAGATCAAAGATAAGCAGTACCATCTCAAATACGCAGATCAGGGCAAGGATATCTACCTCATCGGTATCGACTTTGATTCCGGGACACGTAATGTAGCCGGCTTTGAGTGGGAAAAGGTGTAGAAATGAACGGGAGTCTTCAGGGGGCAGGTGTTTACTGTTTCCAAAAGCATTAACCACAGAGGGCACAGAGGAAAATCTGAGGGGACCATAAATCTTCTGATTGCTGATCAAAAATGCTTTTATCTTGGTTTTAAATCCCGCCCTTTCAGCGTTAATCAGCGTTCTCTTGGTCTTTCTTTCTGTATGAATATCGCGGCTGGAAGCCGCTCCTGCCTGAAATTGTTTTACCTCGGCTTGGGGGGGTGCATATTCCGCTGAAACTGGGCCACCCATTCCGCTTTAAAGTGGTCCAGTGATTCCGGAGTAAAGTGGGCCACCCGTTAGAGCGAAGCGACGCTGGAGTCTGTTTTTAGAACGGGTGTCAATTTTG
>Ga0306868_1001862_pt1 | contig 10628 bp, 9 predicted proteins | sample AntRauTorckE6832_FD_190411 | JGI IMG/M metagenome (GOLD analysis project Ga0306868, IMG submission 190411) | Saline lake microbial communities from Rauer Islands, Antarctica - Metagenome Torckler E6 #832 (v2) (version 2) | ecosystem: Environmental > Aquatic > Non-marine Saline and Alkaline >... | reverse complement strand
CAAAGAAAATAAGCAGCTAAAAATGGAGAATGATATTTGCACTAAAGTATAAGTTCCACTAAGGCAACAAGTTGCCAAGTAGTCACTTAAAAGCAAGCGGCGCTGATAATGGGACGAAAGTAGCAGTTATTAAGGCAAACAGGAATAAATACAGTATTAGCGCCATGTGCAGAGCACTCAATATATCAAGGAGTATGATCTATTATACCCCTAAAGAAAATCAGATTAATATTGAACTAGAAAGTGAAGTAATTTCAATTCACAAAAAAAGCAAAAACCACTATGGAACAAGGAAAATTAAAAGAAAATTAGCAAAAAAGGGTTATCAAGTATCCAGACGACGAATTAGTAAAATAATGAAAAAATATAATCTGGTTTCCACTTACACTAAAAAGCAATACAAAGTCCATTCGCCCAGCTGTAATGAAGATAAAATAGCTAATGTTGTAAACAGAGAATTTGATAAAGAAGAAGCTTTAGATGTTGTTGTTAGTGATCTAACCTATGTTAATGTAAAAGGTAAATGGAACTATATCTGCCTGATAATCGACCTCTTTAACCGCGAATTTGTTGGTTATGCAGCAGGTAAAAAGAAAAATGCTGAATTAGTAACTGAGGCTTTTAAAAGTATTGAAAGACCACTGGATCAGATTAATATTTTACATACTGACAGAGGTAATGAATTTAAAAATAAAGCTATTGATGATATATTAGACAGCTTCGATATTGAACGTTCCTTAAGCAATAAAGGCTGTCCTTATGATAACGCAGTAGCAGAAGCAGCTTTTAAAGTAGTTAAAACTGAGTTTGCTTATGATAGAATATTTAACAGCTTTGAAGAGCTTGAATACCTGCTATATGACTATGTTAACTGGTATAATAACCACAGAATCCACGGGTCGTTAGATTATCTAACACCAATTGAATATAGATATTTAATGTTCGATAAAAAATTGTTGTAAAAAAGGTTGACAATCCAATCACTTAAGTCTGCTGATTAATTTCAGTGGGCTATTTTATTTTTAGAAGATTGATCTTGATTAATATCATAATTTATGAATAATCTTAAAGGATTGTTCTCTTTAATCATGAATATATAAAGTAAATAATCAAATTACTTTATGCTAATTTTTAAAAGTTTTTATAAATATTTTATAAGGAGGAAAATGTATGTTCTCAATCTGTGCCTGGTGTGAAGAAAAATCATGCAAAAAAGAAAATGAAGAGTATCCAAAAGGGTGTCTTATTCCCCAAAAAAATTGGTTTGATAAATTAGCACCTAAATATCAGGAAGAAAATCTTATTTTTAAAACTGCTGCTCATATAGAAAAGACTGGTTATAAAAAGTGGCCCCGCTTAAAAGAGATAGCAGAATTTGCTATTAAAGCGGGATTTGAGACAGTTGGGATAGCTTTTTGTATAGGACTTAAAAGAGAAGCAAAGATTGCTGCGGATTATTATAGAGACAAGGGTTTGAAAGTCGCTTCGGCAGTTTGCTCCTGTGGAAGTTTTGATAAAAAAGAATTAGGGATCCCCCCAGAAGATCGCTTTTCTGAAGAAGGTTTTGAAGTTTCCTGTAATCCTATAGCTCAGGCTGAATTTTTAGAGGAATCAGGCTCAGAATTTAATATAGTTCTTGGTTTATGTGTTGGTCATGATAGCTTATTCTTTAAATATTCAACTGTGCCAACTACTGTTCTTGCAGTAAAAGATAGGGTATTAGCCCATAATCCTTTAGGTGCTGTCTATAACATAAATAGTTATTATGATGATTTAAATTAAAATTAGATAATTGAAATAGAATCATTGTAAGCAATTTAATTTTTTCTCTTATCTTAAAAGAGTATACTTATGTTAAATTAAGACTAACAAATCTGGAGGGATAATTATGCAAAATAATAGAAAAAATATAGTTAAAGCTGTTTTTATTGCAGACGCACTTTCATTTGGTGCCCATTGGGTTTATGATACAGACAAATTAAAAGAAGAATACAGCGGAATAATTAATCAGTATAGAGCACCAATGTCTAAATTCCATGAGGGAAAAGCAGCAGGAGACTTATCTCACTACGGAGAACAGGCTTATGTACTTTTAAAGTCACTTTCTGAGCAGCAGAGTCTTGACTTAAAGCAGTTTAGAGATGATTGGATTCAATATCTAGAAAATAACGAGATGTATATGGACCATTCGATGACCGATTCCCTAAAAAAATTTAAGGATTCAAATACACTTGTCGGTGCTGAAAATGTTGAACTTGGAGGTATTGCTAGGAGTTTACCACTATTTTTAGAAAAAAATATTTCTAAGCAGGATTTTTTAGATTTAATTCATCTAACCCATAATGGAAAAGTTGTTGATCAGACAGCAGAATTTGTTTTCAAGGTGATGCAGGAAGTGCTGGCAGGTAAAGATTATAAGTCAGCGCTGAAAGATAATAAAGCAGCTAATCAATTTGTTGAGAATAGTTTTGATAAGATTGACTCTAAAAATAAAATTGTAGTCAATGCAGATGACCGCGGCCAGGGCTGCTCAATTGAGCAGGGGCTGCCGATTGTACTTGATGTTTTATGGAATGCTGATAACCTTCTGGAAGCTCTGACTTTAAATATTATGGCAGGAGGAGATACTTCTCCCAGAGCGATGGTAATTGCTGCAGTAATAGCAGCAGCTAAAGGAATTGATTCTATACCAGAAAACTTAGTTAATGGTTTTAATAAATCTGAGGCTGTCAAAAAAATATTATTAAACTATTAAAATATTAATCCCCTTCTCATAACAGATTGGATAATAAATCTGAAGAGCAAGGGGATTTTAGTCTTTATTATTAACTTTTAATATTTTGGGTCAAATGCATCCCGCAGTCCATCTCCTAAAATATTGTAGCTCAAAACAGTAATAAAGATAAAGAATCCTGGTAATAGGAGCCAGGGAAAATCAGAGATTTTAGTTATATTTTGAGCTGAGCTCAGCATATTCCCCCAGCTGGCAGAGGGTTCCTGAATACCAAGTCCGATGAAGCTGAGGCCGCTTTCCATAATAATATAGCCCGGGATAGCTACAGTTGCTCTAATGATGACATAAGTAGCTGTAGAGGGGAGAATATGTTTTAAGATTATTCTCTTATCATCTGCCCCGATAGATTTTGCAGCTAAAATATATTCTTCATTTTTGACAGATAAAACCATACCTCGAATTACTCTGGCCATACTGGCCCATCCCTGAAAGGCTAAAATAGAAATAATTAGAAAAAATCTAAAACTTGATGAAAGGTCAAGTGGCAGAACTGCAGCCAGAGCAAGCAGTAGATAAAAGCTGGGGATAGACATAATAACTTCTGCACTTCTCATAATTATTGAGTCTATAAAACCTCCATAATAACCTGAAATCCCTCCCACAATCAAACCGATAACAGTAGTAATAAAAATAGCAAAAAAGCCAATAAATAAAGAAACCCGGCCTCCATAAATAATTCTACTCAGTAAATCTCGGCCGTAATTATCACTGCCCAGAATAAATATTGGAACATCAGCTTCAACTCCAATAAGGTGAATATCGCTTTCCAAAATACCTAGCAGCTTGTATTTTTCTCCCCGGTGAAAGAACTTCAGGTTGTGCTTTTTATCTTTATTAATCTCATATTCTGCCCAGCCTTCTTTAAGCTCAGTTTCATAGATAAAAGGGGCCCTCAAACCATTTTGATCACTAAAATGGATTTTAGTTGGAGGGTGGAAAAATTTCTCTTTAAAATTTTTATTGGAACTGTAGGGAGCAAAAAAAGGTGCGAAAATAGTTAAGATATATAAGAATAAAACAATTACACCTGCAGTCAGGGCAAATTTATTTCTGTAGAAATGAGATAATTTTTTATTCCAGAGGCTTATCTTCTGCCGCTCTTTATTATTTTGATATCTATTTTCTGTCTTTGTTTTCATATTTAAACACTCCAATTATTGTCAGAAATTAATAATAGAACAGCTAAAATATTTCACTCATATTTAATCCGTGGATCATTAAAGGCCAGCAAAATATCAGCAGCCAGATTACCTATAATCAGCATTAAACTGCCCATCATCAGACCTGCCATGGCCAGATATAAGTCCTTAGATCTAACTGCGGTCAGCATCATCTTACCAAGGCCTGGCCAGCCGGTTACTATTTCTGTTAAAGCAGCCCCGCTGAATAATGAACTCAGCTGGAAACCAAAGATGGTGATCATCGGGTTAATTGCATTGCGAAAGGCGTGCTTATAGATTACTCTTTTTTCGGTTAAACCCTTGGCCCTAGCAGTTCTAATATAATCTTTATTGATGACATCAAGCATCTGTCCCCGCATCTGCCTCATTAACGATGCAATTCCTGCAGTTCCTAAAACTACTGCCGGCACCAGCAGATGTTTTAAAATATCAATTACTTTTGCAAGTGGAGTCATAAAGTCGTACATAATACTTGTCATCCCATTGATCGGGAGAGGAATATTAAATCTGACAATTGAAAACAAAAGCAGCAGGGCAAAGAAAAAATTAGGTATAGAAAGCCCGACAAAAGAGAAAATGCTGAATATATTGTCCAGCCAGCTGTAGCGGTGAGTTGCAGAATAAATACCGATCGGGATTGAAATCAGCCAGCTGATAAGCATAGCGGCCATTGAAAGGATTAAAGTATTAAGTAATCTGCTTAAAATAATTTCGCTGACCGGAACCCGATAGGTAAAAGATTCTCCTAAATTACCCTGCAGTATCTGTCCCAGCCAGGAAAAATACTGCATAACAATATTTTTATCCAGACCAAAATCAGCTTCCATTTCTCTAATTAAATTTTCAGAAATATCCGGGCTCAAACGCATTTGGTCCAGATAACTTCCAGGAGAGAGCTGCATAATCATAAAAGACATAAGAGAAATTGCTAAAAGCAGAGGAATTACTATTATTATTCGTCTAATTATATAATCTTTCATTTTTTTAATTCTCCAGGTATAACTCGTGAATATTCCATAAAACCCCTCCGTAGGCTGTTATCTCTGTATTTTTAAGACTATCTCTGACAGCGTAAATAGAGTTAGGAGTAACTGTATAAATTAAAGGAATTTGTTCGGCAATGATTTCCTGAAATTCATCATAGTATTCCTTTCTTTTTTCTGTTTCAACTGTCGAAGCACCTTTAACAAAGAGCTCATCGATTCTTTTTTCCCAGTCAGTAGCCGGTTCTTCCTGAACAGGATTCCACATGTGCAGATGGCCATTTGACATCCAGACATTACTGCCCTGATGAGGCTCAACTCCTCCAGTTAAACCAATTAAAATAGTATCAAAGTTCCACTCATCACTGAGCTGACTGACCATCTTATTAAATTCAATCGGGTTGGTGTTGACTTCCATTCCCAGTTCTCTGAGTTCAGAGGCAATAATATTTAATAAAGATTCTCGAACATTGTTGCCGGCATTAGTCACCATATTAAATTTAACTCTATTTCCATTTTCATCAAATAATTCTCCATTTTCGTTCCATTCAAAGCCGCCTTTTTTTAACTCATCCCTTGCTTTTTCAAGGTCATAGGGATATTTTTTGACATTTTCATTTAAAAATACTTTATTAGGGAGACTGACAGCGCTCCACTGCTTACTTCCCTGTCCTGCCAAAGCCTGATTGATCATTGTATCTTTATCAAAAGAATAAGCTACTGCTCTTCTGAAATTTAAGTTAGTAAACCACTGATATTTATATGGTTCCTCTTCTAAATTCGGATTGCGCGGATTTAGATTAAAAACTAAAAAGTTAGTACTGAAGGTTGGTCCGGCATCAATCAGTTTAAAATCACTATTTTCTTCCTGCTCTTTCATCCTTCTGTAATCAATTCCTCTTACTGACAGATAATGTGTCTGGCCATTTTCAAATAAAAGGGAATCTGTTTCCTGGCTTTCTGCAATAATTCTAATCCATCTTTCAAAATAAGGGAGTGATTCTCCGGCTGGATCTTTACGCCAGTAGTATTGATTTTTTTCCATTACTACCCGCTCACCATTTTTATAATCAGCCAGCTTAAAAGGGCCTGTACCAACAATTTCTGAGGGCTCGGTATTGATTCCCCAGCTGTTATTAAAATCACCTTCCTGCCAGATAGAATATAATTTGTGTCTGGGCAGTATAGGAGCGGTCATATTATTTAAAAAGGGAGCAAAACTTGTGGGCAGTATAAATTCCACGGTATATTTATCAATCTTATTGTACTCCGGAAACTGACCGTCAACTTTCATTACATCACGACTGCTGGTTGGTATACTTTCATCACTGATTAGATCAAAAGTAAAGATTACATCATCTGCTGTAAATTCTTCGCCATCACTCCACTGCACACCTTCTCTGAGATAAAAGGTATATTTTCTGCCGTCCTCAGAGATTTCCCAGTCTTTTGCTAATTCTGCTTCGTATTCTGTACTGACTCCATTTCGAGTAACCATACCTTCAAAAATATAGCCGTCAGTAATAGCAGAAGAAGATGTTTCCTTGGCTATAATAGTATTAAAAGTTTTTGGATCACCGAGCAAAGTTGTAATTAAGGTACCCCCATGTTCTCCCTGTTCTTTTTCAGAAATCCAGGGGTCCTTTAATTCCACTGCTGCCGCACTAAAATTAAAAATAAAGATAATTAAGATGCTGATCATGATAATTTTTTTCTTCAATTTAATCTACTCCCTTCTTATTAATGATTTTTCCAAATTTTAAATAATTACAAATAAATTCTAAATACTTATTTAGTACATATTCTTGTTAACTTTTTCAACTCCTGCAAAATATTTGAGTTGCTTTTGTCTTTTTTTCTTCTGAACAAGGAAAAAGTCAATAAACATAGAATATATATAATAGAAAGAATTCTCCAAAAAATGATAGATTTACTGTAAAATATGTTATAATAAAAATATATAAATTATCAAGGAGGCGGTATTTTGAAAGCATTTAAAGCTTATGATATTCGAGGAGTTTATAATAAAGATTTTAATAAAGAGGATGTATATAAAATAGGATATTTCCTGCCGGAACTTCTGGCAGCAGATAAAGTTTTAGTTGGTTATGATGATCGAGAATCAACACCGGAGGTTTTTAAAGCTCTGGCAGCAGGGATTACTGATCAGGGAGCAGATGTCTATAAGATTGGCTATGCAACAACCCCAATGGTCTATTATGGTACAGCCAAACATGGTTACAAGGCATCAGTGATGATTACAGCTTCTCATAATCCACCGGAGTATAATGGTTTGAAGATTTCACGAGAAAATGCTCTGCCGGTTGGTTATGATTCAGGTCTTAAAGAACTGGAAGCAATGATTGAAAATCAGGAGGTAGAACCGGTAGGTAAGAATAAAAAGGGTAATATTTTAAAACATGATCTAAAAGAAGAATATATAGAGTTTCAAAAATCTTATTTACCTGATCTATCAAATTTAGACCTCTCAATTGATGTTTCTAATGGGATGGTGGCAATTTTAACTGAGGCAATTTTTGGTGATCAGCCTCATTATCTCTACAATGAACTTGATGGGACTTTTCCCAACCATGAGGCAAACCCTTTAGAAGCTGAAAATAGAGAGGATTTAAAAGAACTGCTTTTAGAACAGGGTTCTGATTTAGGTTTAATATTTGATGGTGATGGAGATAGAGTAATGTTTCTGGATGAGAAAGGTAATTTTATTTCACCTGATTTAATTATTGCTCTGCTGGCTGAGTATTACATCAATCAGGGCAAGGGTAAAAATGTTTTATATGATATCCGTACTTCCTGGTCAGTTAAGGAGCATATCGAAAAACTAGGTGGTAAAACTCATATGTGGAAGGTAGGTCATGCCTATGCTAAACTCAAACTTAGAGAAATAGATGGTGTTTGTGGAGGAGAACTTGCCGGCCACTACTATTATAAAGACTTTTTCTACTGTGATTCCGGAATGCTGACTGCACTGGTAGTGCTTAATGTGGTCTCCAGACTCAAAAAGGAAGGAAAAACTATTTCAGAATATATTGCAGAACTGGACAAATATGCAACTTCTGGTGAAGTTAACTTTAAGATAGAAAACAAGAAGGAAGTTATGGAAAAACTAAAGGATTATTTCTTTGCGCAAAGAAAACCGGAAGAGTTTTATGATTTTGATGGTTATCGCCTGGAATATAAAGATTGGTGGTTTAATGTAAGGCCATCCAATACTGAGCCTTATTTACGCCTGGTGGTTGAAGCAAAAACTCAGAAATTATTAGATCAAAAATTAGAGGAAATCAGAAAAGTAATGGATGTTGACTAATTTAGCTCAAGATAAATTTATAAAATATAGATTTCTTTTTGAAAGGGGCGGGTCCTATGGATATTCCTGTTAAAAGATGGTATGAGGCGGTGCATACTCGTTATTCACAACAAAAATTTATGACAAAAGATCTTAAAGCTTTTACATTAAAATCTCTTGAGAAAAAGCTGAAAGAATTAAATCAAATTTATCCAGAAATCAGAATAGAAATTTTCAAAAAATCAATCAAAGATATACTGCCGGCTTTGAAAGGAAAATATGGAAATTTTACTGACTCACCGGCATTTATGACTTTTATTATCAATGAGAACGGAGAACACAACTGGACAAAAATAGGCTATCTCGGGGAGGCCGCAATTTTAGAAGCAACTGCTTTAGGTCTTGGAACCTGCTGGATTGGAGCGCGCTATATTCCTGATCGCTCAAGACTTAAACTTAATCTAAAAAGAGGAGAGCGTTTAGTTGCTGTCAGTCCTTTAGGATATTCATCTGAAAATTATAATCTAACCCGACATTTTATCTCTAAACTTTTTCCCCACCGGGATCGTAAAAATATAAGAGAATTATGTTTTGATGGTTATAATTCTGATTGGCCGGGCTGGGTAAAAAATGCAATTAAACTTGGAAGTTTTGCTCCCTCCAGATTGAACAGACAGCCCTGGCGTTTTTATTATGGAGATGGCAGACTCGTTGTAGACTGCAAGGGTGAGCCTTCAGCTTATAAACGCCTGGAATGTGGAATTGCCCTACTACATCTAGAAATTGGAGCTCTGGATGGTGGTGTTTCCGGCAGGGTAGAATTTGGGGGTCTGGGACTCGGCTCTTTTATCCGTGAATGATAATTAAAAGCAAGAAGTATTTATAATATTTTAGCTTTTTTCAGCCGCAGATCTTTAAATCTGCGGTTTTTTCATAATTTCACATATTTTTTTGATATTTATTACTAATTTTTTTTGTATAATTGATTTAGCAAAAGAAAAGGAGAAGATATAAATGGATTATTTGATATATCTTGTTGAAGATGATCAAAACTTAAATGATATATTGAGTTCATATTTAGAAAAAGAAGGATGGAAAGTTAAAAAGTTTTTTTCTGGTCTTGATGCCCAGGATAAAATAAAAGAAAAACCTCAGTTATGGATTTTAGATATTATGCTGCCCGGAGTAGATGGCTACCAGTTAATATCTGAAATAAAAGAGGAGGACTCAGAAACCCCGGTTATCTTTATCTCTGCTAGAGATGCTGATTTAGATAGAATCACTGGTTTGGAAAAAGGTAGTGATGATTATCTTGCTAAACCTTTTTCTCCCAGAGAACTTGTGATCAGGGTAAGAAATTTATTAAATAGAATTTATGCTGAAGCTGAAAAAGAGAAGTATAATTATGCAGATTATATTATTAATTTAAGCTCACGCCAGGTAAGTAAAAAAGAAAGTGGAAAGATAATAGATCTTACTTCAAAAGAATTTTCACTTTTACTATATCTGCTTAACAATTTGAATAATGCTCTTTCAAGAGAACAGATAATTACAAGTGTCTGGGGAAATGATTATTATGGGTCAGATAGAGTAGTAGATGACCTTGTTAGAAGGCTTCGACGGAAAATGGAAGAGCTTAAAATAGAAACAATTTACGGTCATGGCTACAGGCTGGTGAGGTAATGGAAAAATTATTAGCAAAATTAAAAAATAAAGATTTATCATTTCAAATTTGGATAATTGTTGCAGTTATACTTTCAATATTTTTTATTCTGCAGTCAATTACAGTACCATTTGTAATTAGGGGAGTAATAAAATCAGAAAAAAAGCAAAGAATTTTAGAGAATCAGGATTATTTAATATCTGAATTTGAATATCCTTATACAGAGAATACTATGCCAGATTTAGAATTTGATGAACTTGAATTTGATAAAAAAGATCAAATACCTGTTAAATTTTCAAGAGTAATTAGACATTTTCATATCAACCAGGAAAGATTAACTGAATCAAATATAGACTGGTTTAATCAAATTAAAGAAGATCTAGAATCTAAAACAGGTAAAGCAGAAGTTTATATTTATGAACTTGATCAAAATAGAGAGTTTTATTATTCAATTAGAAAAATATCAGATGGAAAAGAAAATTCTTACCTTATTTCTTATATTAAAACTCATTACCGAGATTTAATAGTATGGAATATTTTAAAAAGATTATTGATTTCTTTTGGAATTATATTAATTATTAGTGCTATTATTTCCTATTTTATTACTAGATATCTAGCCAAACCATTAAAAAAATTACAAAAAGATGTAAAAAGAGTTGCCAGACGCGAGTGGGAAAAACCATTAAATATAAATAGAGAT
>Ga0306868_1001861_pt1 | contig 10630 bp, 8 predicted proteins | sample AntRauTorckE6832_FD_190411 | JGI IMG/M metagenome (GOLD analysis project Ga0306868, IMG submission 190411) | Saline lake microbial communities from Rauer Islands, Antarctica - Metagenome Torckler E6 #832 (v2) (version 2) | ecosystem: Environmental > Aquatic > Non-marine Saline and Alkaline >... | reverse complement strand
GCTTTTAACAAATCAAAATTTTGCATATTTCTTGCGCCGATTTGTAAAACATCTACATCATACTCTAAAAATAAATCCAGTAAATCTGGCGACATTAATTCTGTGACTATTGGCATACCCGTTAATTCCTTTGCCTCTTTTAGAAGTTTTAACCCTTCTTCTTTTAGCCCTTGGAAACTGTAAGGCGATGTTCTAGGTTTAAATGCGCCACCTCTTAAAAAGTTTGAACCACTTTTTGAAACATTCTTAGCAATATTTAGTAACTGTTCTCTTGATTCCACAGCACAAGGTCCGGAAATGATTCCTAATTTTTTACCGCCAATCTCCTTATTTCCGATCTTAACAATAGTATCTGCATTTCGGTAAATACGATTAGACCGCTTAAATGCATCCTCAATTTCAATGACTTCCCGAACACTTTTGTTGCGTCTGAGTCGCTCCACATCAACTAATCTCAAATCACCTGTCACACCTAATTCGATTGAATTGTTCTGATTAATTTCTTGTACTTCTAAATCCGATGCCATATTTAATATCTCTTCTTTTACTAGCTGCCTACCATTAGAATTATTTAATCTAACTAACATTTGATCCTCCTTCTCTATATATACAAAAAACCCATCCTAAGGATGGGTTGTATTCAACACATGATTCATTTCCTTATTTAAAAATTTTCTTTAATTGTATGAAAAAACGCCAGAGTAAAAATAGCTCCAGAAATAAAAATAAAAGTTATAATAAAATTTTTCGTTAAATAAATTATTTAAAGTTTTCATAGTAACTCCTTATTTTTAGATAAAAAAAGGCTTACCCAATTATGGATAAGCCTCATCATTTCATACATACATGATTTGCTAGCATTCTTATGCTTATTATTTATCCGCAGACACTTATTTTTTTATATCCTAAACCGTAAGCACTAAACCAATAGCCCTTAAAGAAAAAGAAATAATAAAATTTTGCAGATAAATTAAGTGTTTTCATAAGAATCTCCTTAAAACTTTTAAATATTATATAGAGTATACATACATAAAAATTGTATGTCAAGAATTTTATTAAAATTCTTTAATATCTTTTTAGACCTGTCCCTTAATTGTTTTACGCCAAGCATGAAGGCCAAGTGATACACCAATAACACCATAAGCGATGAAGGCTCTAAAGAATTCACCAATCATTGGATCATCAAATAGATTTTTCCCTGCCATAGGTGACACTAAGAAAAGCGTATGGAATAATACTACACCTAATAATGCTTGAGATATTGTCGCTTTACTTGCCGATGCGCCACCAATTAAAAGGGCTGCAATTGAGAACAGTGCAATTTGAACATGAGAACCATAAGTGTTGAGTACCCCCATGTTCTGTAAAAATAATAACTGTCCCCAAGATGCGAGTACTGTTGAAATAATGATAGCAAGCATTCTTACTTTATTCACATGGATCCCAGCAATTTCTGCAATGTGTCTGTTTTGTCCAACAGTTCTAAAATCTTGACCAAGCTTTGTTTTTGTAATTAATACATTAAAGAAACATAAAGCAATAATAAGTAAAGAAGTTACTGTTGGTACAGTAATCTTTTCTAACATTTGAATATTTCTTGGCAACATTTCTGTGAAAGAAATCAGTAAGCCAAAGATAAATACTAAACTATTGAAAGCTATATTTACATATCGTTTTTTAACTTTCAAAGAACTGTCGTGTTTTGCAGTTTTTAATTTAAAGATATTAAAGAGTATAAAACCTACAGAAACAACTAACACTAATGTAAATAATGGAATTTCATGAATACTATCCACAGCATATGATAGACCAGCCTTTTTCATGTCCACTGTATTTCGAATACCAACACCACTGGATAACATCATATCATTCATTTTCATTGGAATCAGTGTCCCGACCATAAATAATAAAATTAATTGATAGATACCATTGGCAAAGAAAGATGAGATCATACCTGTAATCATTTCTTGCCCCTTGGTTTGATTCAGTAAAGCCCCTACAAAGAAACCAAAAATAATAGCCAAAGGTAACGCAATTAAAGCACATAAGACAAAGCCCCAAAGGCCTGTAATGCCAAAATATGTGACAATGATTATTGCAAATTGTCCCGCCATTGCGCCAATGGTAATACTAAAATTTAGTCCCATACCACTCATAACTGGTATTAATAGAGCTAATACTAAAAACGCGTTTCGTGTGACACGTGTAATTATTGAATTTACCACAAAAAACACTGGTAATTCCGATATATACACAGCTGCTATGGAAATGATGACAAATAATATCGTTACACTGTGTTTTATTAAAAACTTTTTTGGATCAACCTTTTCTTCAATAACAATTTTCTTTTCTTGTTCTTTTAATTCCATTTTACTCACCACCTACTTTAGTTAATGCATAGAGTATAATACCATTTTGAACAATCATACGTAATACGCCTGCAATGTTCCCATATGCAAAGACTTGACTTGCTACTGGTAAAGCAATTGTTAATAGTCCTTGAAATAAGAATACACCTATGATAGCATGTGAAATTTTTACCTTATTCGCAGACGCTCCACCAATTAAAATAGCTGCTACAGCTGGAAAAGCCATCATTAAGGGTGCTGTATATAATTGAACAAAATTATAACTTTGTGCATATACTAATATACCAACGGCACCTAATACTGTAGATAAAATTGTTCCTAAGATTCTATAGCTATTTACCTCTATCCCTGATGCCGTTGCAAATTTAGGATTATCTCCTGATGCTTTCATCGCAACGCCGGATTTAGATTTAGAAAAAACCCAAACTAAGAAACACATACCAAAGAAAAATAATAGCAGGCCTGTTGGTATATAAACTTCACCAATATTAAAACCTAAGAAATCATTTAAAACATTACCAAAACTTGACTCTAAAGAAACTGTAACCCTTAGTCCTCGACCAATAGGCCAAACCATTTCTTTGCTACTAAATGGTAATAAGATCCACATGATACTCATAAAAGAAACAACTGAGAAACCAGTATATGTTGCCACAAGCATCTCTGAACCTTTTATTCTATTAAGTAACTTACCGTAAAAATAACCAACAACTGTCGCAATCGGTATAGCAATAATAAGCGCCCACCAAAAACTATTTAACGCCAACTCAATACTGATTAATGCGCCTAAGATTCCGGCAACAATTCCTAAGGGTAAAGCAAAGTTTGGACCTATACCTGATTGAATGGCCGGTACCATAGCTAAAACTAACACACCATACATACCAAATCTTCTAATGATATTTGAAACGAGCATTGCTACTGGTAAATTTACAAAGAATGCCAATATAAATAGAAAAACAAATGTGGCTGCAATAATTATTCTTGGTAAACCAATTTTTCTTGTATAATCTTTAATTACTTCCGGCATCAGAATCATCTCCTTTGTTATGGGTCTTATGATATTCTCCAGCCATCATTAAACCAAAATCTGTATCACTATCAGTTGGTTTTAGTGTTCCTTCAATCTTACCTTCTGTGACGATAGCAATTCGATCACAAACCATTCGAAGTTCTGCCAATTCACTAGAGGTCATTACAATTGTCATACCCAACTTTTTATTGAGTTCAACTAATAAATCTAGCACTATTTTTTTCGCACCAATATCAATACCTCGTGTCGGTTCTGAAACGAATAAAATTTGTGGTTCTAATGTAAGGGCTCTTGCGATACACACCTTCTGTTGATTACCACCACTAAGTTTGCCTGTATGTTGTTCTGGTCCAATACATCGAATATCTAGCTTTTCAATCATTTCTAGAGCATGTTTTCGAACGTGTTTTTGATCAATTAACTTAAACAAACCATAATTTTTCAAAAAATCTTTTTGAATATGCAATCGACTAATGGCAATATTTCTCTCAATTGAATCTTCTAATAATAATCCAATACTTCTTCTGTCTTCTGATACAAAGGCTAATCCTTTTTTAAGGACATGGTTAATATCATTAAGTATTAATGGGCTACCATTAAAAGCAATATCTCCCTTTGTTGGATATAACCCCATAATACCATTAGCGATTCCGATTTTACCTTGACCAGCTAAACCACCAATGCCGTAAATCTCACCTTTGTGTACTTGAAAGCTAACGTCGTGTACTTCTTCACCTGGCATTTCTACTGTCAGGTTATTAACATCTAATACAACTTCTTGCTCTAAAATATGACTTGAATCAACTGATTCTGGTAATTCAATCTCTTTACCAACCATTAACGCCGCTAATTCATGTACATTTGTTTCAGATGTCGGTTTACATTCGATTAATTTACCATCTCTAAGAATCGTTACTTGATCAGCAGCATAAATTACTTCACTTAATCGGTGAGTAATAAACAATATAGAAATACCTTTTTTAGCCAATTTCTTCATAGTTTTCATTAAATTGTCTGCTTCACTTTCTGTTAAAACAGCTGTCGGTTCATCAAAAACAATCATTTTTATATTTTCTTTATCAATCTCTCTTGCTATTTCAATAAATTGCATATAGCCAACAGGTAGACCTTTTACTCTTACCCATTCATCAATATCTAAACCAGCCACGTCTAGGGATTGTCTTGCTTCTTTACCCATCTGTTCTTGGTCTAAAAACCTAAGTTTCTCAGCTCTTTTCCCAAATAATTTACTTATAAAATTTTCTTTCGTTATTTCTCTATTTAATTTAACATTCTCAGTAATTGTATATTCCGGAATAAGCATAAATTCTTGATGAACCATTCCTATCCCATATTCCATTGCTTTTTTCGGCGATTCAATATTAGCTGACTTTCCATCAATTAAAACTTCCCCTTCAAAGCCTCCAGTATTATGAATCACTGGCATTCCAAATAAAATATTCATTAAAGTTGATTTTCCTGCACCGTTTTCTCCTAAAAGGGCATGAATTTCTCCTTCTTTTACATTCAAATCAATACCATGTAATACTTTGTTACCATAGTATTCTTTGTGAATGTTTTTCATCTGAAGAGTATATTTTTCCCCCATAAAAACCTCCATTTTAATATTCTCTCAAAAAAATAAAGCTGCCTCACGGCAACTTTATTCATTTTTTTTTAGTAATTTAAGAAATCTAACATAACCATAAAGTAATTATTGTACTTTTTCCCGCCTTCTTCAAGTAATTCCATTCCGATATCTGTCTTAGCATACTCTTCAAACTTTTCTCTTAATACTACTTCATCTACTTTTCCATCTGTTTCGCCATCAATATATGCTTTTGCATAATCTGCGCCAGCTTCGATGAACATCATTGCAACAGGAACGCTCCAAGTAGACATTCTACCTTCATTACCTGCTTCTTTAACTAAACGTCTTGACTCTTCAATTACGTAGTCAAGGTCGCCTCTCTTGTCTTCAGGAATTTCAATACCTAAAGCTGATGGGTAACCATGATATGGTGATGGACAACATGGTTGTGGATAAATAGCGCCTTCTTCTAAAACTGAACTAATAAGTGGTACTTGTAATGAACAGTTTGTAGAGAAGAATGCTGTATCTTTACCATATTCTGCAATTTTTCTAGGAACATCTTCTAAAATAAATTGTTGCGCACCAGATACACCAGCATCACCTGTTGGGTCTGGAGCAGTTGCGTCAACAAATTCTAAACCGATTTCTTCACAAGTTTCTATCATTAAATCTCTTCTAGCTGCTAATAAAGCATAAGACATATGTCTTGGAAAAGAGTAATGAACAAATACTTCAGCACCTTGTGCTTTTGCTTGCTTAGGAATTGTTTCACCCATTGTTAATTCATCCATAGCAAATACAATATCTGCTTTATCAGAAATCATTTTTGGGTCTTCCCCAGGTGTACCAGCGATTACTAATAACTCTGGATTAACTTCTCTAGCTTTTTCAATTGCTGCTGAAGCGCCAGGAATTGCTTGAACAAAAATTAACGCTTTAACATCTGGGTCAGAAACCATACTTACAACATTTGAAATTGTTGTTTCTTGCTCATCCATAAATTTCGCTGGATAAGTCATGATTACTACATGGTCTTCACCATAAGTTTCTTGTACAGCTTGAGCTGCACGATATTCTTCTTCGTTTTGTACTACTGTACCAGTCATGATTGCTATTTTCCAGTTATCATCTGCTGCTTCTTCTACTGCCTCTTCATCTTCTGGTTCCACTTGATCATCAGTACCTGCATTGTCGCCACAGCCTGTTAATGCAAAGCTTGCAACAAGAACAAATACTAATAATAAAACCGTTGTTCGTTTTAACATAAAATCCCCCTCTAAATTACAATTATTTCACATCCTAATTTATAAACTTCTTACTGTTTATAAATCCTTTATTAGGATGTTACTTTTCTGTAACCATTCTACATTAATTTTCAAATATTTGCAATCTTAATTTATAATATTATAATTTTCTGACTATTTGTATTAGATTGTAAAGTATAACGGTCAAACATTAATAAAAAACGCATATATATATACATAAATGGGCATTAATATACAATTTGTTGACATTCTCGGCAGGGAAAAGCCCCTGATTTAGCTGCATCAAATTTTGATTTATAAATTTCAAAACTTAAAGATAAATCATTTTGTATAATTTCACAGCTATTATCATGATACTCTCTCCTGCCCGTCACTAAATCTTCAAGTACATAATATGTTTTCGATTTAATCAAACGACTGCCACCAATAGCATAATTATTATAGTAGTTGCCTTTGCTACCAATCGGTAGACCTTGAAAGAATACCAATAAACTCACATCAGAAATAGTATTTTCCCAATCATCTTTCTCTATGGTTGGCAGAAAAAATTCGTAAGAGATCCCAAAGGTTTTAGAAAAACTATTATAAGCATTCATATGATGATTTAATTCTCTTTGAATTCGATCAATTATTTCCCTGTTTTTAATGGTATTGTATTTTTTTTTATCCAATAATATTGTATCAGCTAAGGCCACATTATTTTTTAATGACTGGTAACTTCCTTTATAAAACCTATTTAAATCAGTCCGATATATTTCTAAATGATCATCTAAATAAAAACGGTAAATATAATCACCTTTATGATAGCTATAAGGCACTTTTGGTTGCCATACCAAACGTCTTTCTTTATAACCATTTCCATTGATGTATTCATCTTGGGCTAGTATAGTAAATCCGTCTTTTTCTATACTGACCATGGCTGGAATGTATTTTGATAATTGAGCCGTACTTAGTTCATTATCAGGCATTTGAAAATTAACTTTTAACGTTTTAAAGAAGGTCTCTTTTACTAATTTATGATTAATCTTCTCATCAGTTTTGTAAACACCTATGGCATCATCAATTGCTGTATCCAGTATTCTATTATAAATGATTTTTTGTTCAGATGCATAATGTAGATAGTCTCTTTTAATTTTAGTTGTTAATAGAAAAGGAACGGTAATTAAAATAAAAATTATTGCTAAATCAGTAATTTTCATTTTTTACCATGCCTCCATAGTTAACAACAATGTTCTTTTCAGGTAATTGACTACCTAAAAGGATACTCTTCAAGCGAGTGGCCATGGTTTCCTTTTCATTATAAACCTTCATAACAAAATAATCTCCACTTGAAAGGTAATAAAATGAATTTTCTTCATCAGAATATATTACTTTTAAAATCTCACTTGAATAGCTATTTTCATAGGTATTTCTTGCTTCATCTTCAAAAGTGGATGAATCTGTAACGTCTAAATAGACTGGTTGAACCACTAAATGTTCATGAGTCAACTCAATAACATATTGATTACCTGTGGCTTGTAGTTTTCTTAAAAGATCATCATACATTCGTGGTGTGATATAACCTAAATTTCTTACAGCATCCACAAAATGCGTTACTTCATTTAGAACAATAGTTCTTGAAATATAATCTTGGTTATCAAACATATTTAATATTGGAAAAACAAATAGCAAAACCACTACTAATAAAATGGCGATAAATTTACTCAAAGTATTTTCCATTACTTTTCCTTATACTCTATATACTTTAGTTGTCCATTTTCATCTAAAACCACTTTTTTTAAATATTCCTCTTCTATTTTTATGGTTAATAAATCATCTATCTTTTCGATTGTTACCCCCTCAACTACAATTGGTACCGTATCCAGACTAATCTTTTGAGTAATGATTTCATATCCTACACTATAATACTCTTCATTGATTTTATTCTTAAGCACCACACTACTTGATTGCAAATAACTTTCCTCTGCTAAATCCATTACCCCTAACATTTCCCTTTGACTCAAAAGGAATAAGGTTATACCTATGACGAAAAAAATAATCATTGATACTTTAAATAAAAAATTACTCAGATTATTAAACATCTTATTGCTGAAGGAAAGCTAAACCTATAATTGAATCATTCTCATTTCGGATAACTTTTCCTTGAAATCTGCCATTTGGATTCACATATTCATCATTACCTGTGTCGATTAACTGATCAATTCCACTACCACCACTAGATGAGATTTCTCCTATATAATCATCACTTGAAAAATTTGTACCATCAATATCTTCTATGTACCATGCCCCACTTGGGTCTTTACCAGTAGCAACAAAAACGCCTACTCTTTCATCATCATATTTTCTCACAACGTTAACGACTTCCGATCCTGAAACTTCTTGGTCTTCATAAATTGTAAACTCTGTTTCTTCAATGTCAGAACTGATTTGACTAATTTTGGATGTTGAACTTTTCAAAATACCTTGGCCTTGTCTCAATATAAAAAAACCTGATGTAATCACCGCTAAAGTGATTGCTACTGCCGCCCCGATCATTAACATTTTTAAAGAATTTTCCATTGTTGTCCTCCTTGTTATAATACACCCTTCATTTGAGTAGAATAATTTAATAGTTGATTTAAACTGAACAATAAAAATGGTAATAATAGATAAAAGAATATAGTGAAGCTTAAAGGTATAAAGGCAATCAATTTACCAATCATCCCCTTCTTTTCTATTAATAGTTCATTGTCTTGTTTTCTTTTTTCTTGATAATACTTGCGTTCAATAACGAGTTCATCAAAAGCTAATGCCAAAGGAATTTTTTCGCTTGCGTTTAATAGATTATCTACTATACGAATAAAAGATGTATATCCTTCATCACGTTTGAGTGTTGTTAAGGCTTCTAAATCTCCTGATTCGAAATCATTTAAACATTTATTAATTGACCGTCTAAAAATTAATGAAAATTGTTCCATCCATCGAAGCACCTCTTCCACGGAGATTCGTTCAAAATACATTAACATTAAAATAATTGTATGCATTTGGATCACTTCTTCTTCAATAGTCATTAATCGCATCTTCTTTTTAAAACTTAAAAGAAGCGTTGGCCATTGATAAGCGAGTACGCCAACAATTGAAGCAACAATTAGATACCACCATTTAAAGTGTAATGCGTTGTATGCATCAATCTTATTAAAGATTCTCGAACTCTCTTTGGTCAGTACCTTCCGAGATAAATTTTCTCTACTTTCAATATACTTGTAAATTTCTGCATCACTTAACGCCTTATCTTTTAATGCCATAACATAGGTTTCATCTGATGTTGACAAATAGCTTTCTTCTGCCAATAATAACTGACTACTGCCAATAACTATTGCATTAAACATAACCAGGATGGTTATTAAAAAGAAACTGCCGGCTGCTATTAATTTTGTTAAATAATATGTTTCAACAGATTTCGTATAACCCGCATCCTTTAAAAAACTTTCGTCTTTCAGATATTTACTATAATTTGAATTAACCTTTGAATTGATTAATTTTTTTAACCAAGAAATTTTTAGTAGTCTCTCAAAAATTCCTGATTTATGATTAATCACTTGGGCATCGTTATTTTTCATTTTACTAATCAGTACGTATGAAGCAATGACTAATAAAAATGTGCCTATGTCTATATAAAAACCATATTTGCCATTAAAATAGATGCTTAATTCTGGCAAATTCATAAGTGCCCACTTTTCTAATGGTTTAATAAAGAATATTGGTACAACAGTGATAAAGGATAGACTCTTAAACAGATAATTTAAACGCTCTTTTCTTAGCAACTCATACTTAATTTCCTGCTTCAAATAATTCATATTTCTTAAAAAAACTGACTCTTCATTAACCACCTTATCGCCAAATTTTTGTACTAAGTGGGCCAATGCAATAAAATTTTTAAAAAACTTATTCGGTGCTAAATCATAATAATTTTCCATTGCATTTTCTGGCGCTTCAGATGATAAAATCTCATACATTTTTTTCGCATGAAGACTCATCTCAAAATTCTTTTTTGTGACATTTTTCGTTGTATCGTAAACCGCTTCATCAATCATCTCGTGGTTGTGATAATGATGCTTTACTTCTGATAAGAAATCTTCAAATTGAATCAAAAGTTTTTTCTCCATATCACCAATGTATAGATTTAAAAACTGTTGGTTCATGACCACAAGCATGGTTAACCCTAACAATAAGAAATACAAACTATCAACGGAGTAAAGTAAGATGATCCCGATAACAACAGTAAATGTAAATGCATATAAAATGAGTTGTGTTGCTTTTTTCTTTATGGTTTTTTCATCTGTGAGCTCAATAAATTTTAATTTTCCTTCAACTTTCAGTAGGTAATCAC
>Ga0306868_1001860_pt1 | contig 10631 bp, 9 predicted proteins | sample AntRauTorckE6832_FD_190411 | JGI IMG/M metagenome (GOLD analysis project Ga0306868, IMG submission 190411) | Saline lake microbial communities from Rauer Islands, Antarctica - Metagenome Torckler E6 #832 (v2) (version 2) | ecosystem: Environmental > Aquatic > Non-marine Saline and Alkaline >... | reverse complement strand
ATTTATTTTTAGAGCAGTATCTAAAAATGGTCGAGTTATATATTTAAAACTGAGTGGTCATATCAGTAATAGAACTCAGGATTTTTTTGAAATCGATGGTTTTATTGAAGAAATAACTGCAAAATATCAGATGGAAAAAAGACTGGCTCAGAGTGAAGAAAAATTTCGTTCTGCTTTTATGAATCACAGTTCTCCGATGTTGATTATTGAACCTCAAACGATGGCTATAGTTGAAGTTAATCAATCAGCCCTCGATTATTACGGATACAGCTATCAAAATTTTTTAGAGATGAAGATCCCTGATCTAAATATTCTGACTGAGTCTGAAGTTCTAAAGGAAATCGAAAAAGCCAGAGCTTCTAAAAAAGTGGTCTTTAATTTCAAACATCTGCTAAAAAACGGTAAAGTTAAAGATATAGAGGTCCACAGTGGACCAATTACAATTGAAAATGATAAATATTTATTTTCGATTATTCATGATATTACAGATAGAAAAAAGATTGAAGCCCAGGTTGAGAAAAAAAGAATGGAATTAGAAGCAGCAGAAAAAATGGTAAATGATATTTTGGATTTATCAGCCGAAGCTATTCGTTATGTTGATTTAAATTATGAAATTATTAAGAGTAATAAACGCTACAGAGAGTTGAATAAATTATATCAGGCAGATAAAAAGAATAAGTTTAGCAATCTGGATCATATTGACGGCAGTTTCAATTGTTTTGATCTCTTTTGTACTGATAATTGTGGTACTGATAATTGTTCTCTAAAATTAATTATGGAAGGTAATAACTTTATTCAGGAAGATGTAGAAGTTTATTTAATGGGAGAAAAGCATTATTTTATTGTAACTATAGTTCCTTATCTCGATCTAGAAGGTAAATTAAAGGGGATTATTCAGAGTTATAGAGATATTACTGAGCGCAAAGAGAGTGAAAATAAATTAAAAGACTACTATAATGAGATTAAAAAACTATATGCTGAAATGGATAGAGAATTTGAAAAAGGAATCAGATTACACAAGCAGTTTCTGCCGAAAAAATTACCGGAGACTGATAGTTTAGATATCAAAGCTTATTTTCAACCAGCTAACCGACTTGGTGGTGATTTTTATAATGTAATTGATACAGGAGATGAGCTTTTAATTTATCTGGCTGATGTCAGTGGTCATGGGCTTGATGGATCAATGCTAAATATTTACTTAAGAGAACTGGTTAATAATTATTTATCTGATCCAAAAAATATTAGCAGTGGAATTAACACAGTAGATCTATTGAATTTTATTATCAAAAAATATCATGCTGAGGGAATTTCTATTGAATATATGACCTGTCTTTTAATTGGAGTCTATAATAAAAAAGAAAATAGTTTTGCCTTCAGTAATGCCGGGCTGCATATTCCACCACTTTATATTAATCAGAAGGGAAAGTTGCAAAAAATTGAAAACGGTGGGGTACCAATTTCAACGGCGATAGATTTAGAAAGTTATTTAGAAGAGGGCCTAATAGAATATCAGGAAATAAAAATTGAGTTGGAACCCGAAGAAGTTCTGTTATTAACAACTGATGGCATTATTGAAGAAAAAAATAAAGATAAAAGCGGCCAACTGCAGTATGGTCTAAAAAGACTTGGCAGAGTATTTAAAGAAAATTATAAACTGCCGGCAGCAGAATTAATCAAAGAGATTAATCGAGATTTTAAAAATTATTCTGGAACAAAAATCGCCCGGGATGATATTACATTTTTGGTTTTAAAGAGAAAAAATTAAAAATATGAATAGGACAAATTAAATATTATAATTAGAGAAAGAGGGATCAGATGGATATTGTATTAGATGGATTATTAGAAGCGATAGAGGATGAGATTGAAGCTCAAAAAAAATATGAATTTTTAAAAGAACAGACTGATGATCAAAAAGCTGAAGCTCTTTTTGAACAGCTGATTAAAGATGAGAAGGGACATGAAAAACTTTTGCGATCTCGTTATGAAGCCTTAAAGGATCATCTGAAAGACAATTAAAACTGTTTAACTTGCAAAAAATTACAAAATTAGCTATAATCAGGTCACAGTAATAATAATTATTACTGGCCATTTAAAATTAATTGGAGGCTGGTGTTTTGATAAAGACTAAAATTGAAATAAATAAATTGGGTAATTTACCTGACTCTGAAATGAGATTAAGTGAGTTATTTATTACTCTATCCAGTGCTCTGGATATGGGGAGTTTTGAGATCCTTGATCATTCGCGTCGGGTAGCTTATATAGCTTTGGAAATTGCAGAGGAGATGGATTTAGAAACTGCAGCAATTAATCAGCTGGTGCTGGCAGCTTTAATCCATGATATAGGGATTGTTGATTATGAAAATAAGGAGAGGGCCCAGAATTTTTTTCAGGTGGAATTAGGACTTGCTGAATCTCACTGTAGAATTGGAGCAGAGCTGACAGAAAAATTGACTTTTTTGCCTGGTCTGACTGATATAGTCTATTATCACCATCATCAGTGGGATGGAGATAATTTTGATGGAATAAAAGGAAGAGAAATCCCTCTGGCCAGCAGAATTATTCACCTGGCAGATCGAATAGAGGCTCTGATTGAACCAGAAAACTTTATCTTAAATCAGACCGAAGATATTATGAGGGCAGTTAAATCTAAATCAGGAAGCTGGTTTGAGCCGAAATTGGTTGATGCTTTTTTTGTAACTGCTCAAAAAGAATCTTTCTGGCTTAACTTAAAGGTAAAGGAATATAATAATATTCTGGCAGAATGGGGTAAAAAGACGAAGATGATTATTGATTTTAATGATCTGGAATCACTGGCTAGTGTAGTTGCTCATTTAATTGATCGAGTCAGCCCTTTTACCTCCCGCCACAGCACAGGAGTGGCTACAATTGCTGCTATGATTACACATGAGCTGGGCTGCAGTCTAAAGGAGCAGCGGGCAATGAGAATTGCGGGGCTTTTTCATGATCTGGGGAAACTGATCATTCCCAATGAGATCATCGAAAAAAATGGAGAGCTGACAGCTTCTGAATTTAAAATAGTTAAACAGCATACTTTCTATACATACAGACTTTTAAATAAAATTGAAGGTCTGGGCAGTATTCCTGAATGGGCAGCCTTTCATCACGAAAGACTCGACGGCAGTGGTTATCCTTTTAGAATTCAGGGAGCAAATTTAAATTTAGGCAGTAGAATTATGGCAGTTAGTGATATTTTTCAGGCTTTAACAGAGGATCGGCCTTATAGAAAGGCTTTTTCTATTACAAAGGCTCTGGGAATCATTGATCAGATGGAAGAGCAGTCAAAACTGGATTCAGAGATTATTAAAGTTTTAAGAAGTACAATTTAATTTTTTATTTTACATTAAAAAATGGGGGGAATCATCAATGGAAAGCAGAACAAATATTGTTGACAGTGATGAGGTTGTAATTAGTCCTGTTGGTAATATAGATTTTTCAAATTCACAGGACTTAAAGGATCAGCTGCTGGAATTATTTGAGCAGGATTATCAAAAAGTAGTAATGGATTTCTCTGAGGTTGAGAGTATTGACAGTTCAGGCCTGGGAAAATTACTGCTTTTTCACAAAAAATTGAAGGAAAAAGAGGGAACACTTGTAATTAGAAATGTAGAAAGTGATTATATTAAAAATATGTTTGAGATGATTCATTTAAATAAGGTTATAGAAATTGAAGATTAAGCAGTTATTTTTTAGGAATATCTCTGAATTATAGATATTTTTTTAGAAATTTAAAGAATCTAAAATATAGGGGTTGAAGTGATGGCAAATAAAAATGATGAAGCTCATAAACAGCTAAAAAGATATCATTTTGAGCTGGAAAGCAAAAAATTAGATATTTGTGAATTTCAGGCCGTGATTTACAAACTTCTTCCCAATTCAGTCAGCTCTGATATTTTTGCGATGGCTTTACATGAGATAATTGTTAATGCAGCTGAACACGGCAATCAGATGCAGGCAGAAAAAAAGGTTATAATTGATTTAAAACTAAACAGCCAATTTATTGCCGCTGAGGTTAAAGATCAGGGTGCTGGTTTTGACTGGCAGCAGAGGCTCAAAGAAAATTTTGATATCAGTGGTGATAGTGAACGCGGGCGAGGAATTATGATGACAGCCCGAGGTTGTGATAAATTTTATTATAATCAAAGGGGAAATAAAGCTTATTTATTTAAAAAGATCAATTTTTAACGAAATTGATGTTTTAACTATATCTGACTTAGATTGATTTTTTTAGTTTTAAATTATATACTTATGGTTATAAGAACTTGATTTTTGAATCTAAATTTCTTTTAAGGATGGGCTTTATGAATTTATCATTACTGCTTTTACTCTTGATTATTTTAACTGCTCTGGTTTTTTGGCTGGGAGTTAAGCTTTTTGTTTATAAAAGTAGATTTAAAGAGCTAAACTTAGAAAGAGAAAAGAGCAGTCAGAGTTTAAGTGAACACCAAAATAGAATAGAAGAACTGGAAGCAGATATTAAAAAGAAGCTAAAAAAAGCCAGAAATGTCCATCAGCGAATGCTGCCTGATAAACTGGCTGAGCCGGATGGTTATTTTATCAGTGATTACTACCAGCCAGCAGAATATATTGGTGGAGACTATTATAATGTTTTTAAAATAGATCACGGGGCAATGGATCCCTTTTTTGATCAGTATCTTGTCTATTTTTTTGATGTATCAGGCCATGGAATTGACAGCACTCTGCTCTCAATCTTTGTTAATGACAGTATTGAAAACTATTTCAAACTGCGTCATAACCCCGGTGAAAAAATATCAACCAGAGAGCTGATGAATTATATTGATCAGCGCTATCAAAAGGAAGATTTTCCGGATGACTATCTGGTCTGTTTATTTATTGCTGTACTTGACAGGAAAAAAAATACTTTAAGTTACAGCAGTGGTGGTTTTCAGTACCCAATTTATAAACTGGATCAGGAGGAAAGCCTGGAAGAGATTAATATCGGGGGACTTCCCATTTCAACAGCCCTGGGAGCTCTCAAAGATCAGAGAGAGGAACACAGTGTTGATTTTGATAAAAATAATACACTGATGCTGTCTACAGATGGACTGCTGGAGCAGAGTAATGGTTCAGAGCTTTATTTTGAAAAACTGCAGAAGCTCTTAAAAAAATATAAATTTCTGCCGGTGCCTTTTTTAAAGGATCTAATCTGCAGTGATTTTTATAATTTTACCAATAATAGTCCTGGAGAAGATGATATCACATTTTTATTAGTTCAGAGACCTGAGGGTGAAATTTTAAATTTTAATCTGGCTGGAGAAGAAAGAGCAGCAAAAGAAAGTAAAATTTTAGAATTTATAAATCAGAACTTATGGTCTGAGCATAAATTTTTAGAAACCTTAAAGAATATTATAGATGAGCTGCTGGAAAATACTAAGCTGGAACTTAAAATTAAAGCCTTTAATAATCAGCAGCTTTTGATGTTAAGCCTGGAAAATATAAATAATTATGAGAGCTGGGATTCTCTTTTAAATAATTATCCGGATTTAACTTCAATTACTGAAAAAGATTTAAATATGACTGAAAATGATAGAGCAGAAATTTCATTTAATAGAGAAGAAATATATTTCAGTCATAATTCTTCAAATAACAGGATTTATTTAATGTTGATTAAAGATAATAATCTAAGTTGAAATTGCAATTCCAATAAAACAAAAAAATAAAAATGGGGTGTTTGATTTGTTAGAAGAATCATTAAAACTGCTTATTGAAAATAATAAGGCTGTTTTGAAATTTGATGGAGAAGTTATTTTTGACAATTCCAATCAGCTAAAAGAAGAGTCAAAAATGAGACTTGGGGGAAAAAAAGAAGTTGATAAGCTGATAATTGATCTTTCGCGGGTACCTTATCTGGATAGTTCTGGAGTGGGGGTTGTTTTATCCTTATTTAAGTTTATGCGGAATAGAAATGGATCACTATCTATAGCTGAACCTAATGAAAAAATCAAAAGAGTTTTTGATGTGACTAAGATGACTGAGATTATCCCAGTCTATGCTACTTTAGAAGAGGCGATGCAGGAAGCTTAATCTATTTTAATAATCTATCAAAGCTGAGGTGCATTAAATGCAGAACTCAAAAGTAAAAAAAGATTTTAAAATTGAATGCAGAGCAGATGAAATTTCTCCACTCCTGGAAAAAGTATTCTCTGAGCTGGAAAAATCAGTCGAAAACTCTTCTGAAATAATGTTTAAGCTTGAGCTTGGCGCCAGAGAAATGCTGGCAAATGCTATAGAACATGGATGTGCTTTGGCTGCTAAAAATGCTGAAAATTTAGAGAGTTTGAGAATTAGAATAGGACTTTTTATTGGAGCAGAAGAATTAATTTTTAAGGTTGAAGACCCGGGTCCGGGATTTGACTGGGAGAATTATGATTTAGATAAGATGCCCAAATTTGCAGAAAAGGGCCGCGGTTTAAAAATGATAAATCAGGTTTCAGATCAAATTAAATTTAATCAGGCAGGTAATAAAATTACAGCCTGTTTTAAAATATAGTGGGAAAAAATTTAAAAATAAATAGAGATGATTTATAAAACAGGGGGGAATAAAGTGCTAAAAAAAATAAAAGGATCTATGTTTGCAAAATTTGTGCTGTCATTTTTATTAATTATTATAATATTTGGGGCTGCACTTTATGTAGAATATTATTATACTCATCAGGTAATGGATAGGGAAGAAGAAATTATAGAAATGAATAATTTTCAGGAACAACTTATGTCTTTAGAAATTGACCACCTTGTCTGGATGAGTAGTCTTTATAATATGATGATTGGGGGACCGGCACCTGAACTCGGAGACCATACAGAATGTAATTTAGGTCAGTGGTATTATGATATCACACCAGAGGATTACTATAGAGAGCCTTATGAAGCGATGGAAGAACCACATACTCATTTACATAGTCACGGTCAGGAAGTTGTGGCACTTTTTACTGATGGTCAGGAAGATGAAGCATTAAGGGTATTTAACGATGAGATAAGCCCGGATTTGACTTTAGTTCAAAAAAATCTGACAGAGATAATAGATTTGACTGAAGCTGAAATTAGTGAACTGGAAGTAGAGAAAAATAGAATGATGAACCTTTCTGAAAGGATTATTATTATTGCAGCAGCAGTGGCTATATTATTATCAGCACTGATTGCCTGGTTGTTGACTCAAACAACAGTTGGTCCAATTAATCAACTGGTGGAGCAGGCTGAGAAGGTGGCTCAGGGAGATTTAAGAAATAAAGTTGAAAGCAAAAAAACTGATGAGCTGGGAGTTCTTGTCTCATCCTTTAATAATATGATAGATACACTGCGGACTTTAGTCAGCAGTATTGAAGATAATTCTGATGCGGTGGTGACAGCTGTTAAAGATTTAAATGTTGTTTCAGAAGATACAGGCCGTGGCTCAGAAGATATTGCCCGCAGTATTACTGAAGTTGCTGAAGGTAGTGAAAATATCGGTCGTGAAATAGCAAATGTTAAGGATGTTGCTTCACAGCTTGATCAGGAAGGAGAAACTCTTAAGGCCAATACAGAAGAGAGTCTAAAAATGGCAGATGAATCTGCAGAATCAGCCGAAAAAGGACAGCAGGCTATTCAGCAGGCAATCAGCCAGCTGGATGTTGTGAGTGAGACTGTTAACTTTGCGACTGAGGCCATTGAAAAGCTGGGTAAACGCTCAAAGGAAATTGGCGAAATGGTAGAAATGATAGAAGGTATTTCTTCTCAGACCAATCTGCTGGCTTTAAATGCAGCAATTGAGGCTGCCCGGGCTGGAGAAAAAGGTCGAGGATTTTCTGTTGTAGCTGAAGAAGTAAGAGAGCTGGCCGAAGAATCATCTGATGTAACAACTCAGATTAGTTCCTTAATCGAGGATATTCAGTCAGAGACTACAGCAACTGTCAACTCGATGGACACCAATATTGAAGAGGTTAATAAGCAGATTCAGATTATCAATGAAGCTGGAGCTTCCTTAGATAAAATGGTAAATGCCTCTGAGAAGACAAATAAGAAGGTAAGGGAAATGCATGAATTTGCAGACCACCTTGATGAAATTATTGATACTATCAATGGGGCTGTAGATTCTGTTGGTAGTGCAATTGAAAATAATTCTGCCAGTGCAGAAGAAGTCTCAGCCCTAGCAGAAGAACAGAGTGCAACTGTAGAGGAAATATCTGCTTCTGCTGATGAATTAGAAAATATGGCAAAACATTTACAATCATTAATCGAGGAATTTGAGGTAAAATAAAATGAGTGAGCAGAACTTAAGTCAGAAAATAAAAGAAAAAGCGGCTGCAGTTGAAGAAAAGGTAATTGAGCTTAGACATCAGATTCATCAGAACCCGGAGCTTTCTTTTGAGGAAAAAGAAACTTCGGCTCTGGCAGCTGCAGAAATGAGGAAGCTGGGATTTGAAGTTAGAGAAAATATTTTTGGTACAGGTGTGACTGCTACTTTTAAAAACAGCAGTCAGCCTGAGGCCAGAACTCTTTTGATCAGGGCTGATATGGATGCTCTGCCGGTAGAGGAAAAAAATGAGCTTAACTTTAAATCAAAAAATGAGGGAGTTATGCATGCCTGCGGTCATGATGGTCATACTGCAATTTTAATTGGGACGGCAGTGGTCCTTAAAGAAATGGCAGCAGATTTTAAGGGCAACATCAAGTTCCTTTTTCAACCAGGGGAGGAGACCTCAGGTGGAGCTGAGGGGATGATTAAAGCAGGAGTACTCAAAAATCCGGATGTTGATGCAGCTCTTGGCCTTCATCTCTGGGGAAGCACCCCTGAGGGAGTAGTAGAGTATAAAAGTGGTCCTTTGATGGCTTCACCTGACCGCTTTGACCTTAAAATTATCGGAAGAGGTGGTCATGCAGCCCGTCCTCAGAATACTATTGATCCAATTCCAATTGGGGCTGAGATAATCTCTGCTCTACAGACAATTGTCAGCCGCAGGATTGATCCTTTAGATTCAGCTGTGATCTCTGTCTGTAATTTTGAGGCGGGAAGCACTCATAATGTTATTCCAGATGAGGCAGTTTTAAAAGCTACAGTCCGCTCCTTAAAAAGTGAGGTCAGAAAAGAACTGGCAGCAAATATCGAAAAGGTGATTAAAAATATCTGTGATATCTACGGAGCTGATTATGAGTTTAATTATATTTTTGGTTACCCACCTGTAGTTAATGATCCCGAAATAACAAAAATTCTGGCCGGTGCTGCCGAAAAGGTACTGGGGGAAGATAGAGTTCGGGAAAAAGAAAAAGCTGAAATGGGAGGAGAAGATTTTTCCTATTTTGGTCTGGAGGTCCCAGCATCATTTTATTTTCTGGGCATTGCCCCAGAAGACGAGATAATTAATCATCATCAGTCAGATTTTAAGTTTAATGATTCAGTTTTAAAAGATGGGGTTGCTGTGATGGCTCAAACTGCTCTTGATTTTTTTAACAGCTAGAATCTAAAAATAGCAGCTAAAAGAATTTACAGATTAGAGAACTCCCGCCTGTAAGCAATTTATAGGCGCTTCTTTGATTTTTAATACAAAACAATAATTCCTTGTAGTAGAAATATGTAGTAATTAATGATGATTTCAGTGATAAACGGGGGTGAAGCAATGCTGTTAGATCAAAATCCGGCAATATCAAAAGACTTAAAAGAATTTTTAGACTTAAGTCCTTATGCAGCTATCTTTATTAATCAGCAGGCTGAGGTAGTTTATTTAAACAATAAGGGGTCAAAATTTGTAGAGGCTAACTGTTTTGACTGGGAAATTCATGCTGACAACTTTAATTATATTAATTTTATAGAAAAAAACTCACCACCTCAGGCTGAGCTTATAATCAAGAATATAGAGCTTATCCTGGCTGGAAAGAAAGAAGAATTTGAATTTGAATACTGCTGTGATAAAAATATTTATTTTGCAGTCAAAATTTCAAAATTCAAAGCTGGAGCTCTAATTTTATATGAGAATATTTCAGAAAGAAAAATAACCGAGCAAAAACTTTTTCGGGAAAAAATGTGGTCAGATGCACTTTTTGAAAACAGCAATTCTTCAATTGCTTTATTGGATGAGAATCATTTGATTTTAGATGTAAATCAGAAATTTGAAGAAATATTTTCCTACAAACTGATAGATATCAAAGGTCAAGATTTAGACCATATTTTACAGACAGAAAATGGCGGCAATATCAATAAAAACTTAACAGCAAGTGTCTTAAATGGAGAGAGTGTTGAAGCTGAGGCAGAACGTTTTGACAAATATGGAAATCCAATTTCTTTTTTAATTAAAGGAGTTCCAATTATTGTTAACTCAGAACTTAAAGGTGTTTACGCTGTTTATGAAGATATTAGTGAGCGAAAAGAGGCTGAAAAAAAGATAAAATCTCTAGAAGAAAAATACAGAACTATTTTTGAACATGGTCCGATGGGTATTCTTTTACTGGATTCTGAGGGGATAGTTCTGCAGGCCAATCAGACCTTAGTTGAGTACTCGGGCTATGATAAATCTGAGTTGGTTGGGAAGAGTATTTTTGAGACAGTGGTTCTGGAAGATAATATAGAAGCAGCTAAAAAGTGTATTAATCAGATCTTAGCAGGTGAAGAAGTTGAATATATAGGT
>Ga0306868_1001851_pt1 | contig 10669 bp, 9 predicted proteins | sample AntRauTorckE6832_FD_190411 | JGI IMG/M metagenome (GOLD analysis project Ga0306868, IMG submission 190411) | Saline lake microbial communities from Rauer Islands, Antarctica - Metagenome Torckler E6 #832 (v2) (version 2) | ecosystem: Environmental > Aquatic > Non-marine Saline and Alkaline >... | reverse complement strand
TTCAAAGTGAAATGACAAATCTGTTTAATATTAAAATAGAGGATATTATGACCGTGTAGCTACAGAATCATAAAAAATACCCGTTATAAACCCTGTTAAACCTCGTTTCTTTCAAGTAAGTTCCGTTGAAACACTTTTCGTTATAAAGGTAGTTACCGCCCCAGTTTTTTAATGTTTTTCAGCAGGATATTTACGTCGTTATAGACATTGTAGTTGCGGGCATATAGCAGATTAAGGCGTTGCCTTGTCTCCATGTTGAGCTTGCTGTTTTGTATTGCATCAGAGGGAGATAAAACACCTCTGGCTATTCGCGGCAGATGGTGGGCTTTGTTTTTTGTAACTCTGTCGTAACCCACCCATGTTTTTTTTCCGGCCAAAACTAAAAAGATGTTGCGCAGAAACCTGCCGGGGGCGTGCACTATAAATGCTGTTACCGGAACAGAGAGTAGAAGCAGTAGCGAAAGCACCGCATCCAGCAACCTTTTGTTGCGTTTGTTGGTGGGTTTGCTGATGGAGTTGATATCTACGATGTATAAATCGCCGGTGGTAGTGATGCTGTTGCTGCCTATGATGGAATAGCTTTTTGGGGGTGCTATCTTGTAGTCCACCTGCATCTCCTGCAGGCTCGCCATCTGGTTTATGATGGTTTGCGCTTTTACATCCTCGGCACTGAAAATAATTTCTTTGATCTTGTAAATACTGATAATTTCTTTGATGTTTTTTATAGTGCCTAAATATCCATGATTGTCAGGCTCTTTTTGCGAAACGCTGACCAATCCGATAAACTCAGGATGGGAATAAGTTTTTCTGATAATGTCGGTAATGCGTTCTCCCTCTTCGCTGTCAGCTACCACCAGAAAGCGTCTTGCAGGCTCGTTTCCTATCTGATAGTTTTTCAGCTTCATGATTTTGATCATATAACGTATTCCACTGCTGGAGAGGATGCCCCACACAGCGCCCATCACTATTATGGCACGGCTAAAACGATACTCTTCGCTTAGCAGGCCGTAAGCAGCAAGAATAAACAGGGTGCCCAGGAAGTAACCTCTGACTATTTTAAAGAGATAAACAGGTCGGTCGTAACCGCCGCTGAGGAAGACCGACAGCAGCCATACTAAAATGTAGGAGGGCAGCATGATAGTGACCAGCTCTGTGGGGAAGTGGCCCCCTTCGGGGAAAATAACGTTGCTCTCCCACAGGTTTTTGATAACTACCACCCCAATTGTCAGCATCAGCGCATCTGACAAAGGAATGACGGCTTTTTTCCAGAACCGGCTCATAATAGCCATAGATGCCCTGAAATAAATGGCGATATTGATGAAGAAAGAAAACAGGTTGGCGTTCTTTTTAGAAAAGTGCTTCCGCGCAAAGATGATCATGGCGTTATAGAAGACAAAAACGTAGTTGATGCTTCCTTTTTTGGTACTTTCTCCCTTGTAGTGTATAATACGTGCTTCGGGGTGGTAGTAGTTTTTGTAGCCTGCTTTCAGCAGCCGGTAGGAGAGGTCAATATCTTCTCCATACATAAAAAAGTCCTCATCGAGCAATCCTGTTTTCTTCAGGGCTTCCCTTCGCAGCAGCATGAATGCCCCGGCCAGGACTTCCACCTGGTGTGTTTGGTCTTTGTCGAGGTGGCCCAGGTGGTACCTGGAAAAACGTTTTGACTTAGGAAAAAGGCTCGAAAGGCCAAAGATTTTATAAAACGAGACCATTGGTGTGGGTAACCCGCGCTTCGACTCGGGCAGGAAGTTGCCGTTACCGTCCACCATTTTTACACCCAGCCCGCCGGCATCAGGATGGCTCTCCATGAAAGCGACGGTCTTGGTAAAGGTGTCGTGTTCAACGATGGTGTCGGGGTTTAATAAAAGCACATACTCTCCTGATGAGGCTTTAATGCCTTGGTTGTTAGCCCGCGAAAAACCTACATTTTCCTCATTGGCAATTAAATGTACTTCTGGATATTTGGATTGAACCATCTCCACCGAACCATCCACGGATCGATTGTCAATAACAAACACCTCCATATCCACTTGCCTGGAGGCAAGCAGTATCGAATGCAGGCACTGATCGAGGAAATGCTTAACATTGTAATTGACAATGATTACCGAGAGCTTCATTTAGCGGAATTTTAAGGCAAAAATAAGATATTATAGTAAGAATGCAATCAGCTTTTATTAAAGGATGATTTTTCAGCAGGGCGGAGTGTTGCACTGCTTGTTTCCAGCGATTTGGCTGGAGACTAAAATTTATGAAAATCAGATAATTTCTCTCAGACCGTTCACCTTAGTGAACGGCTTGTCAGGCTGCTATTGAGCTTACTGAAATATTAATATCTAAAGTTTCGCATTTAAAAATCGGATTAGTGAAATGATGAATTTTAAAGAGTTAACATCAGATTATAAAAACAATCTTTTAATAAAAGCAGGTGTTTAGGTGCTTATGTGTTTGGGCAAAAAAAGCAGTTGGCACAAGGTAGTTGGCAATTTTATTATTTCTGTTTTGCCAACTGCTTCTTGCCAATTGCCAACTTAACACTGTTAATGCCGGGAATATCAGAGCTCGATCACTTTGTTTTTAATGGCATATTTAACTAATTCTATGGTACTGTTAAGGCCCAGCTTTTGCATGATGTTGTTTTTGTGCGTTTCTACGGTACGTGCGCTGATGAATAATTTTTCACCTATTTCTTTGTAGTGCAACCCTTCAGCTACGAGCCTGAGGATTTCGAGTTCCCGTTTAGTGAGCACGGAAATTTTCTTGTCGCCAACCAATTCGTCACCCATTTTACTTTTATTAATGAACTTCATCAGAATAATGTTGGGGATGCTCTGGCTAAGGTACTCCTGGTTGTTATAAACCTGTTCAATGGCAGTAACCAGTTCATCACGCATAGCATCTTTAGGGAGGTATCCGAGAGCTCCGGCTAGTATAGAGCTGAAGATAGAATCTTCGTCCGTATACGAGGAGAATATCAGCACTTTAAGTTCCGGGTGTTCCTTAGTAAGAATTTCTGTTATTTCTGCCCCTGACATTTTAGGCATGGAAAGGTCCAGGAGGATGACGTCGGCTTTTACTTTGTTTTCATCTAACAGCCTGAAGAGTTCATCGCCGTTAGAGGCTTCTCCTGCAATTTCGATGTTGTTGACTTTCATAAGCGCAGCAAAAATACCATCGCGTACAATAGGGTGGTCGTCAACTAAAATGAGTCTTATCTTTTTCATATTTTATGGTTGTTTTTTCGGTATTGTAAAACTAAATATACTCCCTTTATTAACTTCACTGGCTACAAAAATATTGCCTCCGTGTTTTTCGATAAATTCTCTGCACAGAATCAGTCCCAGCCCGGTTCCTTTTTCGATGGATTCGCCGATATACTTTGTGTTCACATCAATGCGGAAAAGTTTGTCGATATCTTTTTTCTCAATACCGATGCCTTCATCCTGTACGGAAATACGCACGTGCTGTTCATCATAATATTCGGCTTTAAGCCACACGGTGGTGTTTTCGGGGGAGTATTTTATGGCATTAGAGAGCAGGTTGCGTACTACCAAAGCTATCAGGTTGGGGTCGCATTGGGCATATACCGGAAGCACTGTAGTATTTTTTACTGTGATATTCTTGTTGCGGGCCTGCGTTTTTACTACAGGGATAGCTTCATCGAGCATCTTCTTCATGTCAGTATGTACCGGGTTAAAGTCCAGCCTGTTTGTTTGGCTTCTCGACCATTGCAGCAGGTTCTCTATCAGGTTGTTCAGGTGGGTGGCCGAATGAAAGATATTACGGGCAAAAGAGCGCCGCCGTTCTTCACTCAGCGACTCAGGCGCGTTGGCCATCACATCGGCAACGGAGACAAAGGCATTGAATGGCGCCCGCAGGTCATGAGCGATGATGGAGAAAAACTTGTCTTTAGTAGAGTTTGACTTTTTCAGGTTCTCCTGCGACTGCCTGAGTTTATCATTGGCGTTTTGGAGCTTGCGGCGGTTCAGGCGGAGGTTTTCGGTCATGATATCGAAATTGTTTCCCAGCGCTTGCAGCTCATCACGGGTATTTAAAGATACTTTTACATCCAGGTTGCCCCGACTTATCTCCTGGGTGGCTTTTTGAAGCTTACGGATGGGCTTGATAATCTGTGAAGAGAGAAACAGACCGGTGGCTATACTGATAAGCATCAGCATGAGACCCACAATCAGGATAGCTTTGCGGAATTGCGCATTGGAGTCCTCCATCCTGTTTCTGGCCAGGTCATACTTTTCGCCGATGGTCGTGTTGAGGATGTCGACCTTTTGCAGGATATGATCAGAGAGCGCCATAACAGGGTCATCTTCCTGTTCTACCATCGACATGGTTTCGAAGAGGATCATCGGGTTATCATAAGATTCAAAGTTGTTTAGCTTATCCATAATAAACCGGTGCTGTGGCACCAGGCTGTCCTCTATCAGGGTAAAAATTGTGTTGAGTTGTTTGCGCTCACGCTGCTCCCACGAAGCTGATAATTCCTTAAGCACCATTTTTAGCTTCGGATAGCGGTGCCGGTGAAAATTCTTAAGACGCTGCTTATTGGGAGTATTGCTTTTTACTTCAATAAAAACCCAGTTTTTTATAAGCATCTTTGAATTAGACACTTCAAAATATAAATCGTTGAGATTTTGGCTCGAGGGGGCATGGTCGTTGGCAATTTTGCGCACTATGGAAATATTCTGCTCCAGGATGAAGTAATTGAGGATGCTTCCTGCAATGATGGCCAGGGTGGTGATACCAAAGCCTAACGTAAGTTTTTTATATATGTTGAAGTTGCGTATCATCGCACTACAGGTTCATATTCAGCCCTATCAGGTACAGCCCGCGTGCTTCGTCGGCAAAGGGGAACTCATAGGATCCGTTATCCAGGAAGTTGCGGGCATTAAAATAGATGGTATTATTTTTATAAAATCGATAGGAGGCTTTAATATTCATAATCGTTTTTGATTCGATGTCAGTAATGCCATCAACAGTAAAAAACTCCTGCTTTCCGTATCTGTAGAAGTTTGTGTTGATATTCCAGCGCTCCGCAGGAGCATAATTGACGATTAACCCCCCGAATAATGAGGGCGTTGTTTTGTGCAGAAAATCAGATTCTATGGTAATCAGTGTTTGGTTGTCGCCGGCGCCTGACACGTAGTCCAGATTAAGGTTTTCAAGTGCTGTTAACTGACCGGTGGTGAAAAATTTAACACTGAATTTTTTACTCATCACATAGCTAAAACGCATGGTAACGCCCAACTGCCTGGATATTAGGTCTGTGTTTTCTATAGTGGAGCGGAATTGGATGGTTTGCCCTGTAGTATCGGAGGTAGTGATATTGTTTGAAAAATCATGTGCTTTGTGGTAGAAGAAGGAGAAATCGGTAAGCATATTCTTGCGAATGCGGTGTCTGAATCCAAATTCGAGCATATCCATCTTAACCAGGTCGAGTTCTTTATTAGGAATAAAACGCTCTATTTCTGTGTAACCTTCATTATTGGTGAGTTCTGACCGGTGGTCTACATGGAAGTCATACATAAATGGCCCCCTGTTAGCGCGGGAATATACCAGGCGCATATGCGATTTTGCCCCGATAGTGTAGGAGGTGACAAACTGGTAGCTCCAGTAGTCATCTTCCGGCAGGTTGTAATCGTCGAGACGTATGGCAGCTATCAGTCGCAAATCTTCAGAAGGGTTAATCTCTGAACGGATGTAGTAGGCTTTGTCTGTGAGGTTCACCTGTTGATTGAAAAGGCCTGTTTTTGCCGTAGTGTCTTGCAGGTGTGGTTTGTCATTAAATACCGATTTCGAAAAGCTGATTCCGGGCGACAGTGTGAATATACCCGTGGTGAAGTCATACTCTATCAGCGATGAAAAATTGCCAATATCGAACTTATAGCCATAAAACCCCACGGCGTTGTCCTGCAGCCCCTTGTCGTAGGCTACCATAGCTTTCAGGTTATGCCATTGGCCTTTAAAATTCAGGTACTTCATCTTCGACTCGCGTCGTGTTAATGACAAGTTATTAATATCAAGATAGATGGTTTGTATTTTTGATTGCTGTATTCCTGCTGCAAAATCCAGGAGCAGTTCCTTGTTGTCATCGTAGCGGGTGGCAAAGTTAAGCCCCTGGTTATTAATAGCCAGCATCGGGTCTTCATACCGCTCCGGGGCGTTGCTTATGATTCCCGAAAGGGAATCGGAAGGGTAATATTCATAATCCGAAAAATTGAGGTACTCATCCTGAAACCGGTCGCGCTGCTGGTAGTTGGCCGAAAGGCGGGCTGAGAGCCGTTGCGTGAGGTCTTTGTTAACACCTACATAGGCTTTCCGGGTGTTTGCATTTCCATACTGCACATCGCCATGGATTTCGAGCTCCTCAGCGCCGGGTTTTAATGTAATGATATTAATAGCGCCGGTTACGGCATTAGGGCCGTAGAGGGCTGTAGCCGGGCCTGTAACCACTTCAATTTTTTTTATGTCTTCGATGTCTATGGGCAGCGCCTCCCAAAATATGCCTCCCTGGAAGTTGTTATAAACAGGGCGGTTATCTATCATGACCAGCGATATGGTGTTTTCCGAGTCAAAGAGGTAATTTCCCGGGGGGACATTGTCATTGCCCCTGATGTGCACATCATAATTGCCGTTGGTTTTCTGGCGTACGATGATTCCGGGAGCCAGCCGCAGCGCCTCAGGTATATTCAACGCTCCGGAGTGTTGCAGCTCTTCGCGCGTGATAACGGTAACAGAAAGGGGAGAGGCAAAAGACTGTTCTTCTTTTTTGGAGGCGCTCTTTACCACCGGGTTAAGCACCATACGATATAACTCATCGATAGAGCTGAGCTTTAATTTCTTTACCAGCATCATCAGTTCCTCCAGCGAAAGATCCAGAAGCTCTTCCTGGGTCATCTTTTTGATTTGCTGTCTGGTATAGTTTCCCACACGAATCGTATCTGCTTCCTGTGCTGAAGCTACAGCCAGAAACACAAACATTGCAAAGAATAATATGATTATGTGTCTATGTCCCATCATCTATTTCAATTCCTAAATTGATTAGCGATTGTGATACTTTTAAATTCTTACTCCTGATGGATTTAGCGTTAATCTGAAAAAGCAGTGCCTTTTCGGTTTCCATAAAATTAATATCTCCCCCTGAGTCTGATGCTTCTGTTATTATCAGCACAGGCATATCAGCATATTTTTTCACCAGCACAGGCGTTTTGTCCTCATAGCGGTCTGTGATAAAAAGAAGGTGACATGTGTCTATGGCGTCAGACGACTGAAATTGCCTTACTTCGATGGGCTGGCTGATGACCTTCTTATTCTGCGTAAAACCTTTAAGGTGCTTGACGATATTACCTTTTCCCATAACGCCCATGATAAAGTCTCCGTTTTTTTGGTCGTCGGGCCAATCAATGCGTTTAGTAAAATTATAGATATACAGCGCTTTATACTTATCGTATTGTGCCCTTGCTCTTGCGGGAACAGCCAATAATAGAATGACACTGCATACAAGTAATACGTTTTTCATCATGGAGATTGCCTAACCTCCGCAAAAATATAAAATCCCGGGGCATTTTTCTGCAAATGAAGAAGTTTATTTTAACAGCTCCCGACAAATTATGCGCTAAATTATCTATAGCATCCACAAAAGCTTTACATGAAATTCCTTAAATTGCACTAACGTGATGTTACGTAGCTGTTTCTGATAACAAGTAAAAACAGCAGGAGACGTATTAACGGTAAGCCCTTTACTGTCATCCTAATCGGTTTTCCGGTTTACTTGATAATCTGAATAGTTTAGTATTACAACGCCCCGGGCATTCTCCTTTTCCAGCTCCCGGCCCACCGATTCTAAATCGCCCGTAAGCGATACCGGAAGCTTCTGGTTTTTAACGTCAAAAGAGACCTTTAATTTGTCCGGGAGGTCATAGGGATGGTCAGCATAGAAAAAATCCACGGTATATGTTCCGGATTGTTTGGTATAAGATTCCATGCGGTAAAGTCTTTTTGATTCTTCATGAATGTACATTTTGGCCAGAACAATGTCCTTATCATCGTTAGAGGGGATAACTTTTATTATCCTTGTCTCAACCTCTTGCACTGTTTCCGTTCCGGCATCAATAGCGGTATAATCATCCTGCAAAAGGGAAATATACTCCATATCAACACCTTTTTTTGGCAACAGGGCAAAGCCACCGGTGCTGAATTTGAAAGTATTGGGCTGCTCAAAAAGCACTACAGCTTTCCGCTCTTTTATTTTTATAAAATCCACTTCTACTTTGATGTTTACTTTGGCTTTATAGTCGTTTACCTGCAAGGTTTTTTCCATAAAAGCCTGCAATAATTCCTGTGGTGTTTCGCCGGCTTTTAAGCCTGCTAATGCCATTACGAAAAGGAGGGAAAGTATCCAGTTTTTCATATCAACTAAGTATATCTTTTTTGTTAAAATAAACGTATGTAATGCTTAGAAAGATGCTGGTATATATTATCTGAACAACTATGGCCATATATAGTTTGGCAGTATTTATCTCAGGCTCAAAGAACAGTTGCCAGGAAGATAAATAATATGTGAACAGATAAGGATTCACCGGCTTCATTAAAGAAAAGCCTACTGTACTAATGATGGTTATACCTATGATAATAGCGATGGTGCCTATGATAGGGCCGACGCTGTTTTCGGAAAATGCCGAGAGCATAAAAGAGAGCGCCGAAACGGTGGTCATAGTTAAGATTCCAAAACCGTATGCCGCAATAAAGCGCCATAACACATTGTCAGCAGCAAAGATATTGATGGTGCCTTTTAAAACAATCAAATCACCGGGGCCGAAGATCGAATACCCCAAACTAATACTAAATGCAAACATAAAAACCATCAGCGAAAGCATATATATCCATCCCGCCAGAAACTTGGCAGTGAGTAGTTGTGTGCGGCTGACCGGTCTGATAAGCAACAACCGGAAGGTGCCTGCATTGGCTTCTCCGGCCAGGAGATCGCCGGTTACAAGGGCCACCAGAAAGGGAATGTGAATAAACAGGCTATTAAGTATGATGTGGGTGATAAGGTTGGCATTGATGAGGGTGCCTTCAAAAATAAAGCGTTCCTTTAGGTGCTGAATAGCAAAATCCAGTATTTGCGCTCCTTCGAAATAAAGGCCCGCTTCCAGTGCTGAAACGATAACAAAAACAGCAATAAAGCCGATGTAAGTCCGGGCCTTACTAAAAATTTTATATAACTCTGTATAAAGCAAATTACGCATTGCGGGTGATTTTTAAGAAATAATTTTCCAGTGAACGGACAGGTTTTATGGCGAAGACAGGTATCTGTTTTTGGATGAGTAGACCTGTAACTTCAGGGATTTCTTCTTTTTGCAGATTCATCGTCAGAGTATTTGAGTTATGATTGATCAGGTGATTTTTCCATTTAGTCTGTTGAAGATGAGCTATTGCTTTTGCTATAGCTCCTGTTTCAAAAGTAACATGCATTTTATTTTCATTCAGTAAATCATTAACCCGGCCTTCTGCCACGCTGGCTCCTTTGTTAATAATCACCATCCGGTTGGCCATTTCTTCTATTTCGCTAAGGATATGACTCGAAAGTAAAATGGTGATTTTCTTATCCTTATTGATGGTTTTGATCAGTTCCCGCATCTCTTTTAATCCCTGCGGGTCTAATCCATTGGCGGGCTCATCCAGTATAATCATCTTAGGCTGATGCAATAGCGCCTGGGCAATTCCCAAACGCTGCTTCATTCCTTGCGAGTATGTTTTTACCTTGCTTTTAGCGCGGTCTTTTAACCCAACCAGTTCAAGGGTCTCATCAATCCTGTAGTTTAAATTGGGGGTATGGCTTAGTGTCCCAAAAATTTCCAGGTTTTTCTTTGCCGGAAGGTAGTCATAAAAATCCGGGCGTTCTATTAAAGCACCAATGTTGCTGAGCACTTGCTGCCGGTGGGTCCGGATATCATAGCCAAACATACTGATAACTCCCGAGGTAGGCCTTACCAATGAAAGCATCATACGAATAGTGGTGCTTTTTCCCGAACCATTAGGCCCTAAAAAGCCAAAAATATCTCCCTCATCAACCGAAAAACTTAATTTGTCTACAGCAGTAAGGTTATCGTATCGTTTAGTGACCTGGTTGAGTTCTACAAATTTCTTAATTTTCACGATGCTAAAATTTGGCAGATAACATAAGAATTCAAAAATTTGTTTAAAAATATGCCATTAAAATTAAACATACACGATTTTATCTCTGTTAATAACCACGATTTACTAATGGCTTGCAGTTGGTTCCCTGAGGAAGTCAACTTTAACCGGTTTTGGGAAATGGCAACCAGATTTCCATTAGTTCCGAAAGCTGTTCTCTTATCGAATGTGGTGGCCCGGGATTGAATAGTATTCGTATTTTGCATATTAATGTATATACCTGACTACTGCGCTGGATTTTTACAGGCAAAATTCGAATGCTTTAGAGGGCAAATTGTTATCGACTCTGTTGAGAATAAGCAGAAAAATAATTAGTTTTGTTTTAAATAATCGTTTTAGAGGTCACCATTTAAATTCATATCTTTACACCCTAAAAACAAGAGAAAACATGGAAATATTCAGAGGTCAAAACCTTATAGAGTTTACTGAACGCTTCAAAACGGATGAAGATTGTTTGATG
>Ga0306868_1001830_pt1 | contig 10770 bp, 9 predicted proteins | sample AntRauTorckE6832_FD_190411 | JGI IMG/M metagenome (GOLD analysis project Ga0306868, IMG submission 190411) | Saline lake microbial communities from Rauer Islands, Antarctica - Metagenome Torckler E6 #832 (v2) (version 2) | ecosystem: Environmental > Aquatic > Non-marine Saline and Alkaline >... | reverse complement strand
ATTGAACGGTTGAATAATTCCTCGACTGATTGATTTTAAATAATTCTGAGCATAATTTCAGGCACCTATTGACCCACCCCTACACCCCTTCCGAGGAGGGGAAAATCTGTCTTCCCTCTTGAGAGGGGACAAGGGGTGTGTTGTTTAGCAGATATAGAAATTAATATTTTTTTAATCTGGCAATGCGTTCTAATAATCAATAATTATATGAAGAACAGACTTAAGGGCAAATTCACACTCATTACCGGGGCATCGGCAGGTATCGGTGCGGCTACCGCTCGGCTCTTTGCAGAATCCGGCTGTAATCTGGCCATTACAGCTCGGCGTGAAGGTAAGCTCACCGAGCTTAAGGAAGAACTGGAGTCAGCTCATGGCATTGAAGTGCAAATTGGAGCCTTCGATATTCGCGATCGAGAGAAGTGCCGAAACTTTATAAACGAGCTCCATCAACCCGTGGATATTCTTATCAACAATGCGGGGCTGGCAAAGGGGGTGGATGCGGTGTATGAGGCTGATCTGGACGACTGGGATACCATGCTGGATACCAATGTAAAAGCATTGCTTACCATGACTCGGTTCGTTACAGCCCAAATGAAAAACAGAGGCGAAGGGCATGTAATAAATATCGGGTCTATCGCAGGCCATGAGTCCTATCCCGGTGGTTCGGTGTATTGTGCCACAAAACATGCGGTTAAGGCCATTACCGAAGCCACAAAAAAAGATCTTCATGGTACCGACATCAGGGTGAGTATGGTTTCGCCGGGCTTGGTGGAAACCGAGTTCAGCCAGGTGCGTTTTGATGGTCATGATGAGCAAGCTGATGAGGTATATGAGCGCATGAAACCCCTTACCGCTCTTGATATTGCGGAGATTGTTCATTTCACCGCCAACCGTCCGCCGCACGTAAATATTATGGATACGGTGGTGTTTCCGGTTGCACAGTCTTCATCACAAATGGTTCACCGCCGTGAAGATTAAGCTTGCAGCATACGTTTTTATACTTTTTGTGCTCGGCGCATGCAGCAGCGAAGAGGAGGACGGACTCCAATTTGAGAAGCAGAACCGCAGCGTACCGGCATTTAATGCCGACTCTGCCTATCAATATGTTGAAGCTCAGGTGAAAGCGGGACCCCGAAATCCGGGCTCAGAAGGACACCGGCAAACGAAGCAATATTTACTGAAGAAATTACGCGCATACGCCGGTCAACGTAATGTATTTGCTCAGCGGTTTACGCATACGGGCTATCAGGGTGATTCACTGGCCATGACGAATATTATAGCCGCGTTTAACCCTGGCAGCAGTGATCGGATCATGCTTTGCGCGCACTGGGATACGCGTCCCCGAGCGGAAAAAGATTCATTAAATACCGAAAAGCCTATTTTAGGCGCTGATGACGGCGCCAGCGGTGTGGGGATACTTATGGAATTGGCACGCATTTTTAGTGAAAACAATCCGCCGGTTGGGGTTGATATCGTGTTGTTTGACGGCGAAGACTATGGCAAAGAAGGCGACTATGCGAACTATTTCGTGGGTTCTCGCTTTTGGTCCAATTATCCGCCGGTAAAAGGATATAGCCCGCGATTTGCCATATTGCTGGATATGGTGGGCGGGCAGAATGCGCAGTTCTTAAAGGAAAAGAATTCCATGCAGTTTGCATCGGCGCTGATGAACGAATTGTGGAGCATAGCGCGGCAAATGGATTATGGCAATCGATTTGTTAACCAACAGGGAGCCGCCATTTCAGACGATCACGTGATTATTAATCGTATCCGCGGTATTCCTATCATCAATATCATTAATCACACCAAAAAAGTAAATGGCAGCGTACAGTTTGCGCCCTATTGGCATACGCAGAATGATAATTTAGAAATTATAGACCGGAAAACCCTTGATGCGGTGGGAGAGGTGCTTACGGAATTAATTTACAACAGAATTTAAGGAGCGGAAACTGGATGGAGAAAGATGGAAGTTTGATGGTTTTTTTTAGAGGGTTTTGAAATACCCACCTGACTTTGATCTGTCATTGCCCCGAACCGTTGGGACGAAGCCATGCCTGCGTTAAAACTTCGGCAGACAGGCAATCTCCATTTCCACGATGTAAGAGGGGGGATTGCTCCCGAATATTCGGGATTCGCAATGTCAATTACTATTTCAAAGGCCTCTTTTAAATAGTTCTGGTCCTCCAGCTTCTAATTTCCAACTTCGAACTTCAAAAGAATGAAATACGTCAAACTGGTCATAGCAATTAAAGACGAATATCAGGAATCCATAATTGCTGAGCTCAGTGAAATGGAGTTTGACGGTTTTCAGCAGCTGGAGGATGAAGTCGTTACGTATATACCGAAAGAACGATTTCATATTGGCAACCGTGAGCGCATTGAACGGCTGTTAGCCGGCTTTCAGGGGGAAGGCTACATTCGTTCGGAGGAGGTGGTAGTGGAGCAAAATTGGAATGCAGAGTGGGAGAAAACAATTCAGCCGCAATCCATTGGCCAGTTTTTTGTGAAGCCTACCTGGGCGACCAAAAAAGCAGAAGAGGGGCAGACCACGCTGGAAATTGATCCTAAAATGGCTTTCGGCACCGGGTACCACGAGACTACGCAGTTGATGCTTCGTCAGTTGCCAAAAATTATAGAAAAAGGTCAAACCGTACTTGATGCCGGCACGGGCACGGGTATTTTGGCTATTGCCGCCGCCAAGCTGGGCGCATCGCACGTTTTAGGTTTTGATATTGACGAGTGGAGCGTGACCAATGCGCGCGAAAATATTTATTTGAATGGCGTAATTGAGCAGATTCGCATAGAACAAGGAACGCATGTTGAGGTGGAAGTGGATGAAAAATATGATGTTATTCTTGCCAATATTCACCAACAGGTGATTGCTGATATGATTCCTTTCTTCAGCCAATCACTCAAAGAGAATGGGCAATTGCTATTATCGGGACTACTTGAGAATGATGAGAATAAAATGAGAGAAATATTGCGTAAGAATGAGATTGACCACCACCAAACACTTCAGCTAAATGAATGGATTTGCATATGGGCCGAGAAATGAATCACCCCACAGCGGCCATTGATATTGGCTCAAATACGGTACTGCTGCTGGTAGGCACCGTGACCGATAAACGAGTTACGGTATTGCATGAAGAACAGTGTGCCCCGCGGTTGGGCCAAGGCGTTGATGCAGAGCAAAATTTGCATCCAAAATCTATTAAGCGGGTTATAGAAATTTTAAAAACCTACCAATCTGTTTTGGATGAGGAGTTTCCCGAGGCCCAAAATGCGGTGGTTACAGCAACAAGCGCCGTACGCGATGCCGCAAATAAACGAGAATTTGTGGATCTGATTAAACAAGAAACGGGTTTGGACATTCGTATTCTAAGTGGAGTGGAAGAGGCCGAGTGGACATATGCCGGAGCGCATAGCGTTATTTCGAAACGCGGAGGGGTAAGCGCCGTTATTGATATTGGGGGCGGCAGCACCGAGGTGGCAATAGGGAAAAATTACATTATGCATGACCGACATTCTTTTGATGTGGGATCGGTGCGATATACTGAGCGCTTTTTGAAGACAGATCCACCCTCGGTGCAAGAAATAAAACGGTGCAGGAAAGCTATACGAGATGCGTTAAGAGAACGGACTTTCGATTGGAAAAGGGACACATCATTGATAGGCGTAGCCGGCACGGTAACTTCGCTGGCCGCTATTGCATATAAAATTGATACTTATCAGCCTGAAAAGCTAAATAATAAAGTACTTACGCTTGAGCAGATTAGTGCGCAGGTAAAAAATTTTATGGGAAAGAAATCCGGTCAATTATTAGAAAATAATTCTGAAATATTAAAGGGCCGGGCGGATGTAATTTTGGCAGGCATGCTTATTTTAGAAGAATTTATGAAGCTATATCACATCACCGAGCTTACGGTTTCTACCGGTGGTATTCGCCACGGTGGGTTGATGCGGGTACATTAAAAAAGGGATGCTTTTTATGGCATCCCTTTTTCGAATAAAATATGCTGCAATTAATTAAATAGGAAAGCGTGCTCCAACGCCAATTACAACCTGATCGAATTCACCAACTACATACTTGAGCTCTGAATAGAGTGAAAAATTTTCCAGATGGTATTCGCCACCTACACCCAGATTGATGCCCAATTCAGATTCTGAGTCACCAGGAACGGAAGGTTCGGCGGTAGCAAGATTTAACCCTCCCAAGCCATAAATATGGTATTCATTTTCAGCGGTAAAAATATAATGACCGTTTAAATTAATGGCCCAAAAGCTGTCTAAAAAAGGTAATTCTTCATCTTCCGGAAAGTAAATGCTGATATCGGGTGCAATGGCAATTTGGGGTGACACGCGGAAGGTGGCGTTGACGTTTATACCCACCGCGTCGGGGGCTTCACCGTACATCAAGCCTGCTCCTAACTTAGTTGGCCCGTGCTGCTGGGCAAAACTGTTGGTTTGAGCAAAAAGTGATAGACCAATGATTAATAAAAATGTGGTAAGAATTTTTTTCATGAGAAGTATAATTTTTTAGTATTAAACGTTAAAAAGTTTTAAAGTGGATTGAATATAGGAAGTTCCGAAGTGCCAATTAAAATTTTTCTTACTTACGAAGCATGAAATTTATAAAATCATAGAAATTTAATTTTACGTAAATGATTGTCTATTTAATGAGCGTAGTTAGCAGTATTAACTACATAATTATTATAATCCATAACTTAAATTTTAGGGGGATTACCTATGAAATACGGAAAGTATATTACTGCACTGGTATTCATTTTTTTAATGTCATCATGTTACAATGCGAAGATTGTAACCGACAAAAACCCAAATGGACAAACGATTGAAAAAAAAAATGGGCTTCAAGTTTCATTGCCGGATTGGTCCCTCCAAGCACAGTAGATACAGCAGACCAGTGTGAGAACGGGGTAGCAATGGTTGAAACAAAGTTAAGCTTTCTTAATATGCTCGCTTCCGCCATTACATTGAACCTCTACAGCCCAATGACCATTCGGGTTGAATGCGCCGCTGCCGGTTCAGCAGCCGCAGTGGATGGGCGAATGAATGATCAGATCACCATATCCAAAAATGCCACGGATCAAGAAAAGGCGGAAGCTATTTATAAGGCTTCTGAAAAATCACTTGCATCCGGACAGGCTTCGTATGTAGCATTTGACTAAATAAATACTGCTAAAAATTTATAAAGGGGTCAGGCTTTGCGTCTGTCTCCTTTTTTAATTTAATGAATATATAATCAAGGGCACTGAGAATTAGAAATCTTAATTTATATGTTCGGTACATCAGTTATTTATAAGGAACAAGTGGTCACAATAAGCTTTTATTGATCGGGGGCCTTGAAATACCATCCCATTTTGTCGTTCTGAAGTTCTCTGAAGAAATGCTATGACATTTCAGGTATTTGAAAAACCCTGTGATTATAAAATACAGGTACAAGACAGCTTTAAAAGACCTTAAATAAAAAAAAAGGAGCAGTAATCAGCTGCTCCCCCTTGTACCCCTTATAGGGATTTTGTAACGCTTGATTAAACATTGTTGTACGTAAGACAATCTTCAAAGCAATTCCTTACACAATTATTGCATTTATCTTTTATGCGTGAAAAACCGAGCAATTGGGTCATTATTTATTGAGTAATGAAATGATATAAAAGTTTCAGTATGTTTAGCCGCTTGTTCAATGTAATTGAATACTTCAAATAAATTTTAAAATGCCAAACGATTCAGCGTCTCAGTCAGGCAGGGAAAATGCTTCTGAAAGCAGCCTGGAAGATGAAAAGTTAGTGCAGCAGGCAACAGGTGGCTCTGAAAAGGCATATACCGCTCTTACTGAGAAATATGAGAAGGCGCTGCACTTCCATATTCTCAAGATGATAAAAGATAAAAATCAGGTCGAAGACTTGGTGCAGGAGGTATTTGTAAAAGCATTTGATAACTTAGACAGCTATAGCACCAATTACGCCTTTTCTACCTGGCTTTATCGCATCGCTACTAACCACACTATTGATTACTTGCGAAAGAAGAAACTTCAAACCCTTTCCATAGATCAGCCTTTAAAATCTGGTGACGGCGAGATGAAGATGCAGCTGCCGGATCATTCGGCTCAAACCGACCGCAAGATAATTAAATCGCAACGCCAGAAAATGGTGCAGAAAGCTATAGAAGATCTGCCCAAAAAATATATGGAAGTCATTAAGCTGCGCCACATGCAGGAGAAAAGTTATCAGGAAATTTCTGAAATATTAGATAAACCGTTGGGAACGGTGAAAGCGCATATTTTTCGCGCACGGGAAATGCTGTACAAGGCAATGAAGGACAAGCGGGATAAGTTTTGAGTGGGCTATTCTGTATTGATCTTAAACTCCCAAGTGGTGGGAGTTTTGTACCATGTTCTGTTTCCCCTTTTTTCTACGCATATGTCTGTATAGAAAACAAGAAAAAACGATGGATAAAGAAACCAACATCATATTCTTCTACTGAGAGGGACTTCTATCGATATTTGAATGGGTTTGATTTAAGGCGCAGGTAACATAAAGATTACAAGAAAAATGCGGACGTTGAGTTCGTCTTTTTTATTGAAGGGTAATCATATACAGCTGAATTACGCGTAACTCATCATAAGAAACCTGCTCATTCAAAGCCTCAAAAATAGGACGCAGCATATCCAGTCCGTGCTCATCAAAGGCTTTTGTTATCTGCTCTATTTTTTCCTTATTTAGGGTTGAAAACTCCAGGATGCGTTCCGAAGAAATCGAATTTCCTGCTTTCACAAATTTAAGGAGATTGGAAAGCACCGTGACTTCTTTTACATCAAAATGAGCGGCAATTTCCGGTACACTTTTGTCTTGGTTAAACAGTTCTCCTACCTTGTAGGGGCGGCTTTTTGGGGAAAGTGTTTTGGTAACAGTTACCGTGTTTGGCTGTTCTGATTTCTGCTTTTCGTCTAAACCATGCTGACGGCAAAATGTAGCAATTACAGGCAGAAAATCAGCACCATATTTTTTAGCCTTCACCTGGGCAATTCCATGAATACCCAGCAGCCGCTTTTTGCTTTGTGGAAAATAATACGCCATTTCAATTAAGGTGGTATCCGGAAAAATAACGTAGGGCGGAACGTTTTGGTCCTGAGCCAGCTCCGTGCGCTTCTTTTTTAATAACACAAACAATTCTCGATTGAAATCCAGCGACTCAATATCTGATTTTGCCTGTCGGGTTTGCGTTTTTTGCTCGGGTTCTTCAATCACACCAAACACTTGTTCATTTCCTTTAAGAACATCTATGGCTTTGGTAGCCAGCCTTAGGCTTTTATGTTCAACTTCCCGAACAATAATATCTTGCCGCATTAATTCGCGATACAACTGCTTCCATTCCTGCGAGCTGAATTCCTTTCCAATTCCGTGGGTAGGAAGCTGATCGTGATTAAATTTCAGTACTTCTTTTCGGCGAGAACCTACCAGAATATTTTTGATATGATGGTAGCCGAAACGCTGCTCGGTGCGCACCATGGTTGACAAAAACTTTTGTGCAGCTACTGTGATATTTTCTCTTTCCGGCGTATCTCCGGTGCAGAAATCACACATTCCACAGTTTTCTTGGGTGAATTGTTCACCAAAATATTCCAACAGTTTTATTCGTCTGCACTGGTTTGCTTCTACAAACTCCATAAGCTGTTGCAGGTGCTGCTCAGCAACCCTTTGTTCAGCTTCCTCTTTTTGCCCAATGAAATATCGAATTTTGGAAGCGTCTCCATAACTAAATAAAAATAGACAATCGGATTGCAGTCCATCTCGGCCGGCACGCCCAATTTGTTGATAATACGATTCAATATTTTTCGGCATATCATGGTGGATTATGAAACGTACATCCGGCTTGTCGATTCCCATTCCAAAAGCAATAGTGGCTACAATAATGTCCGTTTCATCCCGAATAAAAGCATCCTGATTGAGCATACGGTCGTTTTCCCCAAGTCCGGCATGATAGGGAAGTGCGTTAAAACCATTTGCATTCAAATCGTTGGCAAGTTCATCTACTTGTCTGCGCGAAAAGCAATAAATAATACCGGACTCATCCTTATACCTCTGGAGAAAATGAATCACTTGCTGTAGTGATTCATTTTTATTTACGACATCCAGGTATAAATTTTTCCGGTTGAAGCTGGCTATAAATGTGTTGGCATTTTTGAGCCCGAGTGAACCAGCAATATCTTTTTGAACCCGAGGCGTGGCCGTGGCGGTGAGGCCCAAAGTAACAGCCCCATCAAAACGAGTGGTAACCTCTGCAAGTTTGCGGTATTCGGGGCGGAAATCATGTCCCCATTCCGAAATGCAGTGGGCTTCATCAATGGCTATGCAATCTACGCGTAAGCCTGAAACCAGATTTAATACATTGTTTTTCATCAACGTTTCGGGTGCCAGATATAATAAATCCACTTTATTTCTACGAATAAGATCGAGCGTTTGTTCATATTCGTGTGGCGAAAGCGAGCTGTTTAGATAGGAAGCTGAAATTCCATACGCTGTCAGCTGATCTACCTGGTCTTTCATCAGCGAAATAAGTGGAGATACCACAATAGTAAGTCCTTGAAACAGAAGTGCAGGAATTTGGTAACACAGCGATTTTCCACCGCCGGTAGGCATAATAGCCAGCGTATCATTTTTGGCAAGTACGTTTTGAATAATGTCTTTTTGAAGGGTGCGGAATTCCTCAAATCCAAAAACTTCATGAAGAACGTGTTCTGCTTTTGCGATATCCGGCATTGTCTCTAAGGGAGTGTCTAAAGATTTCATGTGTATTCTTTTCTAAGGTAAGAACAATGAGCGACGATTTCCTCACAGATTTTTTTTTGAGTATTGCTTTCCTCGTCACGAAACAGCCAGCTTTAAAAAACTCGTTATCGCTAAGAACCATAAAAATCTGAAAAAATTAATAGTACCGTAATTTAGCAGGAGGGTGGAAAGCAGTCTCTAAATAATCCGTTTCAATCCGTGCTAATCTGCGGCAATATTATCTGCAACAAGGGCCGCATTCATCTTAAACTTCTCAAACTTGGCCCGACGGATGGCGCTGCCTTCAAAAAGCGAATCGTACTGGTCGTTATCCAGCTCCTTCCAGAAGTTAATATCGTGATCCAGGATTTTATCGCGAGGGTGGAGGTCGTCCATTTGCGTGAATTTTGCATCATTGTTCCAGGGACATACATCCTGACAAATATCACAGCCGTACATCCACTGGCCCACATCATCCTGGTATTCTTCAGGAATTTGCTCTTTTAACTCAATGGTGTGGTAAGAAATGCACTTGGTTGCATCAACTCTGTACGGCTCATAAATGGCGTTGGTGGGGCAGGCGTCAATGCACTTGGTGCAGCTGCCGCAGTGATCGGTCACCTGCGTGCTGTAAAGAAATTCGGCATCGATAATCATTTCACCGATAAAGAAGAACGAGCCTATATTGCGATTCAGCAAATTGGAATTCTTGCCTACCCATCCCAAGCCGGCCCGCTGGGCCCAGGCTTTATCCAGCACCGGGGCCGAATCTACAAAAACGCGTCCGTTTAATTCGCTGCCCAGCAATTCTTCGGTAAAGTTGAAGAGCTTTTTAAGTTTGCCTTTATACACTTTATGATAGTCACGTCCCTGGGCGTATTTGGCTATTTTGGGTTGGCCGGTCTGTTGTTGCTGGCGCTCATGGTCAGGGTGATAATAACTTCCAATGACAGAAACCACGGATTTTGAACCCGGAACGAGCTTGGTGGGATCCACGCGCTTATCGAAATAATTTTCCATCCAGCCCATGGTGCCGTGGCGGCCCTGATTGAGCCATTCTTCGAGGCGGCGTTCCTCGGTTTCAAGCCGACCGGCCTTGGCAAATCCGCAGCCGTCAAAGCCCAGCCGCAGGGCTTCTTCGCGGACACGTTTTGTACGTTTGGTGAGGTTCATAATAGAACACGGATAAAACGGGTTGAGCAGATTAACGCAGAAAAATGGGTAGCATCATTAAATAATAAATCTGTGGTAATCAGTTAAATCAGCGTCATCTGAGTTCAAATAGTTTTGGGATCAACTTCAAAGATACCGCCATCCTTCAGTTTCAGCGTTCGATGCGGATAATCTCTGACCGTATCGTAATCGTGGGTAACCATCAGCACCGACATGCCGCGATTGTTAATATTTTCAAGCAAATCCATAATAGATGCCGAGGCATCGGGGTCAAGGTTGCCCGTGGGTTCATCAGCCAGCAGAATGCGGGGCTCGTTGGCCAGGGCGCGGGCAATAACCACGCGCTGTTGTTCGCCGCCCGATAGATCTTCGGGCATATTATTACGGCGGTGACTCAGCCCCACCATGGTTAACACTTCTAAAACCCGTTGTTTGATGTATCCTTTTTTTTCGCCCGTCACCTTCATGGCAAAAGCTACATTATCATAAATATTGCGATCGGGAAGCAGCTGAAAATCCTGGAATACGATGCCAAGGCGGCGGCGCAACAAAGGTACATTCTTTTGGGCTAGGGCACCCACTTCCATATCAGCCACCTGTACGGAACCCTGATCAGGAATTAAATCGCGATAAATGAGCCGGAGAAAAGAGCTTTTACCGGCTCCGGTTTGACCAATTAGATAAACAAACTCTCCATTTCCGAGATGAAAGGTAATATCATCGAGCACTACGCGGTGCTCATATTGTACGGTAATATTGTTGAGTGCTATTACGGCGTGTCGGGACATTGGAGTACCATGGTAATGCGCAG
>Ga0306868_1001821_pt1 | contig 10802 bp, 10 predicted proteins | sample AntRauTorckE6832_FD_190411 | JGI IMG/M metagenome (GOLD analysis project Ga0306868, IMG submission 190411) | Saline lake microbial communities from Rauer Islands, Antarctica - Metagenome Torckler E6 #832 (v2) (version 2) | ecosystem: Environmental > Aquatic > Non-marine Saline and Alkaline >... | reverse complement strand
CATCAGTCGGCTGGTCCGTGCCGGATGCAGTTGTCGCAGCATCGCGGCCGACCAGGGGGTAGTGACCAGCCGCACCCAGGGCCCGACATAGGTCTCGTAGCGGGCCACATTGCGCTCGGAGAGGGCTTTTACGCGCTCGAACTCTGGCGTCTGGTCGGGGTACTCCAGATCTTCCACTTGACGTTCCTCGAAACGCACTTGGAACTGGGGCTTGTGACAGTCCGGGTCGCCGGTGGGATTGTCGATCTTCATCTCGTAGAGCCCGGGGGCAAGGTCATTGAGCTCCGAGACGCTCTCAAGGATTGCCCGGTGCTCCAGGCGCGCGACCTTGGCCGAAACGAAGATTCCCAGATGGCCAACGTGTGGATTGATCAGGTAGACGATGCGCTGGTCGGCGGCCTTGAGTGCCTCGGTGGTCGGATACACCGCCGGGATCCAGTTGAGCGCCTGGTGCGGTGGGGTGATGTTGTCGCCACTGGAGGCGAAGATCACCAGTGGGTTGCGGACGCGCTTGAGGTCGACGGTACAACCGGGACAGACTTTAAGTTCGCCACGTTCCAGCTTGTTACCGACGAAGAGATTCTCGACGATGGCAACGATCTCTTCCTTGCTCAGGCTATAGAAGCCGGTCCACCAGCGCTCGAATTCCAGGAATCGCTCGCGCTGGCCATCGATATCAGAAAACAACTGGTAGTCCTTCTGCCACAAGGTATTTGCTGGCTTGAGGGATTCGAAGTTGGCCGCCAGATGGGCCCCGTCGAAGCGCCCGTCCCCCAGGTCCGCCAGTAGGTGCGCCATCCAGGCGCCACCCAGCAGTCCGCCGGCGAGGCGCATGGGATTGACTCCGGATTCGCCGGACCAGTAGGACAGTGGTGAGCCGTTGAGTACCGCCGGTCCGACCAAGCCTTCGCAATCAGCCGAGAGCAGTGCGATGGCCCAGCCCGCCTGGCAGTTGCCGTAGAGCACCGGAGGCTTGCCGGGATGGCGCTCGGCCACTGTCTCGACGAAGCGCCGCAGGACGTGCAGTACGTCTTCCAGCGTCTGCCCGGGCATGGGCTCGGGGAAGAAGATCACGAAGTAGACCGGGTGCCCCTCGTGGAGCGCCATGCCCACTTCGGAGTCTTGTTTGAAACCGCCGATGCCCGGGCCATGACCGGCGCGCGGATCGACGATCATCACCGGCGGCTTGGTCTTGTCGAGGCAGTCTTCCAGACAGTCCTCGCCGACCCGGGTGATACGCAGCAGGGCATAGTTGGCGGGGTGTTCCAGTTGGCGACCGTCCAGAATCATCTCGTAGTCGAAGTCGAGCAGTGGCGGCTTGCCGGCCTGTTCATGCTCAAGCATATTGTCGGCACGCTGGCGCAGAGTGTCCAGGTAGCGCACGCCGCGCCGCCACAGGTCGGTCTGGTAGGCGAGCAGCCCCTTCGCTGGGTTGCTCGGGATGGCGGCGTGTTCGAGCCCAGGCACAGTGATCGGGTCGCTCGCCTCCTGGGAGGGGGCAGATTGACGCTTGAGCTGAGTTTTGCGCACCGCGGGGGTCTTGGTTGTCGATGGTTTGGCGTTCATAGTGGTTTACCTCTTGGCGTCAGGATGTAGTTTTGTTACGTCGGCTCTGCGGGGCAGCGTTGCGGCCAGTACCGCACCGCCGACCAGTGCTGCGATGGCAGAGGCGAGTAACACGCCTTGGCGCGCCGCGGTCAGGGCCGCCGGGGTGTCGAAGGCCAACCCGGCGATGAACAGGCTCATGGTGAAACCGATACCCGCCAGCACGGCCACCCCGTAGAGATTCCACCAGCGAACCCCGATGGGCAGCCGCGCGAGGCGCAGCCAGATTGCCAGCCAGGCGAAGATGAACACCCCTAACTGTTTGCCAAGTAAGAGGCCGAGGGCCACACCGAGGAAGATGTTGCCGAAGCCCTCACTTCCATCTCTCACCGCGATCCCTGCATTGAAGAATGCGAACACGGGCACGACGCCGAAGGTGACCCAGCGCCGTAGATCATGGTAGGTGCGATTGAGTGGGGAGTTTTCTCGGTCTCCGTCTCGTGTCCTGGCGGGAATTGCCAAAGCGATCACGACCCCGGCCAGGGTCGCGTGAACCCCGGACTTGAGTACCGCGACCCACAGCACCAGCCCCAACAGCACGTAGGGCAGGGCGCGCATGACCCGCAAGCGATTGAGAACCGTGAGACCAGCGAGGGCAATGCCGGCGATGAGTAGCGCCTCCCCTGCCAGGCGCTCGGTATAGAACAGCGCGATGATTATGATGGCACCGAGATCGTCGAACACCGCCAGGGCCATCAGAAACACCCGCAATGCGGGGGGCACGCGCTTGCCGAACAGCGAGAGCACCGCCAAGGCCAGCACGATGTCGGTGGCGGTAGGCACGGCCCAACCGTGGGCGGCGATACCCTCGGTGCCATTGACCAGCAGATAGATCAGTGCCGGCAACAGCATGCCCCCGATTGCGGCGATGCCGGGGAGTGCCACCTGTTGAATTGAGCCCAGCAGGCCGCCAAGCATCTCGCGCTTGAGCTCGACCCCCATCAGCAAAAAGAAGAACACCATCAGCCCGTCGTTGATCCACAGGATCAGCGGCTTGTCGATGCCCAGAGCGCCTACCTGCACTGACACCGGGGTGTGATGCAGGAATCGGTAGAACTCGCGTAACGGGGTGTTGGCAAGCACTAACGCCAAGAGCATGGCACCAACGGTGACTAAGCCCGCCGCCCGTTCCTCAGATCCCTGTTGTGCCACCGTCGTCATGATGTAGCCTCCCGGCATTCATCCCTATATGCGCATTTTGCCTGGCTGCCGGTCTAGTCGGCGCTTGTCGTGCGCTATGATCAGATTTTCTCTCGGCGCAGACGCAGCGCATTCAAGACCACGCCGGGTTAAGGCGCCGAAGAAGAGGGCGGCTAGCATAGATAGAAAGCACTACTACGACGTGCCCTGACAAGGATGAACGGCACGATTCTTTCCCGCTTTCGACATCTCCCATGACAGCCAGAACCCGGCACTGAGCAGCATCGCACCACCATAAAGCATCCCTTCTCCGGGCACTTCGGCAAAGATCAGATAGCCCAATGTCGAGGCCACAACGGGCGAGACAATGATATCGGTGAGTGCATAGACATTGGCGTTGATCGTCTTCAACACAATGGAAATACCGAAGTAGGCAAACCCGGTAGAGATGATGCCCAAGCCGGCCGCCCAGATCATGACCGGCACCTCTATTCCAAGCATCGTATACGGGATACTTGCCGCCACCTTGCCAGGTCCGGCAAGTATCAGGGCGGGCGAGAGCACCAGCGCGGCAACCAGCAGCGACCAGGCAATATCGTTACCCGCCTCGGTCTTACCCTCATAGCGCATGTAGGTCACCATCGCGGCATAGATAGCACCGGTCGCCAGTGCCACGAAATTACCCAACATATTGCCACTGCCAAGTGGATTGGCAATGGCAATGCCGATCAGGGCGATCGCGAAGATAAGGAGATAACTTTTGCGCGCTTTCTCGCCCAAAAACAGCGCCGAGAAAATGAATACGAAAAATGGTGCGATGCTCCAGAAGATCACCGCATTGGCAATCGGCACCAATGTCATGGCGAAGTTGAAGGCGCCGCCCTGAGCCGCGATCAATACGCCGATGAGGGCCGTGTCGCGCACATTGCCTTTGGGGAATCGCGGCCATTCGCCGCTCGCCAGAGCGCGCGCGATGAACAGAAAGACGGCCGCGAAAGTCATCGCATAGAACGTTAGCGTGTGAACGGCAATCAGCCCGTCGGTGAGCTTAACGAATACCCCGATGGTCGCCTCGGAAATCGTAATCAACGCTAGCAGAAGCAAGGTCTTCATATTCAGCCCTCGCCGGCCGTACGCGTGATATCGATTGCCTCGGCGCCGGACTCGTCAAGGCAGGCCGTTTCCACCTGCAAGGTGGCGAAGAAGAAGCCGTATTTCTCTTTCAGCATGCCGGGCCCGCTGGTGGGCATGTGCCCCGCCTGTTCGTGACTGCTGCTTTTAGGATTCATACGACTTATCCTTGTCTTGAAACCGAATTGATAGTGCCGCACACGCCTTCGAGATCTGCTTTGCGCCATGGGAGGCATGCAGGCGAGGTGGCCTCACGCTCATCTGCGCTGATTGATACGAACGGCAAAGAAGTTGTAGAGGGGGCCGAAGATTAGCGCCACGTACCAGCCGTAACCGAAGCTTTCCGCCAGGCCCAGGAAAAAACTTGGCCAGCTCAACCAGGTGAAACCAGGCAGCAGGCGCAACCAACTCTCATACATCGCCCGGTCGGGAAACAGCAGATCGAAACCGACGCAGAGAATGAAGGTCACGGCCAAGAACAGACCTAGGCTCATCCCCAAGGCGATTACCGGTATCCGAGGCACGGCTTGAACCGGCAAGGGTGTGCCATAACGCAGTTTAAGCTTGGTGCTCGCAGCGGTCTCGACGTCAGACATGTTCGTTCTCCGGTTGGGCGTGTGGGTGCTTGGCATCATCACCGGCGAGATATTGCTCTGGTGCGGCCTCGAAGCGTTCGCGGCAGTCACGCGAGCAGAAGTAATAGACGTGGCCGTCATGGACGCTTGGTTTGGCCGTTTCGGTGCTGACGGTCTTACCACATACGGGGTCCACGTCGTCGTCGGGTGGTGTCCAACGCAGGCCTTCGGTGTTCTGTATCTCTGGATCCTCCTCGCCATGCTTGGCCTTACCACGTCCATGGCCCATCACATGAGCACCGCAGCCATAACGCATCATCAGGAAGAGGATTCCTGCCCAAAATATGAAGTACGCCAGTTCGTTCATCGCCTCTCTCCTTAGCCATCAATCCATCTACTAACCACACCCTATACTACGAAGCTTAATTGAAACTGAATGGTGGTATGAAACACGGCGTAAACAAGCGAGTGTCAAAGAGAGTATATTCGAATCGCACGAAATCGAGGAAAAGCAGCATGGGTAGGAAAAAAGCCTCATTAGGCGTTCTTTTGGTCACATTAATCAGCGGCTGCGGCGAACAGACGGTAGATGGCCGCTGGTACACTCAAGCCCAGATCGAGCGCGGCGCAACTGTATTCAACGAGAATTGCGCAAGTTGCCATGGCGGCAACGCTCAAGGCTCCTTCAATTGGAGAAAATCCCTGAAGGATGGCTCCTATCCACCGCCCCCGCTCAACGGAACGGGCCACGCCTGGCACCATCCACTCGATATGTTGATGCGCACAATCAATCAAGGTGGCGCCCCCATGGGTGGGCAAATGCCGGCCTTCGGAGACAAACTCTCCAAGGACGACCAAAAAGCCGCTATCGCCTACGTCCAGAGCAAATGGGACAAGCGGATCTATGATGCATGGTTTGAAAGGAGTGGGCTCTAGCCTTTCGATATTCGGAAAAGTTCGTGTCAACAATAGTGCAGTTTGACCGCTTCGCCAGTTTAGATCGCCCGGAGGCTACCAGCAGGTAATCGAACACGAGTGGCAGGGTACCCGTCTGCCCAGGAAGACGGGAGTCCCTGGTTGCAAGATCCGGCGAATCAGAATTGGTAACGCTTCACACTTTCGGTTTGCCCGTCAGCGGCGAAAGCCAATACGTCGTAGTTGTCCTGCCGTCCAGTCTCCATGCCGGGTGTGCCATTCGGCATTCCGGGAACGGAGATCCCGATCGACTTGTCGGTAAAGGGGTGGGTTGTCCTCGCCAGATAGTCCTTAATGTCGCTCGCTGGAACATGACCTTCAACCACGACACCGTTAATAATGGCTGTATGGCAAGAAGCCATCTCGCGCGGCACCTGATGTTTGACCTTGATCTCGTTTATGTTGTTTGTATTTTCGATCTTCACATCAAAACCGTTGCGCTCAAGATGTTCTGCCCAGCCTGTACAGCAAGAACAGCTGGGGCTCTTGTACATAGTAATGGTTGGTTGAGCCTGGACTGATTTTGTTGCGACGGGCTCAGAAGCTTGTATTTTGAAACCTACAGCGACGGAACCGACTTCTGTTAAGGGGCACTAGGGCCACCAAGCCAATGATCAATGGTTTTTTCATGATGATTATCTTCAATAGAACAAGGAAATGCATATCCGATTGGCCGAGCGTTGTGACTCGACGATGGCGCTTCAAAATGATCAGGCTAAAGTGTTCGGTGGGGGTGTCAGCGCGTCGGCGATGGGGTTCTGATAGACCGTCCAGGTAGCTACGGCTTTAACCTTCAGGGGAGAGTTGGAGGGGAGGCAATGACAGCCAGGCCGTTATGCCGAACACAGAAATAGAAGCGCAGTGCGCGTAGCTCAGGCAGCTCTTCGCCTGCTGAAGGCTATTGCAGTCTGTTGGCATGTCGGGTTCGTCCATACCCACTTTGCCCGCTTCAACATGAACCGTTCGGTCACATTCGACAACATTGTTCTGCATGGCACTCGCCACCGAGGCAAAACCCCCAGCTGACCCACCAACCAACAGCAGTATGCTTAACAGTGCCGCGATGAGTTGGCGAGTGGGCATAACAGTTCCCAGGTTTTGAGTCGTTAACTCTCTGCAGTTTCGTTTATTAGCCCATGATCTTGTTGGGACGATAAGGCATGAAGCAGCAGTGAGAATCTAAACAGAATATACGATGCATAAAAACCTTGAAAAACTCCTATATCAAGCCAGGTGACTGCAGATTTTTCAGGACTGTCACCGAATTGATTCGGATCAAATAAGATACTTTAAGGCCAGCGCATTCAGTTTGAATTCAGGCCGTTGTGATTCACTCAATATGTAAGTTGATTTCAGCTGCTGGGGCTTTTCTGGTATATGGCCTCGCGATTCGATCCCATCACGTGGGACAGGTTGGCCGGATGGACGATATTTGATCGTCCTGGTATACAGCAGCTGCGTCCGACCAGATTTCCTGAGGGCCATGGTCGTGGTTGTCATTAACCTGCCTTCACACACCAAGCATTCAGGGCGCGAACAGGTGCCAATAATTGTGCGCGATACAGGTACAACAGATCATGAATGAATCGTTCGACCACGCTGGAGCCTGGGGCGTCACACTGATCGTTATCGTTTTGGTGTCTTGGCTTTTCTATCGTTATTTCGCACCGAAGAACTGGCGGTAATGGGCCTGTGCCGGGACGGCGTAGGCCACTGGCTCTGAACGGTCATCCCGGCGGTTGTGATAATGAGTCCGATGACTGTGATGACACGAAAGTGGTGACTTATGTTTAAAAGAAAAGGAGATGTGCTGTGACTACCGAAAACACGCCCACCCAAAGCCCTGAGGAAGATCTGGCTACTCGATTCCCTACGGCCTACACCATATTATTTCTTTTGATTATTTTGGTTGCAGCGCTGACCTGGATTATTCCGGCCGGGCAGTATGATCGCATCATGAATGAGGAAGTTGGGCGTGAGGTTGCGGTCCCGGGTACCTACCAGACGGTTGATCCAAATCCGCAAGGCTTTGTCGATGTCATGCTGGCACCGACGGCGGGGTTTTATGACCCTGACAGCTATGTGGCCAACGCCATCGACGTTGCCCTGTTCGTACTTTTCCTCGGCGGCTTCCTCGGGGTAATGAACGCCACAGGCGCCATTGACACCGGCATACGAAGTGCTATGCGCCACATGAAAGGCCATGAAATTTGGATGATACCTATACTGATGACACTGTTTGCCATCGGCGGTACAACCTATGGCATGGCCGAGGAGACCTTGGCTTTCTATGCCATATTGATCCCGGTAATGATGGCCGCGGGGTACGACGCCGTAACCGGGGTGGCCATCATTCTGGTCGGCGCCGGTATCGGCGTGCTGGGGTCCACCATCAATCCGTTTGCCACGGTCATCGCCGCCAACGCGGCCGGTATCCCGTTTACAGATGGCATTGTCGTGCGCTTTATCCTGTTAATCGGCGGGCTTCTGATCTGTTCGGCCTACGTTATGCGTTACGCCATTCGCGTAAAAGCGGATCCATCCCGCTCGGTTGTATCCAAACAGTGGGACGCTCACCGCCGGCTCTTCCTGGGCAACAACAGTGATGATGTCCAGGAATCCACGCTCAATAAAACACAGATCGTTGCCCTTCTGATCTTCGCCGCCACGTTCGTGGTCATGATCTGGGGCGTATCGACACAGGATTGGTGGATGGCCCGCATGGGTGCGTTGTTTTTCGGCTCGGCCATTGTAATCGGCATCATTGCCCGTTTGGGCGAGAAAAAGCTCACAGGCAGCTTTGTTGATGGCGCACGTGATCTCTTGGGTGTTGCTCTGGTGGTGGGGCTGGCGCGGGGCATTGTGGTGATCATGGATCAGGGCATGATTGCCGACACCATTCTCCACAGCGCCGAAACGTCGCTGGGCGGATTACCCGAACTGGCATTTATCAACCTAATGTTCTGGATCGAAGTGGGGATGAGCTTCTTCGTGCCATCGTCGTCCGGCCTCGCGGTTTTGTCGATGCCGATCCTGGCACCATTGGCTGATTTTGCAAATGTCGGTCGTGACCTGGTCGTCACGGCGTATCAGTCTGCCAATGGACTGGTGAACCTGATCAACCCCACCTTCGCTGTCGTGGTTGGCGGGTTAGCCATCGGCCGGATCTCTTATGACCGCTGGATTGCCTTTATCTGGCCGCTGCTATTGATCCTGACGGTTTTCATCACGGTGGTGATCAGCGCTGCCACTTTACTTTGATGCGCTGCTTTAAAGAGGATTGAGTTATGACTGAACGTAAACTTGGAGTACATTCCGAAACCGGAATCCTGCGGCAGGTTATTGTCTGCCGCCCGGGGCTGGCACACCGGCGCCTGACGCCGACCAACTGCGATTCTCTGCTGTTTGACGACGTGTTCTGGGTTAAGCAGGCACAGAAAGATCACGATGTGTTTACCAGCGTGATGCGGGAGCGGGGAGTCGAAGTACTTGATGTTAACGAGTTGCTGGCCGAGACCTTGGACATTCCGGAAGCCCGCAAATGGATCCTGGATCACCGGATTACCTGGAACGATGTTGGCGTAGGGATGATTTCCGACCTGCGAGCCTGGATGGACGAGCTTCCGGGCAGCAAGCTTTCAGAATACCTGATTGGCGGCCTTGAGGTAGGGGATCTGCCGTTCGACCCAACCGGGCTTTTTGGCAACCATCTGGGGCACTACGGATTTGTTCTACCGCCGCTGCCCAACTACCTCTTTACCCGGGACAACAGCGCTTGGATATACGGTGGCGTGACGCTTAACCCCATGTACTGGGCCGCTCGCAAACCCGAAACACTGTTGATGGCCGGTGTGTATCGCTACCACCCGAAATTTGCCGGAAAAGTAGACGTACACTGGGGTGACCCAACAAAAGAACATGGCCTTGCCACGCTCGAAGGCGGCGATGTGATGCCCGTAGGCAACGGCACCGTTCTGGTAGGCATGGGGGAACGCTCATCGCCACAGGCCGTGGGACAATTAGCTAATGCTCTGTTTGAAAAAGGCACAGCGGAAAGGGTGATTGCCTGTCAAATCCCGAAATCCCGTACGGCCATGCACCTGGACACCATCTTCACCTTCTGTGGCGGAAATGTGGTCACCGCTTTTAAAGAAGTGGCGGATGAAGTGGTCTGCTACAACTTGCACCCCGGTGAAGACAAAAAACACCTGTCTTTTCGTCAGGATCCACGACCGTTGTTTGACGTGGTTGCAGAGGTTCTCGGCTATAAATCTCTGGAGGTTGTTCCCACCGGTGGCGATAACCCGGCGGAGCGGGAACGGGAACAGTGGAACGACGGCAACAACGTACTGGCGCTGAGCCCAGGCGTGGTCGTCGGTTATGACCGTAACGATGACACAAACGCAGCCCTTGAAGTGGCGGGCATTGAAGTACTGGCCATTCCGGGTGCGGAACTGGGCCGAGGCCGAGGCGGCGGGCGTTGCATGAGCTGCCCCACAATCCGTGACCCCATTTGACCGCAAAGGAGCAATACCATGGCTTTTAATCTGAAGAATCGGCACTTTCTGACCTTGCGGGATTTCTCTCCGCAGGAAATCAGCTTTCTGCTGAAGCTATCGACGGATCTGAAGGCGGCCAAATACGCCGGCACCGAGGTTCCGCAGCTAAACGGCAAGGAAATCGCCTTGATCTTCGAAAAGAACTCGACCCGAACACGGGTAGGGTTCGAAGTGGCCGCTTACGATCAGGGAGCCCGGGTCACCTATCTCGGCCCCTCCGGCACCCATATCGGCCACAAGGAGTCGGTAAAGGATACCGCCCGGGTGTTGGGCCGGGTTTACGATGCCATCGAGTATCGTGGTTTCGGTCAGAAAATTGTCGAGGAGTTGGCAGAGTATGCCGGCGTGCCTGTTTACAACGGCCTGACCGATGAGTTCCACCCCACGCAGATTCTTGCTGACTTTCTCACCATGCAGGAACACGTGGAGAAGCCATTGCATCAGGTGGCCTATGCTTTCCTCGGCGATGCCGCCAACAATATGGGCGACAGCTTGCTGATCGGCGGAGCCAAAATGGGCATGGATGTGCGCCTTTGCGCACCAAAAGTCTGCTGGCCAGAACTGTCAATACAGGATGAAGCCCAGGCGATTGCCAGGGAAACCGGTGCCCGCATAACCATTACCGACGATTTGGATGCCGCTGTCGCCGGGGTAGATTTTGTCTACACCGATGTTTGGGTATCCATGGGTGAGCCGAAAGAAAAGTGGGGCGACCGGATCAAGCTGTTAATGCCTTATCAGGTAAACGCTGCCGTGATGGAAAAAACCGGCAACCCCCGCGCCCGTTTCATGCATTGCCTGCCGGCGTTCCACAATA
>Ga0306868_1001820_pt1 | contig 10808 bp, 10 predicted proteins | sample AntRauTorckE6832_FD_190411 | JGI IMG/M metagenome (GOLD analysis project Ga0306868, IMG submission 190411) | Saline lake microbial communities from Rauer Islands, Antarctica - Metagenome Torckler E6 #832 (v2) (version 2) | ecosystem: Environmental > Aquatic > Non-marine Saline and Alkaline >... | reverse complement strand
ATGAAGAAAATGAAAGAAATCAACTGGTATACATGAAAAGAATTGGGAGAAGTATTAGAAATAAAACTGCAATTAAAAGACTTAATAATCTACGTAAAACAATCGGAAGTAGTAAAATTATAAAAATCTAACTTTGATGGAGCGCCGTATGAGGTGAAAGTCTCGCGTACGGTGTGGGTTAGGGGAAAAGCTGGAGATAACCTCAAAGGATTACCTATTAACATTATTTAGAGATGGACACAAATGCCAACACTGTAAAGGCAAGTCAAAAGATAATATTTTAAATGTTCACCATATAGAATCGAGACAAATTGGTGGGGATAGTCCAAGCAATTTAGTGACCCTTTGTAACACTTGCCATGACGATTACCATAAAGGTAAGATTGATTTAAAAATTAAAAAAGGTGAACCTTATAGAGATGCAACGTTCATGGGAATCATGCGTTGGGCTTTTTATAATCAATTAAAAGAAATTTATCTACCATTAGGCGTAGGAGTAAAAAACACCTATGGCTATTTAACTAAAAATAAAAGAATAAAAACCAACTTACCAAAAGAACATTGTATAGATGCTTATTGTATTGCTGGAAATTTAGAAGCAAAACTATCAAACAATATAATAATTCAAAAGAAAATAAGACATCACAACAGGCAAATACACAAAGCTAAAATTCAAAAAGGTGGTAAAAGAAAACGCAATCAAGCACCTTATTTAGTAAAAGGTTTTCGATTGTTTGACAAAGTTAATTATAAAGGGCAAAAATGTTTTATCACGGGTAGAAGAGCAACAGGCTATTTTGCCTTAAAAACAATAGATTATACAAAAGTACATAATAGTGCTAAATCAAAAGATTTGAAATTAATTGAAGCTAGAAGAAGCTTTATAATGCAAAATATAGAAAGGAGTGGATAAGGCAGACAATTCCTCACCTACCCTAAAGGGATAGGTGTTTCCTTGTCCTAAAATTTATGAAAACTTAGAAAATCTTTATACACCATATAATCCAGCTGTATTAAGATTAATCAATACAGTTATTAAAAATTCTCACGAGAATGGTATTTGGGTTGGTATGTGTGGAGAAGTCGCAGGTAATCCAAAATTGATTCCAATTTTATTAGGTATGGGCTTAGATGAGTTTTCAATGAGTTCTATAAATATTTTACAAAGTAGATTAATGATTAATAACATAGATTACTCAAAGTTAAAAAAATACGTACCCAAATTTTATCAGCAGAGACTGTCGCTGAAGTAAAAATTATACTTGATCAAATAGAATTAGATTTAGAATTAGATAACTACTATATATAATATTTTAGGAGATATTAAAAATCATATCTCCTTTTTCTTTGATTTAATTAATATCTAATGTATAATTATTTTTAGAAGAAAAAATTATGGAGGTATGAATGTTTACATTACCTAAAAATATTATTGTTAAAGATGTGATGAGTAAAGAATATATATTGACAACATTTAACGCATCTATTAAAGATGTGATTGATGAAATGTTAAAGAAAAATATGGATGAGGTTTTCGTCATTGATACTAATGATAAACTTTTATCGGTTTTTACTTTAGTAGATATAGCTGATTTTATCCAAAGAGATATTAATCTTAATCGAAAAATCGGTGAATTTATGGATAAAGAATGCTATACAATTCAACCCAATGAGAATATCGTCACAGCAAAGGACTTAATGAATAAGAATGCAATCGGAAGATTGCCTGTGGTGGAAAATGGTTCATTGATAGGTGTTATTAGAAAAGAATCTATTATCAATGATTTTTATTCAAAAATCGAAAAAATAGAAATGAATATGGAAATCATCATGGATTCCATTCATGAAGCAATTTGTGTAATAGATGATCAAGGCATTGTTAAACTTTGGAATAAGAATGCTGAAAAACTCTACAATATTAGTAAAGACGAAATTATTGGGCGTCCTGTAACGGATTTTTTTCCAAATGCATTAATTATGACGCCGTTAAAAACGGGAGAAAAGTACGATAACCTTTACCATGTACCGAAAGCTGGGAGTAATGTAGCGATTAGTGTGCATCCAATTATTTATAACGAAGAAATTATAGGTGTTGTATCATCTGAGCGAGATATTACAGAAGTTAGAGAGTTATCAAAGGAATTGGAAAATGTAACGCAAACAGTAAAATTTTTGGAAGATGAAATGAGAAGTTTAAGAAATGAAGAGTTCAAAGAAATTCTTGGAAAATCTAAAGAAATAAAATCGTCAATAAAAAAAGGAAAGCAAGTTGCTCAAACGAAAGCAAGTATTTTGATTTCTGGTGAAAGTGGTACTGGTAAAGAATTGTTTGCTAAAGCGATTCATAATCACAGTAATCGAGAAGGATTATTTATTCCAGTCAATTGTAGTGCCATACCAGAAAAGTTATTTGAAAGTGAGTTTTTCGGCTATAAAAAAGGGGCCTTTACAGGTGCAAGCAATAAAGGTAAAAAAGGATATTTTGAGTTAGCACACAATGGAACTTTATTTTTAGATGAAATTGGTGAAATGCCATTAAGTTTACAGGCGAAGCTTTTAAGAGTTTTACAAGAAGAAAAAATTAGACCCGTTGGTGGCGAAGGATCAGTTGATATAGATGTTAGAATAATATCAGCTACTAATAGAAATTTAAAAGAAATGACAAAAAAAGGCACTTTTAGAGAAGATTTATATTTTCGATTAAATGTTATTAATATCAAGATTCCACCTTTACGTGAAAGAGTTGAGGATATTGAATTGTTAATCCATCATTTCTCACAAGAATCCTGTCGTAAAAACGATAAATGTATTAAAAAGATTGATGAATCTCTTTTAGAGACATTGATTAATTACAATTGGCCTGGAAACGTACGAGAATTGAAAAATGTTGTGGAGCAAATGATTGTTCTAAATCAAGATAATGTATTAACGAAGGATTCAATACCGAGTTATATTAAAGAACAAAATATAACAAATGTAAATCTGTTGGACACTCTAGATTTAGAAGTTTTGACCCGTGAAATAGAAAAAAAGGCCATTGAAACAGCATTAGAAAAAAGTAAAGGAAGTAAGAGTAAAGCTGCTAAACTACTGAACATACCACGAACAACTTTATACTATAAATTAGATAAATATAATATAGGTGTTTAATTTTAGACAACGTCTAAAAACTGACACATTGGGAAGCACTATTGCTAGACAAGGGTTTTGTTAAAAAATAATCAAAATAAGTGACTAAAATCCGACACATGTCGTTAAAAAAATATCAGGAATATTAAATATAAAAAAATCAAGATTCTATTTACTGTTGATACAACAGGGTTTCTTGATTTTTTTATTTTTTTGGAACGCATATTGCATTATTATACTTGTGAATAAAATAATAAGCAAAGGAGGTCATATATGTTAAGAAAAATTATGCTCAACGATCATATTGGTGGACCAGCCATCTCTGAAGTTAAAATAGACGATTATGTTAAGCTGGGTCAACTCATTGCTAAACCAAGTGGTCTAGGTGCGAATGTGCATGCTAGTTTTCAAGGGACAGTTACTGAAATAACTGATTTATCGATTACGATAGATGCAGATGAAAAGCAACCAGAAGAATTTATTAAGTTAGAAAATAAAGATAATAAGTTAGAAATGATTCAGGATGCAGGCATTATTGGAGCTGGAGGTGCTGGGTTTCCAACACATGTAAAACTAAACACTAAATTAGAAGATGGTTGTATCATTGTTAATGCAGCAGAATGTGAACCGATTTTAGCTCATAATATAAAATTATTAAATGCATCAGGAGAAAAGATCATTAAAGGTTTAAAAGAAATCATGACATTAACAAATGCTAAAAAAGGCATTATTGCAATTAAACCTAAACATAAAAAAACTTTGATTCATTTAGGTAGAATGATTAAGGACTTAGATAATATAGAATTATTTTATCTTCCTAATATTTACCCAGCTGGTGATGAGAGAGTGATTATTCGTGAAGTTTTAGATGTAGAACTTGAACCAGGTCAGTTGCCATTAGTTGCAAATGCTATTGTAACAAATGTGGAAACTGTTAAAAATATATATAACTGTATTTTTGAACAAAAACCTGTGATGACTAAAGACTTAACTGTTGGCGGTAGAGTAAATGGTTGTAGCGATGGGAAAGCAATTTTAGATGTGCCCATTGGTACTACAATGCTTGAACTAATCAATGACAATGGTGGTTATCAAAAGAATCATGGCGAAATCGTTATTGGTGGTCCATTTACTGGCCGTAGAGGGTCTGAAGATTCTGTTTTAGGTAAAACAACTGGTGGTTGTTTAGTCGCTATGCCATTTCCACAAGAGACAAGAAAAATTGGTTTACTCGAATGTGAATGTGGTGCTCAAAAAGAAAGACTATCTGAAATAGCAGATGCTATGGGCGCTGAAGTCATTGCATCAGAGCGATGCAAACGTATGACAGAAGTAAATGGTAGATATAGATGTGATTTACCTGGTGAATGTCCTGGTCAAACAGAGACAGTAATAAAATTAAAGAAACAAGGTGCTGAAGTTATAATCGCTGGCGCATGTGAGGATTGAACGAATACTGCCACTAAGGTAGCTCCTAGGTTAGGAGTTCCAATTTATCACAGCACAGACCATGTATTAAGAGCAACAAATCATAAATTGTATAGAAGAATGAAATAAGGAGGGTTAATAATGTCAATTACTAATGAAACAGCAAAGGAACATGCAAAAGATACTGCTATAACGTGTTGTCGATTCGAAGCAGGAACAGTAATCGAACCATCAAATCTTGAAGATCCATATCTATTTCCTGATTTAGAAGATTCTGGTTTACTTGTAATTCCTGATAACGCATTAACTATTGAAGAGGTTTTAGGCGCTAAATTAACAGAAACTGTTGATGCACTAACACCATTAACTGAAGATGTACTAGAAGGTGTAAATAAAGTTGAATCTGAAAATGAAACAAAAGAAGTAGCAGAAGCAAATGAGGAAAAAACTATAGAAACTAAGCCTGTAAGTACTTCAAATGTATCAAACGGTGGTGTATTTAAACTTCACATTGGTGAAGGAAAAGACATTAACATCGAAATACCAATGGGTAACTTTGGTGGAAGTCATAACAATGTAGTAGAAAACACTGTACAAGAGAATGTTTCTTCAGAAGAAGTTGTTGCTTCAAATGAAGTAAAAGAAGCAAAAGTAATGGGTAATTTAACGAAGAAATACTATAAAATTGATGAAGTTAAATTAGCTGATGAAACAAAGATTGAAGACAACGTACTTTACTTAAGAAAAAATGTTTGTGAAGATGCTGTAGATGTTGATGATCTTGTTTTAGATATTAGTTTTGATATCATCACACCTGATCGTTACGATGAATACAGTGAAACATTAATGGATATTCAACCAATTGCTACAAAGGTTGAAGGTGAATTAGGTAATGGTGTAACTAAAGTTATTGACGGTGTAGTTGTAGTTGTAACAGGTACAGATGAAAATGGTGTACAAATTGGAGAATTTGGTTCTTCTGAAGGCATCATAGATAAAAATGTTATGTGGAACAGACCGGGTGCACCTGACAAAGGTGATATATTCATCAAAACAGAAGTAAAAATTGTTTCTAAGATGAATATGGAACGACCAGGACCATTTGCAGCACATAAAGCAACAGATTTCATTACTCAAGAGATTAGAGATGCATTAAAAGGTTTTGAAGGTGAAGTTTTAAAAGAAGAAAAATTAACTCATAAAAGAAATGCTGGAAAAAAGAAGGTAGTAATCATTAAAGAAATTATGGGACAAGGCGCTATGCATGATAACTTAATTTTACCATTTGAGCCAGTAGGTATTTTAGGCGGAAAGCCAAATGTAGATTTAGGTAACTTACCAATTGTTTTATCTCCATTGGAAGTTTTAGATGGCGGGGTACATGCATTAACTTGTATTGGACCAGCTTCAAAGGAAACTTCAAGACATTACTGGAGAGAGCCATTAGTAAGAGAAGCTTTATTAAACGAAGATATAGATTTATGTGGTGTCATATTTGTTGGTTCACCTCAAGTAAACTCTGAAAAGTTCTATGTATCTAAGCGATTAGGCGCTTTAGTAGAAATGCTAGATGTTGATGGTGCAATTATTACAACAGAAGGTTTTGGTAATAACCATATTGATTTCGCATCTCACCACGAACAAGTAGGTATAAGAGAAATACCTGTTGTTGGTATGACTTTCTCTGCTAGACAAGGTGCTTTAGTCGTTGGTAACAAGTACATGAAAAACATGATAGACTTAAATAAATCTAAACAAGGTATTGAAAATGAAATTCTTTCAAATAATACACTTTGTCAAGAAGATGCTATTCGAGCAATTGAAATGCTTAGAAGTGTTATGAATGGTGAAGAAGTTAAAACAGCAGAAAGAAAATGGAATGCAAATGTAAAAGTTAATAATGTAGAGATCATAGAAGAAGCTCAAGATAAAGATATTGACTTAGTAAAAAATGAACAAGTACTAGATAAGAGCAAAAAGCGTTTAGAAATTTACGAACAAGACGAATCGAATTAAGGTGTCCTATGACTAATAATTACCAAGATAACTTCATTGAAGTGGAAGGTATAATTGTTAATGTGAAAGAAGGTCTTGTTGAAATTGATATAAAAGGTCGTTTAGGTAATTTTACTATCCCTAAGCGAATGATTATATCGGACCGTGAAATTGGATTAGGACAAACGGTTCAGTTTAAAATGACTTTTCCTGAAGTTCAATATGAGAAACAAAGTAAAATAGATAAATATAGAAAGTGTAATGTTTAAATTAAGGAGGTAGGAAATGAGTATAGTAGTAAATGGCTTACAATCAGAAATTTTCGTTCCAATTACGCCAGATCCAGTATGGACACCAATTGAAAAAGATTTAGAAGATATGAAAATCGCTTTGGTTACAGCTGCAGGCGTTCATTTAGCATCAGATAAAAAGTTTAATTTAGCAGGGGATTTTTCATACCGAGTAATTCCAGGTGATGCACCAGTTAAAGATATGATGGTATCACATGGTGGATACGATAATGCAGATGTTAATAAAGACATCAACTGTATGTTCCCAATTGATCGTGTAAGAGAATTAGCTGAAGAAGGTTTTATAAAGAGCATCGCCGATGTTAACGTTGGTTTTATGGGTGGTGGTGGTGACCAAGAAAAATTCACTGAAGAAACAGGTCCAGAAATCGCACAGATCTTAAATGATAATGAAGTAGATGCAGTTTTATTAACTGCTGGTTGAGGAACCTGTCACCGTTCTGCTGTAATTGTACAGCGAGCGATAGAGGAATCGGGTATTCCTACAGTAATTATTGCTGCACTTCCACCAGTTGTTAGACAAAATGGTTCTCCAAGAGCTGTTGCACCACTTGTACCAATGGGAGCAAATGCAGGCGCTCCAAATGATATTGAAATGCAAATGGGTATTGTTAGAGATTCATTAACCGAAATGGTTAACATGCCTTCAGCAGGAAAAATCGTTTCTTTACCATACGAATATACTGCAGTAGTTTAAAGGATTAATTTATGAATGAAGAGTTAAGAAAGTTAATTATTAAATCATTCCACATAAAAGATGTAATGTTTGGTAATCAAACGAGTATTAATAATCACATTTTAACAATAGATTCACAGTTAGAAGAACAGTTAATTGCTAGAGAAGGTAAAATTCAAGATATCACTATTGATATCTTGAAGCCTAGCAATTTAAAAAAAGAAGTAAATACTATAATGGATGTTATTCCTATATCTACTAAAGTACTAGGTGATATTGGTAGTGGTATTACACATACAGTAACCGGTGTTTATATAGTGCTAACAGGTGTAGATGCGACGGGCAAACAATTAGGAGAGTTTGGATCTTCTGAAGGTATATTAGAAGAACAACTAATGTTGGATCGCGCAGGAACACCTTCAAAAAACGATATTATTATCCACTTCGATGTAACACTAAAAGCAATGGATTGTTTTAGTAGAGAATGGGTTAATACAGTATTTAAAACTTGTGATGATTTTACTCAAAATATCAGAGTTATATTAAAAGAAATAAGTGGCCGAAAAGCAGATGAAAAACATCAATTTGTGGATGGCATTAAGAAAAAAAGTCATAAAAAAGTAGTAATAGTGAAACAAGTTGCTGGACAAGGTGCTATGTATGATAATTTGATTCTACCGGATGAACCCAGTGGTTTTGTTGGCGGGAAATCAATTATAGATTTAGAAAATATGCCAATCGTACTATCACCAAATGAGTATAGAGATGGTGCTCTTAGAGCATTAACTTAGGAGGGATAATATGGGCGTAGGTCCTTCAACTAAAGAAACAAGTTTACATCATTTTAGAGATCCATTATTAAACATTGTCAGTAAAGATCAAGATATTGACTTGCAAGGCATTATGATTATTGGAACACCTCAAGACAATAAACAAAAATATTTCGTTGGCAAAAGAGCAGCGGCATGGTTAGAATCAATGAGAACAGATGGGGTAATATTCTCCCTTGATGGTTGGGGAAATTCTCATGTAGATTATGCAAATACCGTTAACGAAATTGGCAAAAGAGGTATTCCACTTGTTGGTTTGAGCTTTATTGGTAAACAAGGAAAATTTGTTGTTGAAAATGAATATATGGATACAATTTTAGATTTTAATAAAAGCGAAAAAGGTATCGAAACAGAAGTCGTTGGAGAAAATACAATAAATGAATTTGATGCTAAAAAAGCCTTAGCATCATTGAAACTAAAAATGAGAAAGTGAAGGTGAATTATGAAGTTTTCAAATAATATACATGTAATTGATTCTCATACTATGGGAGAGCCTACAAGGATTATCGTTGGCGGAACACCTAGAGTAAAAGGTGAAACAATGGCAAAGAAAAAAGAATACTTAATTAATGAACTAGATTATATAAGAACATCAGCTATGCATGAACCAAGAGGACATAACGATATGTTTGGATCTATTATTACTTCTCCAACCAATAGTAAAGCAGATTTTGGAATTGTATTTATGGATGGTGGCGGATATTTAAATATGTGTGGCCATGGTTCAATAGGTGCAGCTACAGTCGCTGTTGAAACAGGTATGGTTGACATGGTTGAACCAATTACTAAAGTAAATTTAGACACACCAGCTGGACTAATCGCAGCAGATGTACATGTTGCAGATGGATCAGTTAAAGGCGTTTCAATTGTAAATGTACCAGCTTTTTTATATAAAAGAGATATTTCAGTGGAAGTTGAAGGTTTAGGTCAAATTACATTTGATATTTCATTCGGTGGTAGTTTCTTTGCAATCATCAATGCAAAAGAATTAGGTTTAAAAGTTGAAAAAGAATACGTATCAGAAATAAAAAAAATAGGGATGCAACTTTTAAAAGAGCTTAACGAAAAAGTAGAAGTAGTACATCCAGAATTAGAACACATTAACACAATTGATTTAATTGAAATTTACGAAGAACCAGCAACTGAAAAGGATAATTATAAAAATGTAGTTGTCTTTGGACAAGGTCAATTTGATCGTTCACCATGTGGGACTGGTACAAGTGCAAAAATGGCAACTTTATACTCCAAAGGTTTGCTTGAAAAGAATGAAGAATTTATATATGAAAGTATTTTAGGTACTAAATTTAAAGGTGAAATAATAGGCAAAACCAAAGTAGGCGATTATGAAGCTATTATTCCAAAAATAACTGGCGCAGCTTACATCACAGGATTTAACCAATTAGTTATTGATTCAAAAGATCCAGTAAAGCATGGATTTAATATTTAAGTAACAACTCTTTGAACAAAAGAGGCAATTATAAATAAAGAATAATGTTTTTTTACATTATTAAGTGAATTATTTAACATAATTAAAAGGAGTGATTTGTAATGATTAATGTTTTACTAGGTGTGCTAGGTGTTATAACTGCAGGATTTGCTGCTGTATTTGGAAAAGATGTCTATGAAAATAAAGATAATTTAGGAGACAATTCTTTTGCAACAGTAACTGGAATTGGAGCAGTGACAAACTTTTTCGATGCTTTGGGTATTGGTTCTTTTGCACCAACTACAGCTTTACTAAGAGGTTTTAAACAAATTGATGATAGACTTTTACCGGGTACTTTAAATGTATCTTGTACGATTCCAGTAGTTCTAGAAGCATTTATTTTTATTACGGTTATTGAAGTAGAGATGGTAACATTAGTTTCTATGCTAGCAGCTGCTACTATTGGAGCTTACTTAGGTGCTGGTATTGTTGCAAAAATGGACGAACGAAAGATTCAAATGGTTATGGGAGTTGCATTATTGGTTACTGCTTTCTTAATGGTATCTGGTCAAATGGGATGGATGCCAGTAGGTGGAGAAGCGATTGGGTTATCGGGCATGAAGCTTGTAATCGGTGTTGTAGGTAACTTTATACTTGGTGCTTTAATGACCGCAGGTATTGGATTGTATGCACCAGCTATGGCATTAGTTTATGTATTAGGTATGTCATCTAGAGTTGCTTTCCCAATTATGATGGGTTCTTGCGCATTCTTGATGCCAATAGCATCAATAAAATTTGTTAAGGAAGCTGCTTATGATAGAAAAGCATCTTTAGGCATTACAATTGGTGGTATTGTTGGTGTAATCATTGCTACACAAATTGTTAAGAGTTTACCATTAAATATTTTAACATGGTTAGTTGTTGGTGTTGTAACTTACACTGGATCAACAATGTTAAAAGCTGCATTTGAAAATAAGGAAGCTGATAGAAAAGCAGCATAGTTAATTGAATAC
>Ga0306868_1001808_pt1 | contig 10863 bp, 6 predicted proteins | sample AntRauTorckE6832_FD_190411 | JGI IMG/M metagenome (GOLD analysis project Ga0306868, IMG submission 190411) | Saline lake microbial communities from Rauer Islands, Antarctica - Metagenome Torckler E6 #832 (v2) (version 2) | ecosystem: Environmental > Aquatic > Non-marine Saline and Alkaline >... | reverse complement strand
TGAAAAGCTGGATTTGGAATTGGTTATGCCTGTCAAAATAAAAAAACGATTGAAAAATTTCACTCCATTGAAGTTGCTTGTTAAAAACGAAGAACTAACTTGAGCAACCGAATTTGGCGGTCATAGATGCTAATAGTGAAAAATGAAAATAACTGTTAAGTTGGATATTTCATACCAATAAAAATCATTATTATGAAAAAACATTATAAAAATAAAGGAATTAATTTTCAAACCCTCTTTCAAAAAAATAATCTAACAAGAAATCTTTTTCTTTTATTATTTATTTCTTTATTATCATGGCAGTGCTCAGATAAGGCAGCGAATACAGCGGAGACTAAATTTCAGACAGCGATTGATTCGTTGTATAATGCCACCATTCCATCTGATGGGCCGGGAGCTGCAGTACTTGTTTCATACCAAGGAAATAAGTTAATCAGTAAAGGGTATGGGCTTCGGAATCTTGAAGCGCACAAACCAGTTACGCCATCTACAAATTTTCGTATTGCATCGGTAAGTAAGCAGTTTACCGCCCTATGCATTTTAAAGTTGGTGGACGAAGGTAAGTTATCCTTACAGGATTCGGTTATAAAATACTTGCCCTATCCTATTTTTAATAACTTGACCATAGAACAGCTGATTAATCATACTTCCGGGCTACCAGCGTTCGATAACTATTTTTTAAACCAATGGGATAAAACCCGAATTGTTGAAAATAAAGATGTTTTGAACTGGCTGCTTACACAACCCAAACCCAATTTAAAGCCTGGAGAAAGTTTTGAATATTCAAATACTGCTTATTTAATGCTGGCATTGATAGTAGAGAAAGCCAGTGGAATGGAATTTTTGTCCTATGCAAAAAAACATGTTTTTCAACCCTTAGGTATGGATTCCACGAATTATTTCAGTCTGGCTAATCCTGTTAAAATAACAGAACGGGCTTTATGTTATGAGCAGGATAGTACGGGTAATTATGAAAACAAGGATGGGTTTTTTATGAATGGAATCATGGGAGATGGCGCCGTATATACTAGCATTAACGATTTTTATCATTACGATATAGCACTACAGAAAAAAACTTTTCTCTCAGCACCATCACAGAAATTATTATTTAAACCTAGTTCAACTGAAAAGAGAAACGGACGACAAGATAGATATTATGCTATGGGTTGGCATGTAACAGATACAACTGCTTACCATACAGGTGGATGGCTGGGAACCAGAGCTTTTGTTATCAGATATTTGAATAAACCTTTAACCGTGGCTATATTTATGAATACTGATACTTTGTTTAAAAGTGGATTGGTTGATAAGACTCTGAATCTAACCCAAGCTTATCTGAATAAGAACAACCAATAAATTATAACAAGTTCTTTAATATAATTTGGAAATTAATAATAAATACACAGATAATGTCAGGATTTGAAGTTATATTTCCTGCAAAAGTTATAAAAATTAACTGGCGGTAACATCGTATAAATTCGATGCTGCCAATTAGTTACATGAAAGTGTGTGCAGATAATAAGCTCCGCAAATTTAATTTCCGGTTGGAAATTAAATTGTAACCGATAAATTAAATTAGCTATGTGCGAAATTGGAACGAAATAATTTCAAACACGCACTGCAATTTATACACACGTTACCAACAAGCCTAATAAAGAAACGACAGTGGTAATTTTGCAGTGAGAAAAAAAAGAAAAATGAAACAGCCACCCCACAAAACAGCATAACTTGTCCCGTTGCTTCGGGATTCGCAAGCTCCAACACATCCCGATAATTATCGGGACAAAAGAGCTGTTTTTTTGCCAACGCACTGGTGGTAAATTGATACATTTGTAATTATTAGAAACGGATTGATTTAAAATGACAATAGAACAATATATTGAAAAGGTAAGCACGAGACTGAAATCAGGAATTTCGAGGGAACATTCCTATCGTGGCGACCTTGAAACATTGATTAGAGAATTAGTAAAAGGCGTTGAGATTACAAATGAACCTGCAAATGTAACGGATTGTGGAAACCCTGACTATGTAATTACAAAAGGGAAAATTCCAGTTGGATACATCGAAGCCAAAGACATCGGAAAAGACTTAAATGGTAAACAATACAAAGAACAGTTTGACCGCTATAAAAAGGCGCTCGACAACCTAATAATAACAGATTACGTTTGGTTTCAGTTTTTTCAAAACGGAGAATTAGTACATGAAATACGCATCGGAGAAATTGAAAATAACATCGTAAAACCACTTTCTGATAATTTCTCAGAATTTGAGAATCTTATTAAGAGTTTTTGCACTTACCTTGGTCAAACAATCAAATCAAGCAGGAAACTTGCTGAAATGATGGCCGCTAAGGCCCGATTACTTCAAGATATTTTGGAACGTGCGATTACTTCTGATGAAGAAACCCAGGAAAATACATCATTAAGAGAGCAATACAAGACGTTTAAAAACATTTTAATTCACGATTTATCGCCAAAAGCATTTGCTGATATTTATGCTCAAACTTTAGCATATGGAATGTTTGCAGCCCGACTGCATGATACAACTTTGGATGATTTTAGCAGATATGAAGCAGCGGAATTAATTCCAAAATCAAATCCGTTTTTACGCAAACTATTTGGTTACGTAGCCGGTCCTGACATTGACGAAAGGATTATGCGTACCGTTGATAACCTTGCCGATGTTTTCAGAGCAACCAATGTTGAACAGTTGCTTCAAAATTTCGGAAAAGCTACTCAAACTCACGACCCGATAATTCACTTTTACGAAACATTCTTGGCTGAATATGACCCGAAATTGCGTAAAGCACGTGGTGTTTGGTACACGCCTGCACCCGTTGTAAATTTTATTGTTCGTGCTGTTGATGATATCCTTAAATCCGAATTTGATTTACAACAAGGACTTGCTGATACCAGTAAGACTCAAATTAAAGTTCCGATACAAGGCAGTAAGAAAATGCAGGAAAAAGAAGTACACAAATTGCAAATTCTTGACCCTGCAACCGGAACAGGAACATTCTTGGCAGAAGTTGTAAAATTCATTTACAGCAAGCGATTTAAAGAAATGCAAGGTGCCTGGAGCGGTTACGTTGATGAGCATCTTATTCCACGCCTAAACGGCTTTGAGCTTTTAATGGCTTCTTATTCAATGGCACATCTTAAATTGGATATGCTTTTACGTGATACCGGTTACAAAGCCACTAAAAATCAAAGGTTCAATATCTATCTTACCAACTCCCTCGAAGAACACCATCCAGATACTGGAACTTTATTCTCAAATTGGTTGAGTACCGAAGCCAACGAAGCCAATCATATAAAAAGAGATACGCCTGTAATGTGTGTTATTGGAAATCCTCCTTACAGTGGTATTTCTTCTAATAATGGCAAATGGATTAGTGATTTAATTGAAGATTATAAATATGTTGACGGCGTGCACTTCAATGAACGGAAACATTGGTTAAATGATGACTATGTAAAATTCATACGTTATGGACAACACTTCATCGAGAAAAACGGAAGCGGTGTTTTGGCATTTATCAACCCTCACGGTTTTTTAGACAATCCCACTTTTAGAGGAATGCGTTGGCATTTGCTTAAAACTTATGATAAAATTTACACGATAGATTTACACGGAAATTCTACAAAGAAAGAAACCGCTCCTGATGGTTCAATTGACCAAAATGTATTTGACATTATGCAGGGGGTTGCAATCACTGTATTTGTAAAAACGGGAAAAAAGAAACCAAAACAATTAGGGGAAATATTTCATTTTGATTTGTTTGGGAAAAGAGATGACAAGTACAATTATCTTATTGAAAACTCAATAAAAACAACTGAATTTAAGCAGTTGTTACCTGTAAATCCTAACTACTTTTTTGTTCCTAAAGACAATAAGTTGATAGGAGCATACAATGAAGGAGTTTTAATATCTGACTTATTCAGAGTTCAATCAATGGGCATAACTTCTGCAAGAGATAATTTTGTTGTTGATTTTGACCAAAACCCATTAGAAAAGAGAATACAAGATTTTTGCAACAAAGAAATCGAAACATCTTCTTTTCAAACTCAATATAAATTGAAAGAGAATTATCAATGGAAAGTTGAAGAACAACGAGCAGAAGTTACAGAATTTTCAAAATCTTTTATTAAACCTATTTCATATCGTCCATTTGATAATAGGTGGATTTACTATCAAGCTAATTTAGTTTTCAGAATGCGTGGAGAAGTTATGCAAAACCTTGAAAAACCAAATTTAGCTTTTTGTACTTCTAAATTAGGTCGCAATGTTGATTACCATAATTACTTTATCACAAAATATTTAACTGACAAAAGCATTTCATCTTCTTTGGATAATGCTAATATGTTCCCTCTATATATTTACCAAATAAACAACGGTCAACAAACCATAGAAGAGAAAATAGAAAGAACCCCAAATCTAAACCAAGAAATTGTAAATACAATTGCTAAAACGTTAGGCTTAACATTTACAAATGAGAAAGAAACAACAGAGAATACTTTTGCTCCCATTGATATATTAGATTACATCTATGCTGTTTTGCATTCACCAACATACCGAGAAAAATACAAGGAATTTTTAAAAATAGATTTTCCGAGAGTGCCATATCCAAAAGACCAAGAAACCTTTTTTAAGTTGGTAAAATTAGGCGGCGAAATTAGGCAAATACATTTATTAGAAAGCTCGACAGTTGAGAAATACATCACACAATATCCAATAGACGGAAACAATGTAGTTGGCAAACCTAAATATCAAGACGGTAAAGTTTACATCAACGATACGCAGTATTTTGACAATGTTCCGCAAATAGCTTGGGACTTTTACATTGGAGGATACCAACCAGCCCAAAAATGGCTGAAAGACCGAAAAGACCGAAAATTAGAGTTTGATGATATTTTACATTATCAGAAAATTATTGTTGCCCTTTCTGAAACTGACAGATTGATGAAAGAAATTGATAAAATTGAGATTGAGTAATATGGAAGAAAATAAATCCCAAATAATTATATATCAAACCGAAAACGGAGAAACAAAATTAGATGTTCGATTTCAGGACGAAACAGTTTGGCTTACACAAAAGTTAATGGCTGAATTGTTTCAAACAACTTCGCAAAACATTACCATTCACCTTAAAAACATATTTGACGAAGGAGAATTAGAGGAAGAAGCAACTTGTAAGGATTTCTTACAAGTTCAAAAAGAAGGTTCACGAGAAGTAAAACGTACGCAAAAATTTTATAATCTCGATGCCATAATATCGGTTGGGTACCGAATTAAATCGCACGTAGCTACTAAATTCAGACAATGGGCAACACAACATATAAAAGAATTTATTGTAAAAGGCTTTGTGCTTGATGATGAACGATTAAAAAATCCGGATTTACCATTCGACTATTTCGAAGAACTTGAAAGGCGAATACAGGATATTCGTACATCGGAAAAACGATTTTATCGAAAAATAACAGATATTTATGCTACAAGTGTCGATTACGACCCGACACTTGATATTAGTATTGATTTTTTCAAAACAGTACAAAATAAATTACACTGGGCAATTACAGGTCAAACTGCCGCCGAAATAATCAGCCTGAGAGCTGATAGTTCTAAAGAAAATATGGGCTTAACCAATTGGAGAGGTGATAAAATTAGGAAAATAGATGTTCCCATTGCTAAAAATTATTTGAATGAAGAAGAATTAACATCACTAAACAATTTGGTTGAACAGTATCTGATTTTTGCACAAGGACAGGCAATGAGACGGATACCAATGTACATGAAAGATTGGATTGAAAAATTAAACGGATTCTTAACCTTGAATGACAGAGAAATTTTAAATAATGCAGGCACAATATCGCACATATTGGCAAAGGAAAATGCAGAACGAGAATATGAAAAGTTTAAAGATTCTGAACAAAAGATGATAACAGAAGGTGATTTTGAAAAAGCAATAAAAAAGATAGAACAAAAAAAGAAAAAATAAATGCCAACGCTTCACAGCCACACACATTGCCAAGTCGCTCGAAAAGCCCAGCGCACGACCAAAACTTGTCAAAGAGTGTGTCTGTCCGAACGCACAAGGCACTACAAAATTGATAGCTAATTGATTGAAAATGAATATAGGCCAGTTGGTAATCGAGTAGATGGCCAGTGAGCTAAAGCCCACTGGTGCACCTCTCACACCACCAAGCGTACGGTTCTTCCCGACGAAAAGTGTCGGGACAGGCTGTATATGGCGGTTCGTTAAACATCAATACTGTGCTCTTTTCACCACAGCAGCTATGTTCTAATTTAAAATAAGGCTAGATAAAGCTCTCACTTTAAGCTTCCTTATCTAATTTCGAACAGTTTAACGTTCAGTCCTTCCCAAACTTGTGAGATTTCTGTATTTATTCTATACAGCTCCTTTCCTGTTTGGTACTATGACCTCTGCTGACTTCTCACCATAACTAACCCGTAGTTGATGAGATCTCCCTTGGTAAGGTAAATGTCCTTCTTCCAATCGCTGCCGGATCTATCCCGATATTGTGTTTGTAAGATTTTGCAATGCAAAATCAACAAAACACATAATCGGGACCTCTTATCACGTTCCTGTTTAGTTTATACTGAGCGTGTCGAAGTATCAGTTCAGACTTTTGCCGGTTGGCTTACTTCAGTGCTTGGATCATTCCAAACCACCTTGCCACTTGCTAACACTTCCTCCCGATAGCTATCGGGATTACCTGAGCGTGTAAGGGACTTGCACCCTCTGGACTTTCTTTTATTCAAAGAACTTTAACTATATTTACCATTCAAGGCACACACAGCTGTTCAAAAATAATGCGGGGGTTTGGTAGTTTGCTGACTAAGTTTTATCTTAGTAAAGTTGTTCAACGGGGGCCAATGAAACAGGGCGAAATCCCGCACGATTTCATACCCGAAGACCGTTATCGGTAAGATTTTAAAGAGGTGGAAAATTATTTATACACATGTGATTAATCAAGGTGGTAAGGGTGTAAGAAGCTCTGCCGATTTTTAATTTAGGTTGCTCAATCAGTAACAAATACTAATAAAATAAACAAATTATGCGTAATTTAAGTTATAGCAAACAATTAACAAACAATACAAGTGAGGCTCTGCATACAGCCCTTCGTTGCAGGCACTATGCAATGTGTAAAGTAGATTTTTTGGGAACAGGCATATGCCCATCGGGCAAAAAGAACCATTTTGTTTCGTTCTACCCCCAGGGAATGATGGATATTACCGCTGCTGTATTGGAGAACAGGGTTCCTGTTACAACCGGACTTGTGGAAGTGGCAAATGAATGTACCCTCTGCGGCATCTGCGATACCCAGTGCCATTTTGTAACTGAACTCAGGCCTTTCGGCGTATTTAAAACACTGAAGAGTTATCTGGACGATTATCTTCAGAAAAATGATCCTGTAGAGGTTCCTTCCGATGATTTTCTGAATAAGCTCAGGTCTATAACGGGTAAAAAATATGCCACCAACGATCCTGGCCTTTTGATAGCTTACGCGAACGACCCAGCCCCGATCTCATTCGAGACGATGCCCAAATATGCGGCTGTTCCGAGCGATACGCAGCAAGTAAGCGAAATTGTAAAACTTTGCCGGCGAGAAAGGATTGAGTACACGGTAAGAGGAAACGGTTCCTCTGTAATGGGGTTCGTATTAGGGACGGGGCTTATCATTGATACCATAAGAATGAACAAGATGGAGTTTGATACCAGCAACCGTGCAGTTACTATTGGTGCGGGTATAAGTGCATTTGAACTTCAGAAGGAAGCTGTAGCACGCGGCTACCGGGTAAATGCTGCTGAACCTTCTGCATTATATTGTGCCAACATTATGTGCTCCGGAATTTTTTCGTTATTCTCGAGTTCATACGGAACGGCAGCGGACAACCTTATTGATGTGGAATTCGTTTCAGAAGAGGGGAATATTTTCGCCCTTTCACAAAGGGATTCTCCTAACATTTATGGATTCAATATAAATGAGCCTCCAATTAAAGCAATATGCACGCAGGCTGTGGTTAAGCTCCATCCCATTGAAGAAGATGAATCGGCCATTGGGGTGCCTTTTTCAGATATGCAATCTGCTTTAACCTACGCACAAAAACTGAATAAGCGGCATATTGGGCTTGGTATAGGGGTACTCGGGGGCGAATACCTTAGCACGTTTATATCTCCAACCTCGGCACTTGCTCAAACCCTCCGAAATGTTTTTCATAAGGAATTGGGCATAGAGTATCTTGTGGTAGTTCTTGGAAACAAGCATCACTTGGAAGCGGCTAGAGATATGGCGCCTGTAGTTATTGAGCAGGAGGTATTTAGAGCTCTCATATTGGGTATACCTGCGCTGGGCGAGGAGGGGCTTATTCAGATTTTACGAGGGATGGAAGGTGAAGCAAAACCCTATGAATTATTGGCAAAGCCCCAAATGCTACCTATTATTGAAGCAGCCCTTGATCCTTCTCCCGAGCAGCTGTCGCAGGCTGTCGATTCCGATTTAAAGGCCATTTACAAGAAGCTGTATAGCCGCACCGAGTTTACCGATATTCTTTGGCTAAATACCTTCAGAATAGTGAGCTCCAGGATGGGCCGAGATGGACATCTTTTGGTTTATATATTATATGTTCCTCTTGATAACATCCCTCAGATAGAGGAGATTCATGAGGGATTCAAGGAGTTGACGCATATCTGTGGGGTGCGAGGCGAATTCGGTTTTCTTACACCTATAGACCAGGGAGCGATGGGGATTTTTGAGTGGGATATGTATGTAGATCATGCTGACCCTCAAGAGGTAGAGAAGATGCGTATAGCTATGGAGAAAGTTGCTGTCATGCTGGATGAGTTTTCGCAGAAGGATGCTCGGGTGCTTTGGATTCGGGATGTTCTTAACAAAGGATTCTCTAGGAAGGAAGCTTATTTGTATCACGGAGCAAATTTTAGTTAATTATGAGCAATTCACCAATTCTTATTACTGGCGCAACTGGTTTTCTCGGGGGGTTTTTAGCTGGGGAGCTTATAAAAAGTGGCCGAAGAACAATACTTTTAGTGAGGCCTAAGGGAAATGATTCTGCCCAGCAGAGGGTAGAAAACCTTTTGAGGTTTCTTAATATTAAAGCAAAGTATGAGCCGGTTGTTATTCCTGCCCAGATTGATAGGCTCGGTCTGGGTCTCTCGCAAGAACATCGGCGGATACTCCAGAATGTGCCAGAGGTACTTCATTGTGCAGCTGATACTTCCTTTGCCGAGAGAAAAAAAGAGCAGGTCGAAACAACCAATTTGCAAGGGCTGCAAAATGTATTTGATATTGTTCCTAACTGCGAAAGATTTTTTCACATGAGCTCAGCCTATTCTGCCGGAACGCAGGAAGGTCTTATTAAGGAAGAAATACAGTATCCCCCGGGTTTTCATAACCCCTACGAACAGTCAAAAAATGAAGCGGAAAAGCTTATAACAGACCTGTGCTGGGAAAAGAGAACAAATCTTACTATTTTTCGCCCATCCATTACCTATGGAGATGCAGCCACCGGGAAAAGCCTTCGGTTTAATGCATTGTATTTTCCGGTACGGACGATGCTTTTTATCAGAGATTCACTGAAAAAAGATATCTTGGAAAGATCTGGCAAACGAGCTGCCGGCCTTGGTGCCTCAATAAACGAAAACGGGAGTATGCATCTTCCGCTTACATTTCCCGGAAGTGGCCAGCTGAACCTTGTGCCGATAAACTTTTTGGTGAAGGCTGTTACCGCAATAATGGACAGCGGAGAAACCGGGATTTTTCATATTGTTAACCCGAAATCCGACACCATTGGGCAACTTGTACAGAATATCGAGAGGCATTATTCCATTTCAGGCTTGGGAGTGGACGACGAAACGGTGCAGGACGGTCCTTTGCAGACTCTTATTAATAGTTATATGGATGTGTACTTTCCCTATTTCTGTGACAAAAGAAGTTTTAGCGATTACCGGACAAGAAAAATGCTGGAGCCTTTAGGGATTCAATGCCCTGAGTTAACATCGGCGGTGTTTAAAAGATGTATGGACTTTGCCGTAGAAGCAGGTTGGGGGTCGAAGATTAGGGTGTAGGTCTTAATGTGCTACACATAATTATACGTTAGATTGCACAATCCAGAATAAGATAGAAAATGTGGACTATCGCCACCTAACGAACTGTTCGAGTGGACTCGAGGAACGAGCACTCTCGCAGCTCAAGTAGAACGATAGAAAAACAGTAGGGAGATAAATGAGGAAACTCTAAAATCCAAGCGATAACACGCGGTCATAAAACATTGGGGGCGAAGTGGTTATTCGAACTTCTGGTCTCGCATCAAAGTTCGTTGTACCTTGATAGTGAAGTGGCTCCGAAATCCCCAACGTTTCATACCGCCAGCCGTAAAACATTTGAGCAAAGACAAGCAGTTTAATGAATCAAGATATAGAACAAATAATAAAATACAATTCCGAAGGCCCCACTCTTGATTACAAGAAAGAAGAATACCCTTTAGGAAAACATGCAAAACGAAATGAAATTTTAAAAGATATTTCCGCCCTGGCCAATCATCACTCAGATACAGATAAATACATAATTATCGGAGTTAAGGAAGAAAATGGAGTCGCAAAAGACTTTTATGAAATAGAACGGCTTACGGATGAAGCGGCTTATCAGAAGTTTGTTAATGAAAATATTGAGCCCAAAATTAATTTCAACTATAAATCCTTTTAGAGGTCACCATTTAAATTCATATCTTTACACCCTAAAAACAAGAGAAAACATGGAAATATTCAGAGGTCAAAACCTTATAGAGTTTACTGAACGCTTCAAAACGGATGAAGATTGTTTGATG
>Ga0306868_1001803_pt1 | contig 10875 bp, 10 predicted proteins | sample AntRauTorckE6832_FD_190411 | JGI IMG/M metagenome (GOLD analysis project Ga0306868, IMG submission 190411) | Saline lake microbial communities from Rauer Islands, Antarctica - Metagenome Torckler E6 #832 (v2) (version 2) | ecosystem: Environmental > Aquatic > Non-marine Saline and Alkaline >... | reverse complement strand
ATCTGATGGGCTACTAGTTTTTTCGAGTAATCAAAAAACCATCATCTTTAAGTATTTGAACCATATTTTGGACCGAATCCCGGTCCTTTTGTTTGTCTGGTTCAGATAAATCTGAATACGGCACCATGTTTGGATGAATTTTTCTCACATCGTCACGAGTGGCTCCAAAAAACCATCCGTTAAAATCCCGATCAGCCCACCATCGGCGGTGTTCCATCTTCGCCAAAAGTTCAATCTCACTTTCGTCAAGTTCAGTTTCTGAGTCGCTGTCAGTCCGTATTACTTCACATCCAATGGCTCTCATCTTGATGTCAAAATGGTCAGTTACCATCCGATTGGCGTCTCTTATATTTTCGGGTAATTGCTCCCAGGGTTTGCTGTTCGGGCCGATTTTATAATCAGGGTTTTCTCTTGCTCTCTGTAGATCCTGCTCAAAATACGAGTTGTGAAGTGCTCGGGCCTTCGAGTCATCAATATCGGCGCTCAAACCTTCGGACAGAACCGATCTCTTCGACTCATCGTCGACCGTGGTAAGCGAAAACTTGTGAAAAAGCCCACTGTGTCTCCCACGTTGGAAAAATTCCGACAGAACCAATCCTCCGGGAGGGTCAAGAGCAACAACATCAAATTGCCTGCCTTCATTACTCTCATGAGCATTGAACTGTGAATTAACCAGGAGACGGGAAATTCTCAAGTTAACAATCTCATTTTTCAGGCATATATAAGCGCCTGTGAAAGGTTCGTCTGCGCTCATCCAATCGTTTAAAGTTTGCTCGCCAACGTCGCCGACCTCTAACTCAATGAGCTCCCACTCGACCCATCTCTTCAAGGCGGGAAGCTCTGTCTCAAGCCTTTGCCATTTCTCGGCAACTTGTCTGTCGACGATGGTCAGTTTTGGCAGCAGTCCTGATCTATAATGACCCATTCGAGCCATTCGCTCTAAAACAGCTTGGCCTATCGACCCTAATCCAATCAGCAAAAGGTGCACCCTCTCAGCACTGGGTGCAACTCGTCTATCTGGAGGAAAGGAATTAAACAATCGACGAGCTAACAACTCAGAATTATTGAAAATGCGCACTCGAGGAAGCATCGATTCCTCAAAGTAATCGTCAACTTTGAAGCGCCTTTTTTCTGATAAGGTTGAAATCTTGCACTTGCATTGCAGTCCTTTGTTGTCGGTTTCCTCCGAGAGAGAAATTCGACAAACTGCTATATTTTCGTCGGTTTTTTCACATGTCGCAATCAGCGTCGACGCTCTCTGTATCGCCGCGGCCCTCACTAAATTTGATAGGTCTTTATTGAAAACAAGAACTTTCACGCCTTTGTTCCACAGCCTTTGCCGTTGGTCATCTCCAATGCTGTTAGTGACAAGTACCACGCTCTTACAATCAGGAGAGGATGATGCAAAATCAATTGCTAACTCAATATCTGACTGGTTGCTGCTCTTTTCGCTCGAAACACCATCCGACCAAAAGCAGACAATCACCGTATGCCCCCTCATCATTGCTCTTATCCACAAGTGGTCCCAGCGCAATCCGAAAGACGCAACATAAATTCGAACCGCCGCCCAAACTAGCAAGATTTTGAGCGTAAAGTTTAGGTACAGCTGGGGACCATAATTTGCCATGCCATCAGTGGCGGTTTGCATGATAGCCTGCAAATAATTACTCGCTTCTTGGCTTATTATGCGATCGACGCTACTTATAATGAATAAAGCAAAGGACAAAGTGATCAGGAAAGGTAATGCCCATCGCCCAATAAGGATCATTATTCTTTTCATACAAAAACCACCACTTTATTTAGAAGCGAACGCATTCAAAAACACAAATTCGTTTAACCCAGGCTGTCTGACTAAGGCGTAAAGATCGTCGTTTCCGGTTCATCAGACATCTCGTTTATGGTGGCAATAGTATCACCTACGTTGGTGTCCGGAATCATTGAACCACTACACTGCGGATGACATAAAGACCGCTATCCAAAACCTTTCGGGCCATTAGACGTTAATGGCAGATTTCAGGTTCTCCGGTTCGATAATCTGTGCGGGTTGTCGTTTAGTACTCTGGCTGTTCAGACAAGTGAAGTTTGAGCCTCGAATGTCCTGAAGCCGATTTTGAAAATAGTCCAAAACCGTGCCCTCGTGGTTCTTGCTGCTCCAAGCGCCTTTTGCCACACCGAATGACACTACCATATCGTTAAGCAGATCCTCAGTTGACAGTGCTTCTCTCTCGCCGTTTTGAGCTAAACGTTCTAACGTCGAATACCGCTCGATTGCATGAGGAATCCAGCCCTCTGTGTGGCTTGTAGCCTGCCCGTTTTTTATGGCCAGCAATTTTCTGACGTGGTGGGCAAGTCGCCCCCCTCCGAATATTCCATCAACAAAGCCTTTCTCTGTGATGCCAACATAGAAAATGTTGAAGCGGGTGCTGGTTAGCAAGTAGATTCCTTGCTGGCATTTGAATGTGTCCTTTATATCTTCGGTTAATTCTGGGTTAACAGGAAGATCTTTTAGCCTCAACTGGCTGCCATCGTCCACAGGCACTCTAACTTTCCGATTAGCTCCGTAGGCAATTTGCTCGTAATCCTTAGACCATCCCGTTCTAAACTCACCTGATAGGGAGGGGGTACAGATTTGGAGCAATGGATAAACATTAGAAAATTGAATTTGGGGGCCAGCTGTCACGTATAAAACTCCGATTTTAGTGTTCAGACATTGAGACGAGCGAACTGGCACCAGCTGCTAAACCCGACCTGAAAAATATTCTCTGTTTGGCTGGTCTAGGGCAAAGCCACCCTCGCGCTTATCAATCACTTCACCGTTTAGTGCCAAAACATACGCCGAATCTTCTTTATAGAAAAACCAATACTGCTTAATGTGTCCCCAGTCTCCGAGGCTACCGCCGGTCTCTTTGACATGTTTGATAACGCGATTTTGAGCATGGCCCAGTTGCCAATCTATACACGAACGCCAAAAGCTTCTCACGAAGTCTATATAGAGCTGATATTGATACATCGCTAAGGTATCTATCGGCTGTTTGCAGCAGGCTGAGCAGGTCTCTACCCAGATATAGGGCTTGAATGCCTTACGGTCTTCTTCCAAATCTTTTTTAATTTGATTAATGCGATGATCTGCCCGAGCCATATCGAGGCCGATGGCCTGGCATATCGCTCTTAAGAAGCTCTCGCCGTCGTATTTTCCGTCAACCCACTCATCGCTCAGGCCCAACTCGGGATCATCCAGTACATATTGGAAACGTCGTATGTGTTCAAAAGTTGGCTTGTCGTAACCCATGGCCTTGAGAGTCTCCTCCCATTCAGGATTGCATGCACGAAACACGAAGTCGGTATTGAAGTTATTAATCATTCTCCGTAACTCTTCGAAAGGGTAGCCCGAATTCAAATTTAGCAGGAGCTGTCGACAAAAAATGTTGTTTTGATGTGTTGGGTTGTAATGAAAATACTATCAGTAAGTTGGGCCAGCGAACAGCGTGCATGCTGAGAGCACTCGATCGCTTTGGAGATAATGGCCAGGTCCTTTTGTACACCCATCACCGGCATGTGTTGGATATCGCCAGAAGTTCATTGGGCGGTGATCGATTTCAAATCCACGAGCTTTAGTTTAGGAAATTACGAGCACAACATTTTGGCTTGTGGTCAATTAAACTCCCAATCGTGAAAATTCGGCATATATCTGCGACAGGCAATTAATCCTCTACTCAACAGGAAGGTTAAAAATGCGTTTACTACCACAATAGCTTTGAGCAGTTCAATCTCCGACAACCTTCATTACTGAGCTGCTACCGGGCATTGCAGTAAAATATCGGGGGCTTGCTAGTTTGGAGGCGGCCTTGAGCTTGTGAGCAACTGGGCTTATGGGCATGAGGAGGGTGTATATGGGTCGATTCACCTTAGATGCCCTGAAATGGTTTGCAATGGAACTCTTGAGTCCGGAATTTGGTCCGGAGATCCGAAGGTGCTCTCGCCCATAAGGGTTGATGCGGTTGGGCCGGCCGGGAACGGCTCCCGGCGCCTGAAACCCAAACAAGAAATCGGAGAGACTAATCAACCAAGTCCTCGACTTCTGTCTCCATAAAGTCGCCGTCTTCATCACGTATAAATAACATAGGTCCGCCACCGCCCCCCTGAAAAGCAAGGTCAAGCTCAATGCTTTTTGCTTTATATGACAGTTTATACACTTCATATTCGTCAGTTGAACCTATGATGCCTTCCCCATAGGTTATGTCGCCAAGCACGCCGCCCCTATCCAGACTCAGTGTCTGGAGAACGAAATCTTTCCAATTGAGATCTTCAAGTGTCACGTTATCTTCGACTTCGAAATAACCTGTCAACTGGCCATGATCATACTCGACTACGTCAAGCATGACATGTTCATCAGGTGTTGGGTCTTCTTCTTTTTCGAAGTGAATTGTTTCTGACATATCTGCTACAAGTACCATGTCTGAGCTTTGAAAATCATTTTGCTCAAGCCAGTCTTCATAGCTCATATCTTCATCTTCTTCGGACATAATATTCAAAATCGGAACATTAAGCTTTTTATCTCCATCTTCAATGAAGCATTTGATGCTGTCCGAATGAACAAGCATTCCACATGCAACACCGACCCCTTTATGACTGTTTTTCTGAATATAGTCAGTGACATCATCAGCTTCAGAATTTTCGACCATACCTCTAATATTCTTCAAAACATCATTACTGAAGTAAGAAGCGTCAACTTGCGTTCCCGAATCTTCAAAACTGATCTTCATTTTTTTTGACATAAAATAATTCCCTTTTCGAACAGAAACAGATGATCAATAGTAATTATAAAAACTGGTTCGTGAATAGAAGCTATAAATTTAAGTCATGAGTCGGAGCTTTGATAGAAATTTCGCTGCCGAAACCCGTTGTCTAGAGCGAGATTCTCATGACCTCCCCGTCATTACAGAGGATGACATAAAGACCCATCCAAAACCTTTCGGGCTATTAGCCCGGATTTCTCATAAGGGGATAAAAAAGCGGCTGAAAGTGTTATAGTTTCAGGACCTTACACCATTCACCAACACGGACAGCCGCTATTTAAATGGTACCTGAAAAACTGACCTTTACGCCACTCTCTCGCCGTCAAATCGAAGCCGGTTTCTCCGGAGGTCACATCACCTCCGACGCCGGACTGCTCCTGCTGCGTGAAGTCGACAAACAGCACCGACTGACTCAGCGCCTGGCTGGCGTTCTGGACGATGCCCGTAATCTGGTACTGGTTCGCCACAAACTGGAAACCATGATCCGGCAACGGGTCTTTGGCGTGGCAGCCGGGTACGAGGACCTAAATGATCACGAAGCGCTGCGCTCTGACCAGGCCCTTCAAACCGCCACGGGCGAAGATGTGACCCTGGCAGGCAAATCAACCCTGTGCCGGATGGAACAGCGAGTGGACAGGCGGTGATTAAGTCCCACGAACTGCTGTGGCATCACTTCATCAAGCAGCACGACGAACCCCCGAAGGAGATCGTGCTGGACTTCGATGGCACTGACATTCCGGTGCATGGCGACCAGCCCGGCAAGTTCTTTAACGCCTACTACGATCACCATTGTTACTTCCCACTGTACATGTTCTACGGCCGTCACCTGCTGGTGAGTTACCTGCGCACCAGCAACTGAAGTGACAGCCACCACAGCTGGGCCATTCTGGCCCTGCTGGTGCGGTTTATTCGTCAATACTGGCCCGATACACGCATCGTATTCCGCGGTGACAGCGGCTTCTATCGCCCCCGATTGCTGAGCTGGTGCGACCGGAACAATGTGGATTACCTGGTGGGGATCGGCAAAAACAGCCGACTGCTCAAAGAGGTAGACGTACCCGCGATGCTGGTTTGTAAGGCCCAACAGGAGCTGGACGAGAAGGTCTCAGCGACTTACCGCTTCCAATATCAGGCCCGCACCTGGAAGTACCCCCGCTGGGTGGTGGCACGTCTGGAAGAAGGCGAACTGGGTGCCAACCCAAGGTTCATCATCAGCTCCCGCTACGACGACAGCTTTAAGTCTTACTACGAGCAATATTGCGCCCGGGGCGATATGGAGAACCGGATCAAGGATCAGCAGCTGTGTCTGTTCGCAGACCGCACCTCCAGCACACAGTGGTGGGCCAATCAGTGGCGGCTGCTCCTGTCGGGCTTTGCCTACACGTTGTTCGAGCGATTACGGCCCCACCTTAAGAAGACACCCTTCGCGAGAATGAGCGCCAGTAACCTGCGGCTGAAGCTGATCAAGGTGGGCGCGGTCATCATCCGCAACACCCGACGCATACGGGTGTTGATGAGTGACAAGTGACGCCTATCCTTACAAAGACGAACTCTCTGATCTGGTACGCCGACTGGTTCCGGAATAGATGCCCGGGCTCCCCCGGCCCGACTCAATGGGGGAAAGGGGGCAGCGTGTCCGGACAACGGGAATTGATCATTTATTGGGCAGGCATGGCCGAAACTGACCGGCCATAGCGGTAACCAGTCCAGTCTGCGAGACTTGCTGGGGACCTATGAGAAATCCGGGCTAGGTCCCAGTTGGTTAATTCCTTTATTTATCGTTGATGACGTAATGCTGGAGTTTTCGACTTTTATGAGGATGGATGTGGTTTTTCAGTTTTGTCCTTGTTTGCCGCGAGAATTGATATTTTCAGCACAACCCAAGAATCTGGTGTAGCCAAATCTCCTTCACGCAGAAATATTGCGGCCACCCAAACTTCTATGGATCTCCTGTGCTAGCCTGATTGTGAGCAGGGGGACGCCGTGCAGTTAAGCCGTACCCATATGGGAGGCGTCAGCCCAGAGGTCTTTGACATGGCCTCCGTTTGCGGCTGGGGTGTGCCATGTGTATTGGGGCAAGTCCAAATATGCCGAACGAGTAATCAGTTGGAGAATCTCATGGGGAAACGGCTTACAAAATCACGATTCTCGATGGGACTCAGCTGTCCTCAAAAGCTCATTTATGAGGCAGCAGATGAGGTGTATGTCGATCAGCGAAAGAACAATTCTATGTTGGAGGGTCTTGCCGAGGGTGGTCTCCAGCTTGGCGCACTAGCGAAAACTCTTTTTCGACAAGCTGACGGTTTAAGTGCGTTTGAGATTGATGCAAAAGGACAGAAAGAACAGATCGTCCAGACAGTGGAGGCGTTGGGAAAAGAGTCGGTAACGCTTTTCGAGCCAACTATCGCTTTTGATGACTATCTTGTGCGGGTTGATGTTCTGCGGAAACGCGGAACTCAAATTGAATTGATTGAAGTGAAGTCAAAATCTTTTAATTCCAAATCTGATAAGCCCGATAAAAACCCATCATGCTGGACCGAAGATGGCGGTATCCATGGTGCGTTCCTCAATTATGTTCAAGATTTGGCTTTTCAGTACTGGGTTCTCAGGCAAGCGTATCCTGCGTGGAATATTCAATGCTACCTCATGATGCCAGATACGTCTGTCCCCGCGCGTGAAGACGGATTGCACAAGCGTTTTTCTGTGGTTTTTGATGCAAAGTCATCGGGAAGCGATTTACATGTAAAGGTCGACACTGTCGATAAACTGGGCGGAGAGCGTCTGGATGATTGTTTTCTGACGCGAATTCTAATGGATCAGCAAGTGCAGCATGTCCTGAATGATGACCTGACTACTCCCGGAATGAGCGGCGATTTTGCCAGCATGACTAAGAAGCTAGCAGCGATGAATACCACTGAACTCTCAATGCGACCCGCGCCAGTTGGGGCCCACTGCAAGACTTGCGAGTTCTACACTCGCTCTCCCTCCGAGCAGGCTAAAAGTGGCTTCCATGAATGTTGGTCTGACAGGCTTGATGGGATGATGGCTTATCGGCGGGAAGACATGATTTTTGGGCTTTATAACCCTGCTTCCAGGGGTCCCAGAAGCACACGAGGGCTGCTTGAGGCTGGATATCGTTGGTTAGCTGATATTGATCCAGAAGTTATCGGACTTCCGGCACAACCCGACGGCGAGCTCGATACAAAAGATCGTCAGCGCATGCAGTTGACCGGCGAGTGGCCAGGCGGAGGGGGCTATTATTTTGATCGTCGCGGGTTTGTCGAAGCTTTAGGTAAGTGCGCCTGGCCTCTGTATTTCCTAGATTTCGAAGCAGCACGCAGTGCGTTACCTTTCCGCTCGGACATGCGTCCAAACAGCATTCAAATCTTTCAATATTCTGTGCATGTCATGGAGCACGATGGTCATGTCCGCCACGCCGATGAGTTCCTCGATCTGTCGGTCGATGGTGATGTAAACGTCCGCATGCTCCGCCGGCTAAAAGAGGCACTGGGCTCGACTGGTACAATAATGCGCTGGACAGATTACGAGAACACAGTGTTGAGCTCGGTTCGAGAGCATCTGCTGACGACGGATTCACCTCCAGAGGATTGTAACGAGCTCGTTACATTCATCGAATCCATTATTCGCTCTGGCGAGCGTGAAATGGTGGATCAGGCGAAATGGGCACAGCATTTTTATTTCCATCCGTACAGTCGAGGCAGCAACAGCATTAAATTGGTCCTGCCAGCTGTGATGATAAATTCCGAGTATCTGCGCTCGCAGTACGCACGACCCATTTACGGCACCGAGCAGATGCCGAGTAATAATTTTTCAAATAAAACTTGGTGGGTTCCTGAGCCTGGAAGTGAGGGCAAGCCACAAGATCCCTATGCAATGCTGGAGAGTACATTCACGCCTGAACTCCTCTCTCGAAGTCCAGAAGTTGTTAACTACCAACGATTTGAAGCGATAAAGGACGGGGGTGGAGCGATGATGGCGTATACGCGAGCTCAGTCCGGAGAGATGGATCCTGACATCAGGAATGCGATTGAGAAGAGCCTACGCCAATATTGTGAACTCGACACACTAGCCATGGTGATGATCATGCAGGCTTGGAGAGCAGATGCTGATGTTTAGCTCAAATCGATTGACGACGTCAGATAAAAAGAGAGTTGGGCTACAGAAACTGTGATTAATAAGGTCACGTGATTTGTGGCGTTGATTCGGAAGGAGGTAGACGCGCACCACTGCCTCACTAATGGCCAGTCGTTAGGGTGCGTGTGTTGGAGAAAAGTTGAAAAATAATCACTTTGTCAATGAGTTAAGGACGGACTTAGTGCCGATGTCAGATGTTTGGTCATATCAGCCCACTGATATGAACCCTGAATGGAACGGGACATATCAACAGGTAAGATCGGGCAAGCAAACATATGCGAGGCCTGACAGAAATGAATCGTCTTTTAGCCTCAAATTACGTGAGGATAATCCCTTAAGCATGAATAAGCATTCAGCCGGGATTTACGTGATCTACGACACTGAGTCTTGCATTTACATCGGAAAAACTGACACAAAGATCTCTCAGAGATTTCATGCCCACATAACAAAGTTGACGGCTACTAATAATAAAAGACATCACCATCCAGAAAAATGGCAGGCATATGCGAAGTGGCGTGCTGAAAACAAAACTGGTGCGCTGAATAGCTTGGATGAATTCAGTATTGGTTTTTATGACCTTTCTAATTTTCTGAAATTTCTCGACGGAGAGACGAACAAAGCTATGATGGACGATATGGAAGCTTTAATTTTTTACGGACTCTGTAGTACAAACGACAAATACCGGCTCCTAAATACTGAAAATCAGGTCGGTAGTCGAAAAGCACGAGAAAAGTGGCGTCAATTCTTTCAGTGACCTATGTAAGGCACGTTATCCAGCCATCGCCTTGATAGGTCGCAACTTAAAGCCACGTGGGACTGGATCGTGCTTATGGACAGCGAGGCAAGCCGACTGGGGTTATGTCCCACTCCTATCCGGGCAGTCAGGATGCCAGTCGATTATTCCGTCAGTTTTTACGCCGAACATACCGATGCCAGATAACCGGCTTCTTAATCAGCTTGGTTTAGGCGGATTCTTCAGTGAAAATATGGCGGGTATCACGATGAATGACACCTACTGTTTGCTTCCTTCGGTGGCTGGGAAGCTGCGAGTTTATTTTCATGAGCTGGATTCGAGATTTGTCGCGGGTGAGCCATTGATCGAATCCACGCATTCATCGGACTCCCTCACATGGCGTGATTTACAGCCTTACGCAATATCGATTCTATAACTGCGTTAAGGATATAAGAGATCATGAGATTTATGGGCAAATTGACAGAGAATGACTGCTATGAAACGCTGATTCAATAGCGGACAAAATTACAAAAGAGGCTGAGGAGTAATTACCAAATGAATAACGAAAGAGCAGAATGAACGAGGCGGAAATGCGAGATATTGATGAGTGCTGGGATATCATCCGTAGTTTAAATGAACAAGCCCACGATGAGGTGGATGGCTTGTGGTATGCAGCTGAACTAGAGGAAGACAGTGAAGAAGCTGAACGTTTGCGCGAAGCAGCCTCTGAAGAGCAAGCATATGAATTTCGAGATAATTTCGAAAATTTAGACGCTGAATTCAAGCAAGCAATTTTGTATTACAAAGATACGCAACCTAACCACGATATGGTTCTTGAACTTAAAATCTTTTTAGGAGAGTAAGCGGTCTAGGTACCTAGCAATGGCCTCAAACCGCAAATATTCGTGATGTTATTGTTTTTCTAATATCGAGAAATAGCACCGCTGTCCGTTATCTCACCATGCTACGAATGATGCCTCGCTTTACTGAAGCCATAAGCTCAACCGAGCTTGCACAGCCTCTCAAAGAGCATGGCTTCTCAGGCACTATGCGGTCGATTCAGCGGGATCTGTGCGTATTCCAGACCAAGGTTGCCACTGATTCCAGACGAAGCCTGCCACCCATTCCACGCGAAAGCTGCCACTGATTCCACGGCAAAGCTGCCACCCCGGCAGGCTGCCTGAACCGCCA
>Ga0306868_1001801_pt1 | contig 10882 bp, 10 predicted proteins | sample AntRauTorckE6832_FD_190411 | JGI IMG/M metagenome (GOLD analysis project Ga0306868, IMG submission 190411) | Saline lake microbial communities from Rauer Islands, Antarctica - Metagenome Torckler E6 #832 (v2) (version 2) | ecosystem: Environmental > Aquatic > Non-marine Saline and Alkaline >... | reverse complement strand
GTTCCATCCTGGTCGACTGGAGTAGGATGATCATAGATTGCATCACCCATCTGCCAGCCGGTTTCACTGTCACGTCCCCAGTAGGTCGGGATGACCATTACTGTTTTCATTTATAATTCCTCCCCGGAAAGAACTGAGTTATAAACCTCAAGAACCTCATCTATGACTCGGGCCCAGGAAAACTTATTTAGCGCATATTCTGCAGCTTTTTCACCTTTTTTTTCTTTATCATTATTTTTAAGCGCTGCAATGATTTTAGCAGCCAGGTCATCACTATCATTCATTTTAAACAGTCTGCCCACTTCCTGATTAATAAAATCAGGTAAGCCGCCAGCTCTAGAGGCAATAACAGGGGTTCCACAGGCTAAAGCCTCAACTGCAACCAGACCAAAGGGTTCAATTCTCGAAGGCACTATTGATAGATCTGCACTGCTGTAAAAAGCAGGCAGCTCTTCTTGCGGTAGATTACCCAGAAAATAAAGATTTTTAAGATCTAGTTTTTCTGCCTGTTTTTTTAAGGTATCTAATAATTCTCCGTGCCCAATAATCAGGGTCATAATACCTGGGAATTCTTTTTCGTATTTTTTGGCTGCTTTAATTAAGAGATCTACACCTTTGAAGTCTGTTAATTTGCCGACAAAAGTGAGCAGGTGTTCCGGATTTTCCTTTACATTGGGCAGATATTTTTGAATCAGTTTCAGTCTATCGGTTTTCAGTGGTTTAAATAAAGTATCATCAACACCATTAAGTATTTTGATCAATTTATCATCTTCAATAAAATAATAATCTTTTACATCCTGATTTACCTGATCGGAGATTGTAATTATTTTTTCAGCTCCAGCAGCTCCTTTAAGAGCAATCTGGCGGTAACGTTTGTCTTTTTTATAGCCTTTGATATCTGTACCGTGAGCTGTGATTACATAAGGTATTTTAGTCTGCAGAGCTGCATAGGGAGCAACCCAGAGATGCTGACAGTGAATTATATCTGCTTTAAAGCTTTTACTTTCAGCTTTAATAACACTGATAAATCTCTTCAAATAATCGTTCATTTCCTGTCTTGTTAATTTATAAAATTGATTGTTACTTTTGGGATGAGTTGTAAAACAGGGGAAATTATAATCAATTATTGTTTCTACGGGAAACTGGTAATTATCATTTATTTCATTATCTACAACAACTACTTTTACCTGATGCCCTTTATCAATTAATCGCTGAGCAATATTTTTAGTATAAACACCACTGCCTGAGCCTTCAAGAGGAAAATGATTGACAAGTAAAACTTTCATAATTTTCTTCTCCTTTCAATAATTTTATCAGTAACAGAGTTCCAGTGTTCTGATAAGTTTTCATAGCCTGCTACCATCTGATCCAGCTGCAGCCAGGCTGCAGAAAAAATTTCCGGCAAAAGAATAAAGTTTTTATTTTGTGCATATTCTGCCAGGAGAGGTGCTCCAATTTCTAGAGCCTCTTTTTGTATTTTATAGCGATTTTTAAATTTTTCTCTGCTGATGAGATTTTTTTCTTTTAAATACCAGTTTAAAAATGGATTTCTGCCCAGCCAGCCTGTACAGGCATAAAAGAGACGTTCCTGAACATTATGATCTTTAATATCAGGTTTTTTAGGGAAGTTACCATAAAGATTATGGAAGATATGAGTATCTATATCAATAATTTGATGTTTTTTATCAGGGACTTCTATTCCTAGAAGTGTATCTTCACCTCTACCTAAATACAATTCTTTCCTGAAAATGTAACTTGTAGAATAGTAGGGGGATATTTTTTTAATATAATTTAAATTAAGTGCATGATTACCGCCCAATATTTTATTTGTTTTTCTGATATTCTTCTGTTCCGGATCAGCAAGAGATAAATTATTTTTCAGATTTTTAACTCTGGGATAGGCACTGCTTTTTTGCAGTCCGGTAAGTAGTTTTTTAACTCCTTTAAATTTTAAGGGTGGTATTATATAATAGCCGGAATAATCACTGGTTGTAATAACAACATTTTCTTTTTCTAAATGAAAAAGGTGTCTGCCGAAAAAATTAATGACCCGGGTGTTTCCCTCAGCTGAAAGAAGGAGCCGGGGTTTAACATCAGTATCTATAAAAAAAAGATAATCGAGTTTAGGCTCAGCAATTAGAGCCTTGAGCAAGACTAAATTACGTCTTTTTCCATAAGGAATTAATTTATGATAGTCAAATTCCGGAGTTCTAAGAAAAAAGTCAATTTCTTTTTTATTTAGACCTGCAGTTTTAAGTTCTTTCCTTAATTCAGGATCATAGTTTAACTGGATTAAATCGACATCTACTGTCTGCTGAAGTCTTTCTAAGCTTTTAGTTTTATAACCATGTGAATAACAAATAATTAATCGATCTAATTCATAACCGTGAGCTCTAGCATTGGCAATGAAATTCATAAAAGGATGGATAGAATTTAAATAATTTGTGATAGCACCTAAAGCAATTCTTTTCATTTTATCCTCCTTTTGTTAGCTCAGAAAGTAGAACACAAATTATTTTTGAGCAAGATAGCGGTAAACTATATCTTCGACAGTTATAATTCCAATCAGATCTTTTTGATTATTAACTACAGGTAAGCCGCTAATTTGATGTTCTGCCAGGATCTGAGAGGCATCTTTAATTGTCTGATTTTCATTAATTAAAATTAGATTTTCACTCATGAAATCTTTAATTGGAGTTTCTCTTTCGTGTTCTATCATTAGGTCACCATCGGTTACAATCCCAACAAGATTCCCCTCTTTTATAACCAGCAGTCTGCCTATATTGTGATAGGAGAGAAGGCGAGTAGCTTCTTTAACATCACTGTTTATATTAATAGTGATCGGATCTTTTGTCATAATCTCTTTGACTTTCATTATTAGTCCCCCTTAGCTTAAATTAAAAAAATTATTAATATTAATATAATTCTTGCTAAAAAAGAAAAACCCTCTTTTTTAAAGAGGGCTGTTAATATATATTATTCCCATTCGGTATGGAATATACCATCTTCATCTTGGCGCTGATAGGTGTGGGCACCAAAGAAATCACGCTGAGCTTGAATTAAGTTAGCAGGTAGTTTTTCGGATTTTAAGCTGTTAAAGTAATCAAGAGCTGAATGAATAGCAGTCAGCGGAACTCCAGAACGAGCTGCACTAGTTATTAAATCAGTAATTTTTTCAGCATCAGCATTGAGCTTAGTTTTAAACTGCCTGGTTGTAATCAATGTATTTAGCTGCATATTATCGGCGAAGGCCTGCTGTATTGGTTCTAAAAGGCCGGAGCGAATTATACAGCCATCTTCCCAGATTCGGGCAATTTCTTTGAAATTTAAATTATAATCATATTCTTTAGAAGCAGTTTTTAAGAGTTTAAATCCTTCAGCATAAGCAATTACTGAAGCAAAGTAAAGAGCTGATTTAAGCTGAGGCAGCATTTCTTTTTTATCAACTACTGCTCGATTACTGCTTTTAAGTTGAGCGGCATTTGCGATTCTTTCTTCTTTGATTGCTGACATTAAGCGGGCATTAACTCCGGCATTAATGGTTGGAATTGCAGTACCAAGATCTAAGGCGCTCTGCACACTCCATTTTCCGGTACCTTTATGTTTGGCTTTATCAAGAATTAAATCAATTAGTTTTCTGCCAGTTTTAGGGTCATCTTTTTTTAATATTTTAGCAGTGATTTCGACTAAATATGAATCAAATTCCTGATTCCATTCAGCAAAGATATCTCCCATTTCTGCAGGTTTAAGCTGCAGTACTTTGCGCATATAGTCATAAATTTCAGCCAGAACTTCCATAATTCCATATTCAATACCGTTGTGAATCATTTTTACATAGTGACCGGCAGAGCGTGGTCCTAAGTAACTGACACAGGCTCCTTTTTCAGTTTTAGCAGCAGAGTCTTCCATAATTTCGGATACTTCTGCATAAGCATTTTCAGTTCCCCCCGGCATAATTGAAGGACCGTGAAGGGCACCATATTCACCACCACTAATTCCAACTCCCAGGTATCGAATTCCTTTTTCTTTAAGATTTTTAAGTCTTCTATTTGTATCTTCAAAATATGAATTCCCCCCATCAATAATGATATCATCTTCTTCTAAATAGGGGAGCAGACTGTCAATAACTAAATCAACTGGTTTACCAGCTTTGATCATCAGCATAATTTTGCGCGGCTTTTCTAAAGAAGAAACGAAATCTTCCAACTCATAAGCAGCTTTTATTTCTTGATTTTTCACCTTGTTATTCATAAATTTTTTTGTTTTGCTTTCTGTACGATTATAAACTGCAATCGAATGATTGCGGGCAATATTAAGTGATAAATTTTGGCCCATTACTGAAAGTCCAATTAATCCAATTTCATATTTTTTCATTAATTAATACCTCCTAAAATATTTCTGCTTTAAATAATTTATTTAATAAATTTAAGTATGGTTTCAATTTCTCCCTGTTCAAACAAATAAGCTCTACCGGGCAGGCCATCACTTTCTGCAATTTTCAAGAGAGAAAGTAATAAAATATATTCTCCGGCTGGAACTTCATTTAATCTCAGGCCTTCCAAAATCATTATTTTTTCAGCCAGTAGTTTTTTATGAGTTGGATGCTCGGGCTGAGCTCTTTCTATACCATTAGTATCAATACCTACACCCTTTATTTTCTGCTCAATTAAATATTCAGCGCCACTTTCAGCTAAATAGATGAAGTCTGCTGGTGTTTTTTTTAAAAATTCTGGCTCTGAATTTTTAGTTTTTAAAATCACAAAAGAATTTTCTTCAATTTCATATTTTTTTAAGTCAGCAGCTGTTACTTTTTCATCCAGTTCAGTTAAATCAATCAACTGTGCCTGATAAAATGGATTTTCTGCAAAAAATAAATTAGCATTATCCCCATTTTTCAGCATATGCAGTGGTGCATCGATATGGGTTCCCGTATGGACGTTCATCTGCAGTTCAGATTCGTGGGCATCTCCCTGAGAAAAATCTCTGACAGTTGATAATCGAGGTCTAATTTCGTCTTTTCCTTTATATACTAACATATCTTTTTGGATTGTCATTGAGATATCATACATCTAAAAATTCCTCCTTCGAACTATTAAACTAAAATTATAATTAAGAACCATCTTATTTTTGCAGTGATCAGGCATTATTCAACCACTTTCTTCCATCAGTTTTGAGCAGTTGATCAGCTGCTTTAGGACCTTTACTTAAAGCGGGGTATTGATGCAGCTCAATATTTTCTTCAGCACATTTATGCTGGATTTCATCAATAAATTTCCAGGAATAAGAGACTTCTTTCCAGCTTGTAAATAGTGTTTTATCTCCGGCGATCATGTCATGAATTAAAATTTCATAATTTTCGGGAGAGTTGAAAAATTGAATACAGCTCTGACAGAATTCCATTTCTACTGGAACTATTTTATTATTACTTGCTGGTTTACGGGTATTAAAACGAAGCGAAATCCCTTCTTCAGGCTGGATTTTAATCAAGAGTAAATTGCTGTCTAATTCCTGATCGTCTAAATAAGCAGGATGAAAATCATCTTTAAATTCAATGGCAATAGCAGCTTCTTTTTTAGCAAGACGTTTTCCTGATTTAAGGTAGATAGGTACATCCTGCCAGCGCTCATTATTTAAAAATAATTTTAAAGCCATAAAAGTAGCTGTTTCCGAATCTGATGGGATTTCTTTTTCTTCTCTATAAGATTTAATTTTTTTACCATCTACAGTATTTGAGTCATATTGACCTCTAACTATATGGTTGTCAATATCAATTAAATTGTTGTCTGCCAGCTCTTTGAAGACTTCAACTTTTCTTTCTGAAATTTCTTCTGCACTTAAATCATCGGGTTCTTCCATCGTAATTAAAGAAAGGACCTGCAGCATATGATTCTGAAACATATCTTTGATAACTCCTGTGTCATCATAATACTTGCCTCGATCTTTAACACCTTCTGATTCATTTAAATAAATTTGTATATTATCAATATGATCTTTATTCCAGATAGATCTAAAAATAGGATTGCTTAATCTAATCACCATTATATTCTGGATCATTTCTTTACCAAGGTAGTGATCTATTCTAAAGATGTTTTTTTCAGAAAAGATACTACTTAATTTTTCATTTAACCTTTCAGCTGACTGCAGATCATGTCCGAAAGGTTTTTCAATAACCAATCTGGAATCATTATTTTCAAAGCCAACATTTAGTAAATTATATTTCTGTAATTTTTCTGCAATTTCACCAAAGAAAATTGGGGCAGTTGCCAGATAGAAAATCCTATTTGTAATTGTTTCATTTTCAGCTTTTTGAGCTAAATGATTTTTTAAGCGTTCAAAATCATCTGCTTCTTTAAATGAGAGCTGAAAATATTCTATATGGTCTGTGAGTGACTGCCAGATTCTGTTATCAATTTCGTCCTTTTTGTTCTGCAGTGAATTATATAAAGCATTTAAATAATCATTTTTATTATCATAACGGCGACCAGTAGCTATAACTGTATATTTATCTGGCAGCACATCTTTAGCTGCTAAATTATAAAAAGCAGGGATGATTTTATTATGTGCCAGATCTCCGGTCCCACCAAATAAAATGAATTGAAAATTATCTTTAATATTTTTATCGTCTGGATTTTTATAGGGTTGATCAATTGTTTTATTCATCTAAAAAACCTCCAATAACTATTATAAATTTAACATAATTACCCGGGGATTACTGTAAATAGATTAACATTCTAAAATCCAAGCTCTTCTCCTACTAAAATAACTTTAATTCTTCCATTTTGGCGGGAATAGCGGGTTATAACAGTCTGACAGCAGATAGTATCTTCAACCTGACAGCTCTGGCAGTAACCGGTTTTTGCACAGGGAGTTTTTTGCTTAAGTCGAATAGAATTGGCTGGTGCTGCTTGATTTCTAACTCTTTTGATTGCGCTTTTTTCATCAACTGTTACTTTATTGATTCCAGCAACAATAATTACATTCTTTGGCCCATAGATTAAAGCAGCCAGTCGGTTACCATTACCATCAACATTTACCAGCTTTCCAGACTGAGTAATTGCATTAGAACTCATTAGATAATAATCAGCATTTAAGGCCTGATGATAAATTTCCTCTATTTCGGCTGAATTTTTTGCATCAGCTCTATCCAGCAGTTTGTAATTGCCTGCTTTTAATATGTCAAAGATTCCGATCTCTTTTAAAGTCATTGAACCTCCCCAGGAAACTGATGATTTTTCTTTAATTAATTCCTCCAGCATATTTTTTGCTTCCTCAGAGTTTTCGGCATAATAACCTTCAATATTTCTTTTGTTGAAATTTTTAATTAAATTTTCAGCTTTGATTCTGTTATATTCATTTTTTGAACTCATAAATAATTCTCCTCTCAAAATTTTTCCTCTCACTAATATTAATTGTACAAAAGTACTTAAATTACCTGCTTTATTTAATTAATTACTCAAAATAGTGGAAAACTGTCAAAAAATCTGCTATTATTATAGTTAATATTAAGTTAAAATCTCAAAGGAGTTGATATAATGAGTAGTGTAAATGCCGCTCTGCAGAATCAGATTGCAAGTATTCAGCAGGCTTTGAGTATTTCTGGGATGCAGAAATCAATGGGTCAGAGTGCTGATCAGGTTTCTAAACTTGTTGAAGGTATGGAAGAGACCTCTCAGGCAGTACAGCAGGCTCGTGTCGCAGGTCCTGGTAAAGGTCAAAATGTCAATTTAATGGCATAGTAATCTCAAATTAAAAGATTAAGGGCCTTTGATTGGGTCCTTTTTTTATGTGTTATTTTTAATTTTTTTAATTTTTAGATAGAAGGGTGAAGAATGAGGTGGAAAATTTGTTTGCTAAAAAAAACAAGATCATATTTTTTTTATTAATAATTATAATTTTTATTAGTGTAACTATGACTGCTAAGGCAGAAAATAATCAAGAAAAAGTAATACAAAATGAAGAAATCACTATAGCTTATGTACCAAGGTCGCTGGATAATCCAATTTTTCTCGATGCCTTTGAACATGCACAGGAAAAAGCTATCGATCTTGGAATCAAGATTGAGTGGGTTGCTCCTTTTGCTTATAATGCTAAAGAGCAGATAAAGATAATTGAAAGTTTAATTGTTAGAAAGGTAGATGGGATGGTAGTTAGTGTCAATAATACTCCTGATTATATAGAGGTGATCAACAGAGCAGTTGATAGTGGAATTGCAGTAGCAACTTTTGATGCTGATGCACCTGACAGCAAAAGGCTTTTTCATATTGGTATTAATAATTATCAGGCGGGAAGAGTTACAGCCACTGGATTACTTGAGGTTTTAGAAGCTAAAAATATTGATTATAAAAGTAAAGGTAAACAGTTAGATACCATGATTATGACAGGTGTTAGAGGTGCTTTAAATTTAGACAGCAGAATTGAAGGGTTTTTGGATAGAGTTGAAAATACAAATCTTAAGGTGCAGGATATTGTAGAAAACCAGGATAGTGTTAACCTTTCAGTGGAGCTTTTAGAGCAGTATTTGCAGCAAAATCCAAATATAGACATCATATTTTTTGTAGGTGGCTGGCCTTTTTATGTTCCGGCTGAAGCTCTACCAAATTTTCAGCAGTGGGCAACAAATGGTGGGGTAGCAGTAGGGATAGATATTTTTTATGATGCACTATTATTACAGGAGAGAGGACTGCTGCAGTATCTAGTTGGTCAGGATATGGCTACAATGGGTTCTAAAGGACTTTCAACTTTATATAATTATATCAAATATGGAGCTCAACCAAAAGAATATATCGAAACAGGAGTAGAAGTTGCAAATGATGATAATCTGCAGCGGCTTTTACAGACTCATCGACCCTGGCGTGTTAAATAAGGTGGGAAATTAATGTTTAATAATCTTTTCAAAAAAATATTTAATAAAATAGGAATTCATACAATCAGAACTAAATTAATAATATCATTTCTGGTAATTGGTCTGCTGCCAATTTTATTATTTGGTCTGCTTTCTTTTAATCTTTATCGGGGAGCAATTAATGATCGGATCAGTGATTACTCTCAGGAAATGGTAAATAGAATGGAGAGAGATCTTGAGGATTACATTAATGAGATAGAGAGCTTTTTAAGTAGAGAACAGGATTTTTATATCAATCAGTTTATAAAATTAACCCAGGTTAATGATTTTAGAAATAATAGAAAGTATGCTTTTAGAATCTGGGAGGACTTTAATAATTTAAAACAGATGAAACCAGGTCTTGAGGATATAGCCATTACTTTTCAGGATGGCCGTAGAATTAGCAGTTATGGAACTTTTAATATCGATATTGAAGATTTTAAAGACAAAATGTATTCTAATTTGAGTGGGAAAATATTTTTTACTTCTCCTTATAAAAGTTATTTTCAGCAGGAAGTAATTACTATAGTGAGTTCATATTATCCGGAAATTGCAGAAGAAAATGTTTTGATTTCTGCAGATATTGATCTTGATGTACTGGCGAATTTAACGGATTTCAATTTGGGTGAAAAAAGTTATTTTTTAATTGCTGATCGTAATGGAGATATAATTTACCATCCAGATCAAGAGCAAATAGGAGAAAGAAGTCTTTTATATAATGCTGGTTTTCCAAACCGTAAGTTAAATATAAATGGGGAACAGTACATCCTGACCTCTACTTTTTCTAGAGCTACAGGCTGGTATTTGATAAGTATGGCTTCGGCTGATGAAGTTGAATCTGAATTAAATTATATTACAAATCTGACAGTTTATATCACAGCTATTATCTTAATCTTAATTATTTTACTGACTCTATACTTATCTTCATCCTTATCTAAACCGATACAGAAACTGCAGGAATTAACTCATCGGGCTTCTGAAAATGACCTTTCAGTTAAAATAGATATTAGTGGTGATGATGAAATTGCAGAATTAGGAAAAAGTTTTAATAAGATGATCAGGCGAATAAATAAGTTGATGGAGCAGAATGTTAAAGAACAGAAGCTTTTAAGGCAGCTGGAGATGCAGAGTCTTGATAATCAGATTAAGCCGCATTTTATTTATAATACCCTCGATTTGATAATTGGTCTCTTAGAAAACCAGGATTTTGATAGAGCTACCCATATGGTTGAAGCTCTAGGTAAATTTTTCCGCTTGAGTTTAAGTCATGGTAAGGAAATGGTATTAATCAGAAATGAAATCAAACATGTCAAAAATTATCTTTTTATTCAGCAGTTTCGCCACGGAGAAGAATATGAATATATTATTGATATAGAAGATTTTGAGATAATGGATAAGCATATTCCCAAATTAATACTGCAGCCAATTGTGGAGAATGCAATCTATCATGGTCTACTGCCGGCAGAGCAAAAAGGACTGATTATTGTTAAAGGCTTCAGAAAAGATAAAAATATTTACTTTAAAATTGTAGATAACGGAGTTGGAATTCCGACTAAAAAAGTTGAAGATATCAATAAAATTTTAAGTGGAGAGCTGAAAACTGATGATCAACAAAAATATTTTGGTCTGCGCAATGTTGACCAGCGTTTAAAGCTGATGTACGGTGGTAGTTCTGGTCTAAAAGTTGAGAGTATCAAAGGTGAAAAAACAATTGTTACTATCAGGATCGATCAGAGGGGAGGAAAGTGATTTGAGCTATAAATTACTGCTTGTAGATGATGAAAAACCAATCCGAGAAAAATTAATTAATAATACTGACTGGGAAAAGGAAGGCTATCAAATATTTTCTGCCTCTAATGGGGAGCAGGCCCTTAAAATTATCAAAGAAAAGGGAATAGATATTTTGGTAACTGACATTCAGATGCCCAGATTAAGTGGAATGAATTTAATAGAAAAAGCCAGAAAAAACAGCGACAATTTAAAGGTGATTGTGATTTCTGG
>Ga0306868_1001800_pt1 | contig 10887 bp, 8 predicted proteins | sample AntRauTorckE6832_FD_190411 | JGI IMG/M metagenome (GOLD analysis project Ga0306868, IMG submission 190411) | Saline lake microbial communities from Rauer Islands, Antarctica - Metagenome Torckler E6 #832 (v2) (version 2) | ecosystem: Environmental > Aquatic > Non-marine Saline and Alkaline >... | reverse complement strand
GATATCCTGGCCGGTACCCTGCTCAATCCAGAGTAGGCCGGGAATGCCCCAGTGTTCTTCCTTGCTGGCACCCTTTTTTGGAAACTGGTATCCCAGCAATTCGGCCAGCTTTTCTTCTGCGTCCTCGCCGCTGAACGAATGGCGGTCCACCACCAGGTCACAGCGTTTGCGTTGCAGGAAGCTCTTGGTGAGCTGCCATTGCTGCTGGTTGTGTTCGAAGCTCAGATCGATGGTGGGCGCGGCGACGGAATCACCCCAGGGGCGCAAATCTTCCACGGATTTGGACCGGTGGCGCTCGAAGAAGGCGGCGCGGATGGCTCGCACAAGGGTGCTCTTGCCGGACTCGTTGGGGCCGTGGATGAGGTTGATCCCTGGCTGAAGGTCGTCCAGAACAAGCGGCTTGCGGAACTGTCGGAGCTGTTCAACTTGCAGACGCTGGAGCTTCACTGGGCCACCTCTGCGCCTTTGTCTTTCAGCAGGCTGGCGAGGATAGCCAGGGCATCTCGCGCGGATTCGGGCGATTCATCCTGCTGACGGATTCGGAGTTCTTCTATCACTTCACCGAGATAACCGTCGGCGTGGAGAGCGGTGATGTCCTCTTCCGTCGGTTCCAGCTGAAGGCGGGTGCGATCGCAGGCGATGCTTCGGAACCGGGCCTCGGCGATGGAAAGCGCATTGTTCAGGCGTTGGTCGTCTTCAAGGTTAATGGCGCCATCCAGCCGGATATCCAGTACTGAGGCTTCCGGCAGTTCTTCAATGCGCCGCAACAATTCGTCAAGATCAGACGATACGGACAAGGTTTCGCGCCACTGATGCCATTGATAGCGGGCTGTACTATGCCGGGTGACCTCCGGTATCGCCCCAGGGGCCGAGATGTTAACGACTAACGCGTAACCGGCGTCGTTATTGCGGAAACGCTCTGGCTCTGGCGTGCCGCTGTACCAGGTACGCTCATTAATCTGCTTGGCGCCGTGCCAGTCCCCGAGGGCCAGGTAATCGAGCCTGGCGGTTTCGTTTCTGTCGGGTGCAATCGGGTTAGTCGCATCCACGCTGTCTGGCAACAGGCCCTGGACACTGCCGTGGCCAAGGCCGATGCGTAATAAGCCAGCCGGGGTTTCCAGCGTGTTGAAAGGTTCAGTCAGGTCGCCGTGAGTGAGGCGCTGGGTCAAGGGTGCGCAGAGGATCGCCAGCCCCTGCGCCTCAAGGTTGATCAGACCCGGCTCCAGGGCCAGGTGAACGTTCGCCGGCACTGCATCAAGGCGCCGGGCGCGACTCCAGACACTCTCCGCCAGGGCCGCGTCGTGATTGCCAGGAAGCATTACCCAGGGGCCGCTGAACTCTTTGGTAGCATTGAACACCCGGCGAATCGTGCGGTCAGAGACGGTCTGCGCATCAAACACATCCCCGGCGACCAGCACCGCGTCACATTCCTGCTCCACCGCCAGCCTCGCCAGCCGTTCGATGGCTTCGTAACGCGCCTCTACCAGGGCTGCCGCATCTTCTGTTTCAAAGCGACTAAAAGACCGGCCCATTTGCCAGTCGGCGGTGTGCAGAAATTTTGGCATGTATTTACCCTGAATGCTTAGAACCGGAAGTCTGGTCCTATGCTGAAGACATTAATGTCTGTCTCGCAGAACTCATCCTGGTCGCAGACGCTAACCCTGCTCATACTCCCGAACCAATTCCTGCAGGAAATAAAGACCGGCAGTGCTCAAGAAGCCGCGACTAGCACCAGAGCGAAATAGCAGATTGCGCTTATCCAAGTAGTCCAACGCTTCGGGCAATCCTTTCTCAAAACGGGCAGCCCTGAGAATTTCCTGATATTCCTCATCGCCACCCAAAGCCGCGAGGTCTTGCTCATTCAATCCGGCATCGGGGCGGCCAAGGTAATCCAGATCCCGGCCGCTGCGCGCAAAATAACGCCCGATAAGCAACAGTATCACCTGCACCCGGAAGGCATTTTCATCGTGCTCCTCGCTCTCGTCGTCACTGCTTTCCTTGAGAAAGAAAAACGCACCGGTTTCGTTAAACACCAGTTCGCTGCCAAGGTGTTCATAGAAGGTCCGGAAGTGGGAAAGATGGTTGTACAGCAGGTTGTAGAGCGGATTGGCGCGCAGTTCGGAGCGGTTGCTGTCCCAGACATCACGCACAATTACCCGGCCAGCCTGGAATTCCCGGTAAATAGCGGCGCTTTGGGCAGGCAGGATCTGTTCGAATTCAGGCATGGGGTTGCTCTTCTTGATTGACCGGCTCATTGGTTTCCAGACGGCGCTTGCGGTAGACAAACTGCCCGCTGTCGGATGCCTGTTCCAGTATCCGGAAACGGTTGGTTGTAACCACCTGCATGCCCGTCGGTGGCGAGTTTACCAGCCGGTTCAGTGCCGCCAGCAAATCGGGAAAGCGGTAGCCGGGAATAAAGCCGTCCAGGCGGCCGTGCAGTTCCCGCACCAGGTCCTCGGTGGGCCGCAGTTCCAGAGTTCCCAGCCATTGATAGAGCTGGTTGATACGCTGAACATCGATGCGGGTGTGGCGACCGCTTCCCGCCACTTCCTGCAGAACCGGCACCTCGGCTTTGCGGCGAAGATCGTTCAGGCGCAGTTCCAGTTCACTGAACAGCAACTGATAGTAGCTGGACGAGTTACCGAAGGCGTAGTGTTTCGGGCGCTGCTGGGCCCGCAGGCCGACCAGGAAGCCGGTGCTGCGCGCAAAGCCCCCGCCTTCCAGCCACTTTCGTTTAAGGCTGAGGGTCTCGGTTTCGCTCTTGAGTTCCTGCAGTTTGCCGTAGAAATGCTCCATGGCGTTGTACTGAACCATGCCCTGGCGAGTCTTGCGCAGGAAGTGCTCCACTTCCTGGGCCACCGCCTGAATCGGTTTGTACAAGGCGTTGAGGCTGATGGAGGAGCGAAACAACTGGTCCGCCAGGCTGTGATCGCCGTGGTTTTCCAGCAGCCGGACCATGGCTTCCAGGGTCTCAAACAGATTGCTGCCATCGGGCAGTCGCGTGTCCGGGTTCAGGAACACCAGGGTCGGCTTGATGTGGCGTTCGTACAGGGTAACGATCTGCTCAAACAGGTTCTGGCGAAACGCCAGGTATTTCTCCGGCGCCCGGCTGGCGTCACCGGAAAGATCCGCAAGCTGCGCACTGATAGTCTGCATACGCAGCACGTTCTGGCGCAGCAGGCCGATGAGTTGGCTGACCCGCTCATTCAGGTCGTCCCGCAGCTCTTTGTAGTCCGGATCCGCATCGCTGAAACTGCTGGTTTCCAAGCGATTGCGCACGTCCCGAAGGGTAACCAGATGACCTCTCAGGCGGGCATCAGTCAGTTCCTGGTACAGCGATGCGTTGCAGGCCCGCATCAGGTTGATCAGGGCATCCTGGAACACCAGCCGCCGCTCGCCCTCGGCCTTGATAATGTCGATCACCAGGCCGCTGCGGAACAGATTGTCGGTGTTTAGCGCCAGCCGCATCCGGTCACGGTCGGCCTTGCCGAGGGTGCGGGTATAGTCCATCACCTCGGCCACCAGATCACTTTCGCGAATGTATCGGGCCTCGTTCCGGCCCATCCGCTCAATCATCCGGAACAGGATCTTTGGGTGCTCGAACAGCAGCCGGGTGGTGTCCAGGGTGCTGAAGCGTTTACTCATTCGCCGGCTCCAGCAGGCTGTTCTGGGTCTGATCAGCCCAGTGGCTCAGCGGTTCGCCGTTGGTGAAACCCTCGGCGCCGCCCCAGAACACCAGGGTGCGCTGCGGGCTGTAGGGGCGCGCGGTCCGCATCTGCCCCACTTCCAGGTGCCGGCCGATCAGGTAAATCACTTCCGCGCTGGCACTGTGAGTGGCGGCGGAGAACAGGTTGAAACCCTGCTTGCGCAATCGTTCCAGCAACGATGGCATCTGGCTGATGTCCACACTGGCCAGCTCGTCCAGCACCATGGGGAACGACAGCTGCACCCCCGGATACAGCACCCGTTTCAGCAACCGGTACACCAGTTCCAGATTAATGAGCGCCGTGGTGGAAGTGGACTGGCCTTTCTTGTCCAGGTTAGCGGCGTTTTCCTTGCGGGTGCGGTAGGAAATGCCAGTGATCACCTTGTCCATCGTCAGGCGTTTGCTGCCGCCCTGCTCCCCGAAAAAGTCCGCCACAAACACCCGCAAACGATCGTAAAACGCGTCCGACTGTAGCTGGTTGCCATAAGGGTCGATGTTGTTGGCTTCTTCCACCAGATTGCGGAATTTCGGATCGGTATGGATATCCACGCGGATTTCCACCAGATCGTTGATGCGCACGCCGCCCAGCTCACGGTTGAGCTGCGCCTCAAAACGGGTAATGTGCTCGTAGTTGGATTTCAGAGCCTGTCGGTAGCTGGCAACTGTCTCGTTATGAATCCCTACTTGCTGCTCTAACACATTCCAGCGCTCAACCATGCCCGCAAACAGATCCGACAGGATTTTGAACGTTTCCCGGATAACGGATGATGCCGGACTGTCTTTCTGCAACCCGCCTTCGGCATCTTCATGGATGCCCGAATAGACGAACTGACGCAGGTGATCAAGGATACTGCGACGGCGCTCTTCCAAGTCGTCCAGTTGGGTTTGCAGGTTGTCAAAGGCGGCGACGCAGACCTGTTCAATGGCCAGCGGTTGCTCGGTTTCCACCGCTTTCAGATGCGGAAAACGGTGCTCCACGGTTCCCACGCTTCGGCTAAGGCCAACCAGTTCCCGCTCCCGCTCTTCGATACGGTCTTTTTCGGCTTTAGCCCTGGCGGCTTTTTGCTGCACGGCATCCTGCTTCTCTTGCTCCAACCGGGCCTGCTCTTCCAGCCTGGCCAGCTGTTTATCGGCCGCCTGCTTTTCTTCCGAGGCATCCCGCAGGGTGGTCGCGGCTGCCGGGTAACGGCTCAGGGTATCCAGGTCTTTCTCAATGGCGCGAATTTCTTTTTCTGTGCGCTCGATCAGCCGGGGCCGGTCATGTTCCTGGTTGGCGGTGTCCGCCAACTCAGAACGCTCCTTTTCCAGGCCATTCAGCTCGCCTTCAATATGCTGGCGCTGCTCGGCAAAGTTGGTCTGCCTGACCGGCTGGGCCTGGTATTCGATGTCGAACCAGTCGAAGCCATGATCATTGGGTACAAAAAGCCGGACAAAGGCTTCGATGGCGGCCTTGCTGTCCGCGTCCAGATCCTGGCCCGGACTGGCCATGACCAATCGGGGGTCCACGGCCCGCAGCGGCGCAGCAATAGTGTCGTCCAGCTGGTTTTGCAGTTGCCATTGCTGCTTGCTCTCCCGATCCTTGAGGGTTTCGAGTTTGCGCTCCAGCTCCTGCTTTTTGCGCTGGATCTGCTCCCGCCGGATCTCCGCCTGGGCAGCACTCTTCAATGCTGCCAAATGCCCGTTCTTGCCTTCGAGTTCCTCTTTCTGGATATCCTCGATTTCCTGCAGGGTCATCTCCCCGTACTGGGACACCAGCAGCTCGCCATCTTTCTGGTTCTGCTCCGCCTGCTTTATGCGACGGTCGGCGGAACGGATTTCGCCTTTCAGGCCGCTCGCCTCCTGCTCCACTTTTTTCAGAGCCTGCAGTAGATGGCGCAGGGTGTCGTTCTGTTCATTGAACGCCTCCACTGCGGCTTTACGCCTGCGCCCAATGTCTTGCAGGGCATTCGTCACGCCATCCCGAAAAGCGGCAAAATCGTGCTGACTGCGAAGCAGGGTCTGATACGCCTGGTAATCCCGGTAGAGCTTTTCGAACCGGGGGCGCTCTTTTTCGATTCGGGTGAGCTGGATTTGTTGCTGCTTTAACTGGTTATGGCGGGTGAGGAAGTCGTCGATGTTGAAATCGAAGGCGTCGTCGGCAAACTTCTTGTCCGCCTCAATGATGCTGGCCACGGCATTGGCCATGGCCTGATCGTCCGCCTTCATTTCAAACAACAACAGGATTAGCGTGCGCAGAGACTGCACCCGGCGCTCATCGGATTCACCCAGGGGCAGCACGGAATAGCGCACCGCATCTGCGTTCATCAGCTCGCTGCTGTAAAGCATCTGCTTTAGTCTGGCCGGATCATTCACTAACCGGGTTTCCCTGGAGAGCTTTTTCAGATTTTCTGACAAGCGGCTGAACGACAGCTCCGGAACCGCCTTGCCAATGCCGTCCTCGTCATCACCGTTCCAGAATAATGAGCGCAGCTGTTCGTAGCCTACCGGTACAAAGGCCCGACCATAGCTGAGCTGGCTGGCGCTGTCCCGGTACAGAATCTGGCAATGCATCCCGGCCGGGTTTTCGGCTTCCATAATCAGGAAACTGAACTGGCTGGGAAAGTAATGCTGGTAGCTTTCTTCGTTGGTGTAGAAGCTGCCGGCGCTGGCATTGCGGAAAGCAAATTTCTTGCGACTGTTCTTGAAGTTATTTTCTGGCAGCAGAAACAGACGCAGCGAGTTCAAAAGGCTGGACTTGCCCAGGTTGCCCGGGCCCAGGATCAGGCCGTGGTTATCCACCGGAATTTCCACGTAACAGAAGCCGGCGGAATCCACCAGCACCAGACGGCGTATGCCAAAGGTGAAATTGCCTGGGCTCCCCTGGGAGTCACTCATCCAGAATCGTCTCCTGTTCCATGAATTTGCCGGTGGCCCGAAAGGCTTCTGCGAGGGACAAAAAACCAAACCCTTCCGCCAGCGAAAGCGCTTTAGTGAACCGTTCGGTACTGTCCGGTATTTTGCAGAACTGGTCCTGCCAAAGCTGCCAGTTGGCGGGCTGCACGAACTTGGCTTTGTCACCGAGAGCGGCAGCAATCGTCGAGAACATCTGCAGACCGCCCGCATCATAATCGAATGCGCAGAATACGTCGTCGTAGCCCTTCAACCAATCGAGAATCGCGCCCCGGGTAATCCGGTTGCCACCGCCCAACACCACATCACACTTCGCCAGCTCCAGACGCGCTCCCAGTGCCTCACTGGCAAAGTTCAGCATCTGTGGGTACTGGTAGAAATTACGCTCGTTCTCCACTACCAGTACAGACCGTGCTGGGTGAAAGCCAATATCAACGGAATCGTTCCCGATAACCACCACGTCCGGCCGGCTGGACGTCAGCCCCTGATGGTAAACGAGGAGAAAACTTACGTCAGTACCATGGCGGTGGGAGTTGCCCTTTTTCGCGGCGTCTACCCGGCTTAACGGAGTTTCCGCTACATTCTGCAACTCCGCGAAAGTGGGTTGATCCAGGACCGTAACTACCCACCGGTTGGCTTGTACCTTTTCTGTCGCAAATAATTCCCGATGGCGACGGCGGAAATGTTCCGGGAGCTTTCTTAAAAAAGCCTCATAGTTGATAGGCTGGCCGCGGAGGATTTTCTGGAGGTAGTCGTTCAAGATCTCATCCCAACAGTGCGGCCCCAACCTTGCCGGTTAGCGCGCCAATTGCCGGTTAGCGCGCCAAGAGGGGCGCTGAAAATACCAGGCAACCATCTCATCAATGGTCAGCAAAAGGAAGCCTTCTCCCGCCCCCAAAACTTGCGCTTTACACCCGTTCACGCTATCAAAGGTCAATCGTTGCTGCGGGAGGGCGATTTGGTTTTCCGGTTTGCGGGCGACGAATTTGTGGCGCTGCTGCCAAACCAGGACCTGGCATCCGCGACCCGGGTTGAGCGCAGCGGACCTGCTGTTACGTGCGGCTGACCAGCGGCACTATGAAGACAAGCGTAAGCGCAAATCCCCGGGGCTTGGGTAGTTGGCTTTGGCCTTGAGACTTCGTAGAAGTAAAGCTGGCAATGGCGAGTGGGAACACCCGAACAGGTACTCCAATCCACATCGGGTCAGCCAGTTCGTCGGCATGGACGCCTTTGGCGTCGAGGCCTTCAATAGCTCTCTTTCAGTGCATCGCTTTATGCTCAAGGCAATCTCCCGGACGGCCCTATCACAAGCCTATTGGCTGAACTAGAAGTGTACGCCCGTCAGGCGTACACTAGCCAGTGTATTTCAAAATCCAACAGGAGTTTCGCATGCTCGCTTCAACGACTTCTAAAGGCAGCCCAGAATCTGGGAAGCGTAACACCGCCCGTTTCAACTTTCGTACAACTGAACATATTAAGGAAACGATTGAGCGTGCAGCAGCAATGACAGGCCAGGACATGTCAGCGTTCGCAATCGATGCCGTTTATCAGCGGGCCGTTGCCACGATACAGGCTCATGAGGTAACGCACCTGAAACCCGAGGATCATCATGCCTTTTTTGATGCCTTGGAGACCCCGCCAGCCCCAACGGATAAATTGCGTACGGCCTTTGCTCAACATGATCAGAAGGTGGTGAAGCGCTAATGGGGAATGAAGTTGTCATTGAGCCGCTCGATGTGAATAGACATGATCGAGCGGCTTTTTTGTCTGGGATCGAACAAGTCGATAACTTCCTGAAAAAAACGGCCGGGAAGCTTATGAAAGGAGGAACGGCGAAGGTCTTTGTAGCCACAGATCCCAATGGTAATCCCGGAGAAATTCTCGGCTTCTATTCAATTAACGCACATAGCGTGGATTATGGTGACCTTCATAATCGTTACCGGCGATATGCGTTGCCTGATGGAAGAATCTCCGCCGCGTTCATAGGCATGATGGGGGTCACGTCTTCAGCTCAGGGCCAGGGATTAGGCAGCCTGCTCCTTACCGATGCGCTCAAAGGCGCCTACATCGCTTCACATAGAGTAGGAACGACTGTGGTTCTGCTTGATGTTCTCGATTGTGGAAATCCGGCTGACGTCGCCCGAAGACAAACGCTGTATGAAGGGTTTGGGTTCCAGTGTCTGCCATCGCATCCGCTAAGGATGTTCCTGCCAGTAGCAACGATAGCCCAAATGTACAAAGAGCCCTAAGCTGAACTTCGAACGCTGTCCAGCACGCATCTATTAATTTTCAGAACCAACAACGAAAAAAAGCAGACCAGTAAGTAACTGATCTGCCTTTCTTTTATATGGTAGCGGGGGCTGGATTCGAACCAACGACCTCCGGGTTATGAGCCCGACGAGCTACCAGACTGCTCTACCCCGCATCAAACTGGTTGTTGCCGGGTTTCCCCGATCAACTTGCCGCGCATGATAGGGATCAGAGCAGGCCCTGTCAAAGGAAACTTCCGATTTTTCGGAAGCTTACCGCTCCACAATAGCCGTTACGCCCTGCCCTCCGGCGGCACAGATGGAGATCAGCCCGCGGCCGCTGCCTTGCTGTTCCAGAATCTTGGCCAGAGTTGCCAGAATACGACCGCCGGTGGCGGCGAACGGGTGGCCGGTAGCCAGGCTGCTGCCTTTTATATTCATCTTGCTGCGGTCGATACTGCCCAGCGGCTTGGCCAGCCCCAGCTTGTCTTTGCAGAAAGCAGGATCTTCCCAGGCCTTGAGGGTGGACAGCACCTGCGCTGCAAATGCCTCGTGGATTTCGTAGAAATCGAAATCCTGCAAGGTCAGCCCGGCCTTCTCAAGCATTCTCGGCACGGCGTAGGTCGGGGCCATCAACAGCCCTTCTTTCTTGTCCACGAAATCGACGGCGGCCACTTCTGAAAAAGTCAGGTACGCTTTGATCTCCATGTTGTTGGCCTTGGCCCACTCTTCACTGGCCAGCAGCACGCAGGAGGCACCGTCAGTCAGGGCGGTGCTGTTGGCGGCGGTCAGTGTGCCGTTTTCGCGATCGAAGACCGGTTTGAGCGTTGCCAGCTTTTCCAGGGTGGTATCCGGGCGCAGGATGTTGTCTTTGGTCAGGCCCGCCAGCGGCGTCATCAGGTCGTCGAAAAAGCCTTCATCATAGGCCGCCGCCAGTTTCTGGTGGCTTTCGTAGGCCAGCTGGTCCTGCTCATCCCTTGGAATAGACCATTCATGCGCGGTGATCTGGCAGTGCTCGCCCATGGACAGCCCGGTTCTGGGCTCGCCGTTTTCGGGAAGGGACGGCGCCAGGTGGCGCGGGCGGAAGCGGGACAGTATTTTCAGGCGCTCGCCGGCCGTTTTGGCCCGGTTCAGGTCCAGCAGAATTTGCCGCAGCCCTTCACTGACCCCGATGGGCGCATCGGAGGTGGTGTCTGTGCCACCGGCAATGCCGCACTCGATCTGGCCAAGGGCAATCTTGTTAGCCACCAGGATGGCCGCTTCCAGGCCGGTTCCGCAGGCTTGCTGGATGTCGTAGGCCGGGGTTTCCGGTGCCAGGCCGCTGCTGAGTACCGTTTCCCGGGTCAGGTTAAAGTCCCGGGAATGTTTGATCACGGCGCCGGCCACCACTTCGCCCATTTTATGGCCCTGTAGCCCGAAGCGGTCAACCAGTCCTCGCAGGCTGGACGTCAGCAGTTCCTGATTGCTGACTTTGCTGTACGCCGTATTGGAGCGCGCAAAAGGCAGGCGATTGCCGCCGATGATGGCGACCCGACGAACGCCCGAGTTGGTGGAGGCGGGGGCTTTAGATTTCGGCGCCCTCTTTGTGGTCGCAGTTGAGGTTTTCTTTTGGGTGCTTTTCGGAGCCTGTGCCATGATGATGTCCTGTCGTTGGAAATATAAACCTTTCCGTGTTTAAAAAGGAAAACGCTATGTCTGATGTTTACCTCAGATTCGTGAATACCGCCTTTGGCAAAGCCGCTGCCCAGTCTCTGGGCCTGCCTGCGCCCATGCCGCTGAAGCGCTGGAAGCGGGGCGACCAGCCCTTTGTTGAGGGCAATGTTCTGGTCGGCGCGGCCGCTGGCGGCAAAGCAGTGAGTCATCTGGGCCAGACACTGGGCGCAAGCCCGGCCAAAGTATTTTATGCCAGCGCCATAGATACTCTGACCGATTCGGCAAAGGTGGGCAACAAGGCCGCACCCCTGTCGCTTCGGGCAGACATGGAACAGCGTTTTTCCGCACTGGTCTTCGATGCCACTGGCATGAAAGACACCAACGACCTTC
>Ga0306868_1001797_pt1 | contig 10898 bp, 8 predicted proteins | sample AntRauTorckE6832_FD_190411 | JGI IMG/M metagenome (GOLD analysis project Ga0306868, IMG submission 190411) | Saline lake microbial communities from Rauer Islands, Antarctica - Metagenome Torckler E6 #832 (v2) (version 2) | ecosystem: Environmental > Aquatic > Non-marine Saline and Alkaline >... | reverse complement strand
GTGTCAGGCCACCTTGCCGCAGCACTGCTTGTATTTTTTACCGGACCCACAAGGACAGGGCTCGTTTCGGCCGACCTTGCGTTCCTGGCGCACGAACGTTTCCGGAATGGCTGACTGGCCCTGCTCGCCGCCTTCCCTGTTACCTTCGGCCTGGCCTGTGGCACTGGCCTGATCATGACGCAGTTTGGCCCGGGCCATTTCCTGCTCAAGCTCCTCCTTGCGCCGACGCTCGATTTCCTCCATTTCTTCCCGGCTCTGCACCCGAACATGGCAAAGCACACGGGCAATGTCCCGTTTCATGGTATCAAGCATGGTTTCAAACAGGTTGAACGCTTCACGCTTGTATTCCTGCTTGGGGTTTTTCTGGGCATAACCCCGCAGGTGAATACCACGACGCAAATGGTCCATGTTGGAAAGGTGCTCTTTCCAGAGCGTATCGAGCACTTGCAGGAACACCTGTTTCTCGAACTTGCGCATGGATTCGGCGCCTGCAATCTCTTCCTTGGCCCGGTACTCCGAAATCACCGATTCAAGAATGCGCTCACGCAGCCTTTCCTCGTAGAGCTTGCTGTCCTCTTCCAGCCATTTCTGGATGGGCAGATCGATAGCCATTTCCGACTGCAGATGCGACTCCAGCCCCTGCACATCCCATTGTTCCGGCATACTCTGGGGCGGAATGAATTCGCTGACCGTGCTGTCCACGACATCAGCACGAATGGTATCGATCATCTCGGAAATGTCTTCCGAAGCCATCACTTCATTACGCTGCTCGTAAATGACCGTGCGCTGATCGTTGGCCACATCGTCGTATTCCAACAGCGTTTTACGCATGTCGAAGTTACGGCCTTCCACCTTGCGCTGGGACTTTTCGATGGCGTTGGTCACCATCCGGTGCTCAATGGCCTCGCCATTCTTCATGCCCATCGCCTGCATCAGGTTCTTCACCCGCTCAGGCGCGAATATACGCATGAGGTTATCTTCAAGCGACAGGAAGAAACGGGAGGAACCCGGATCACCCTGACGACCGGCACGGCCACGCAGCTGGTTGTCGATACGACGGGATTCGTGACGTTCAGTACCGATGATGTGCAGACCACCAGCGTCCAGTACCTGCTGATGGCGTTCGCTCCATTCTTCCTTGAGCTTTTCGATCTGTTCGTCGGTGGGGTTTTCCAGGGTTGCCGCTTCGTGCTCCCAGTTACCACCCAGAACAATGTCAGTACCACGGCCAGCCATGTTGGTCGCAATGGTAACGGCACCGGGGCGGCCCGCCTGGGCAATGATATGCGCCTCCGATTCGTGCTGCTTGGCGTTCAGGATCTTGTGATCAATCCGGGCTTTTTTCAGCATTGCCGACAACACTTCCGAGGCATCAATAGACGCCGTACCCACCAGCACCGGGCGACCTTCGCCGGTGACAAACTTGATTTCATCAATAATGGCGTGAAACTTCTCTTCCTGGGTCATGTACACCAGGTCGTTGTAGTCAGTCCGCTGGATGGGTTTATTGGGCGGGATGACCACCACATCCAGACCATAGATCTGACGGAACTCGAAGGCTTCCGTATCCGCGGTACCCGTCATACCGGCCAGCTTGTTGTACAGGCGGAAGTAATTCTGGAAGGTCGTGGAAGCCAGCGTCTGGCTTTCGGCCTGGATGTTCAGACCCTCTTTCGCCTCGATCGCCTGGTGCAGGCCCTCGCTCCAGCGCCGCCCTGCCATGGTACGACCGGTGTGCTCGTCAACAATGACGACCTGACCGTCCTGAACAATGTAGTCGACATCCTTCTGGAACAGATGATGGGCTCTCAGGCCGGAATGCACATGATGCAGCAGACTCAGGTTGGCGGCGGAATACAGGCTCTCACCTTCCCGCAGCAGACCACGGTCAAGCAACAACTCTTCCACTTTTTCGTGGCCAGCCTCGGTCAGTTCCACCTGGCGGGATTTTTCATCAACCGTGAAATCGCCGTGGGGAACGCCCTCTTCATCAACCTCGCCCTGTTCCAGGCTGGGAATCAATTCGTTGACGGCCCGGTAGAGTTTGGAGGAGTCTTCCGCGGCACCGGAGATAATCAAAGGGGTACGGGCTTCATCAATCAGGATGGAATCCACTTCATCGACAATAGCGAAGTTCAGACCCCGCTGGACCTTATCCTGAATGCTGAACGCCATGTTGTCGCGCAGATAATCAAAACCAAATTCGTTGTTGGTACCGTAAGTAATATCCGCCTGATAGGCTGCGCGTTTCTCTTCCGCCGGCTGGCCGGCCGCCACCACGCCAACCTGCATACCCAGGAACCGGTACAGCTTACCCATCCACTCGGCATCACGGCGCGCCAGATAGTCGTTTACGGTTACCACGTGAACGCCCTTGCCGGGCAGGGCATTGAGATATACAGCGACAGTCGCAACCAGCGTCTTGCCTTCACCGGTTTTCATCTCGGCGATCCGGCCTTCGTGCAGGGTCATGCCGCCTACCATCTGGACATCGTAATGCCGCATACCCATCACCCGACGACTGGCCTCGCGCACAGTAGCAAAGGCTTCAGGCATCAGGGCGTCAAGGGGCTCGCCATCGCTGATGCGCTGACGAAACTCTTCGGTCTTGCCCTGCAACTCACTGTCCGACAACGCGCCAAAATCATTTTCAAGATCACTGATGCGCACGGCAACTTTTCGCATCCGCTTGATTTCACGGGCGTTTTTACTGCCGAACATCTTGGTTGCAAGTTTTGAGAACATAGACAACAGCTTCTTCAGTTAAACGAGGGAAGCAGGCATTCTAACCTTATTTGGCGACAGGACAAAAGGTAGGTTTCACAGAGCGGAATCAGCGGCTTGCGCGCTGCATGTATTTCTCGGGATCTTCCGTGCGACCGTTGCGGATAACCTCAAAATGCACATGAGGGCCGGTTGATCGCCCGGTGCTGCCCATCCGTGCGATAAGCTGATCCTTCTGGACGACATCGCCGGCTTCAACCAGAAGCGAATCGGCGTGGGCGTAACGGGTAACAAGGCCATCGCCGTGCCTGATCTCGACCATGTTGCCATAACCGTAGCGATCACCAGAGAAGCTGACCACGCCACCTGCCACCGAGATGATGTCGCCGCCCTGGCGGCCGGCCATGTCAATTCCGGCATGCCAGGCACGCTTGCCGGTAAAGGGATCAGAGCGATATCCGTATTTCGAGGACACCCAGCCCCAGTTTACCGGTCGACCCTGAACATAGCGCTCATCCTGGAACTTTTCCCGGTTTGCCAGCTTATCCAGTAACCGGAGCTGCTTTTCACGATCCTCCAACCGGTATTCCAGTTGATTGATCATGTCGGTTAATTCCGGCGCACTGTAAGACTCTTCGACACCCAACCTTTCAGCCGGCCCGCCAACGGCGGCCGGTTGATCAAAATTGAATTCCTCACCTGTAACCAGGCCAGACTCGATAAACCGCTGCCCGAGTGCATCCAGGCGTAGCAAGCGACCGTGAATCCGGCCAATACGAAGTGTCAGTGTATCAACCTGCTGCTGCACCGTTTCCCGGATCCGGGCAACTTCGGCCTTTTGCTGCTGCAACTTTTGCTGCCAGTCAGCTTTCTGTTCAGCATCAAGTGAGCTCTGTTCTTCAGTCTGGCTAATCGCCAGCTGATAGCCGGCTCCACCAGCGACGAGTGCCACCGTCAGAAGCAACCCGGCGAGACCGGCAAAAATTTTAGTGCCATGTACGTTCATAGCGATCACATAACCTTGCCTTTATGGCATGCAGATTCATCAATCTCCGGGGCAGGTCTGCTATCCTTTGCAGATGACACATTCCGGATTTGCGTCCCGGGACATACGGCAGCCCGAAACAGTCAGGGGCTAACCGTTTATAATAAGTAGTGCACAAAATATGCCGAATCTTAACCAATCACTCACCGGATCGTCGAGAATCATCGGCCATGCATGACAGCAACAACCAGAAACTGATATTTGGCGACGATAGCGCCAACTCCACATCCAGCCTGAAGCAGCTTATGGCCAAGGCCGAGCTGCATCTGGACGCAGAGAAATCAGTCATTGCGTCCCTCCCGGAGGAACTGGCCAGTGGAACTCGCTTTGTCAGTTGCCAGGAAGGCGAGCTGGTGCTCTCTACCGATACTGCCAGCAAAGCAACCCGTCTGAGATTCCGGCAACACGAGATCATGGAAAAAGTGCGGGAAAACGAGCTCTTTCGCTATGTCTGGAAGATCCGCATCAAGGTCAGCCCATCCCGTTTTCGCGCTCGCCGCAAGGCTGAAAAAACACCCCTCAGTAAAGAAAATGCCCGGCTCCTCCAGGAAGAAGCCGGGCACACGAAGGATACAGCGTTACGCGAGGTTCTCGAAAAACTCGCAAGCCATGTCCGGGACTAAGGCATCCTGCCTCAGGCCGGGGAGGCCAGTATGGGCTTCACGTAAGAGATGGGAGCAGTTGCTTCATCATCGAAGGTTACCACTTCCCATGCATCTTCTTCTGCCCGAAGCTTACGCAGTAGCTTGTTGTTCAAATCATGGCCGGATTTAACACCACGGAACTCACCGATCAGGCTGTTGCCCAACAGGTAGAGGTCACCGATGGCATCCAGCACCTTGTGTTTGACGAACTCATCATCATAACGAAGACCGTCTTCGTTCAGAATCTTGTAGTCATCAACCACAATCGCATTGTCGACACTGCCGCCGAGCGCCAGGTTCATGGCCCGAAGCTTCTCGATATCGCGCATGAACCCGAAGGTACGGGCGCGGGACACTTCCTTCACGAAGGAAGTGCTGGAGAAGTCTACGGTTGCCGTCTGCGCCCGCCCCTTGAAGGCCGGATGATCGAAGTCGATCCCGAAGCTGACCTTGAAGCCTTCAAACGGCAGGAAGGTAGCCTTCTTGTCGCCTTCTTCAATGGTCACTTCCCGCTTGATACGGATAAACCGCTTGGCAGCGTCCTGCTCGGCAATGCCGGCAGACTGCAGCAGGAACACGAAAGGCCCGGCTGAGCCATCCATGATCGGCACTTCCGGAGCGCTAAGCTCGACAAAACAGTTGTCAATACCGAGACCAGCCATCGCAGAGAGCAGATGCTCAACTGTCCCGACACGGACACCGTCTTTAACCAGTGTCGTGGACATCATGGTCTCACCCACACTTTCCGCACAGGCTCGAATGTCGACCATGGGATCCAGGTCGGTCCGGCGGAAAATGATGCCCGTATCGACCGGGGCCGGCTTCAGGGTCAGGTAAACCTTTTCCCCCGAGTGCAGGCCGATGCCGGTCGCACGGATAGTGTTCTTGAGTGTCCGTTGTCTGATCATCGGTTCATCATTCCGTCACAAATAAGCGATATTCTGGGCATAAAAACTTGCCGCAAGAGTATCAGAATTCAAGACTGAGTACCATTTAGCCAGAATGACTTTCATTAAAACGTGACTCAGTCATCGGCTATGGTCAGCCTGCCCTTTATTCAAGCAATAAAGAGCAGCTTATCAGTCAGCCTGACGACGAAGGAATGCGGGAATATCGAGATAGTCCACGCCTTGCTCTTCGTTGTCCTTGCTGTGGTCCAACGCCACATTACCCTGCGTGGCCGCACGCCGACGCAACACGGCCGGACGATCCAGCTGGTTGTAGTCGGTGGTACCGTCCAGAGTCCGTGAATTGTCCACCACCTTGGTGGGCTTGTCGCGCTCGCCGCCCAGACCGGTGGCTACCACGGTCACTTTCAACTCATCGGTCATTTCCGGATCGATCACGGTGCCGACCACGACAGTGGCAGAGTCTGAAGCGAATTCACGCACAATGTCGCCAACCTCGGAGAATTCGCCCAGGTTGAGGTCCATGCCCGCGGTAATGTTGACCAGGATGCCTTTGGCGCCCTGCAGGTTGATGTCCTCCAGCAACGGACTGCGAACAGCCGCTTCCGCCGCTTCGCGAGCGCGGTTTTCGCCGGTGGCGTGACCTGTACCCATCATCGCATTGCCCATCTCGGACATTACGGTTTTTACATCCGCGAAATCGACGTTGATCATGCCGTTGCGGGTAATCAGGTCGGCAATACCCTGCACCGCCCCCAGCAGAACATCGTTGGCGGAGGCGAAGGCATCCAGCAGGCTGGTTTTCTTGCCCATGACCGCCAGCAACTTCTCGTTAGGGATGGTGATCAAAGAGTCGACATTCTCTTCGAGTTCCTGCAGGCCGGTTTCAGCCACGCTCATGCGCTTGCCGCCTTCGAACTGGAACGGCTTGGTGACCACGGCAACGGTCAGGATGCCCAGTTCACGAGCCACTTCCGCGACAATCGGTGCGGCGCCGGTGCCGGTACCACCACCCATGCCGGCGGTAATGAACACCATGTCCGAGCCGTTCAGAGCCTCGGCAATACGGTCCCGGTCTTCCAGTGCCGACTGGCGACCAATTTCCGGGTTAGCGCCGGCACCCAGGCCTTTGGTGATGTTGCCACCAAGCTGGATGATCTGGCGTGCGTCCAGGTCTTTCAGGGCCTGGGCATCAGTGTTGGCGCAGATGAATTCCACACCTTCAACGTCGCTGTTAAGCATATGGCGCACGGCATTGCCGCCACCACCACCAACACCGACAACCTTGATAACAGCATTTTGCTGAGCATTATCAACGAGTTCAAACATTTCCCCTACTCCTTCGTGCTATACCGGCCTGTCCAGACCGGCTTGGCAATCGTTATGTATTTTTCGAGATACCTTCGTTTATCACTGGTGGTCTGACCGTCAGAAATGACCGGTAAACCACGCTTTCATGCGCTCAATCAACGAGGGTGAATCCTCGCCTTTGAGCGGTGGCTCCTGGCCCAACTCCATTTGCCGGAAGCCATGGATCAACAGCCCAACGCCGGTGGCGTAAATCGGGTTGTTGACGACTTCTGTCATGCCGGACACGGCTTGCGGACAAGCCAGCCGCACCGGCATGTGAAAGATTTCTTCGGCCAGCTCTACCACGCCTTCCATGGTGGAAGAGCCGCCGGTAATCACGATGCCCGCCGGAACCAGATCTTCGAAGCCCGAGCGGCGCAATTCCGACTGAACCAGGGTGAACAGCTCCTCGTAACGGGGCTCCACCACTTCCGCAAGCGCCTGCCGGGACAAATCCCTGGGGGGCCTGTCGCCTACGCTGGGCACTTTGATGGTTTCATCGGCGCCCGCCAGCTGTGTCAGCGCGCAGGCGTATTTGATCTTGATCTCTTCGGCGTTCTGCGTGGGCGTTCGCAACGCCATGGCGATGTCGTTGGTCACCTGATCGCCCGCAATCGGAATCACTGCGGTATGGCGAATGGCGCCACCGGTGAACACCGCAATATCCGTCGTGCCACCGCCAACGTCCACGACACAAACACCCAGTTCTTTTTCATCTTCGGTCAGGATGGCGTGGCTCGAGGCCAGCTGTTCCAGAATGATGTCGTCTACTTCAAGGCCACAGCGTTTGACGCATTTTTCAATGTTCTGGGCTGCGTTCACTGCGCAGGTCACCAGGTGCACCTTGGCTTCCAGGCGCACACCGGACATGCCCATCGGCTCTTTTATGCCTTCCTGGTTATCGATCACAAATTCCTGCGGCAGAATGTGCAGAATTTTCTGATCGGCCGGAATCGCCACTGCCTGGGCCGCGTCGATCACCCGATCCACATCTGCCTGTGTAACCTCCCGGTCCCGGATGGCAACGATGCCATGAGAGTTCAGGCTCTTGATGTGGCTGCCCGCAATGCCGGCGTATACCGAATGAATGCGACACCCGGCCATCAGCTCTGCCTCTTCCACCGCGCGCTGGATGGCCTGAACCGTGGTTTCAATGTTCACCACCACGCCACGCTTGAGGCCTCGAGATGGATGTGAACCAATACCAACCACTTCGATGGTTCCATCCATCTTGCGCTTGCCGACGATCGCAACCACTTTCGAAGTTCCGATATCCAGGCCGACAATCATGTTTTCCGTTTCAACCGATGACATGTGTTTCACCAAACCCCAGGTTCGTAGTAATCGTTATCAGGATTTCGGAGCGGCCGCAGCCGTTTCCGCCTTCCACTGCACCGCCACCCCATTCGAGTAGCGGGCATCAACCCGGCTGACTTCGTCCAATCTCGATGCCAGCCGGTTTTCGTAAACTGTTATGAATCGCTCAAAGCGGCTCTCCACCTGGTCGCGACCCAGTACCACTTCAACGCCACTGTTAAGAGTCAGCGTCCAGGCGCCGCGAGTCTCCAGAGCCAAACCGGAAAATCCAAGCCCGTAGTTCATCAGTTTGTCGCTCATGCTTCTGGCCATGGCAATCACTTCCCGAACTCGCTCATCCGGCCCGGACAGACGAGGTAGCCGCCCGGCCGCCTCCGGGTTGGGTGGCCTGAACAACTGGCCCGAACGACTAACCAGACGGCCATCGCTCCAGTAGGCCAGCGGTTTCTTCTCCCGGATATCGATTTCCAGCCGCCCGGGCCACACCCGCTTGACAGCTGCCGAGGCGACCCAGGGGCGCTGTTCCAGCTCTGCCTTTATGTCTTCAAGGTCGGTGGCAAAATAGCTTTTACCAACCCAACTGCCCGCAGCACGTTCCACGGCGACACGACTCTCTCCAACAAACTCGCCCCGCACATCCACGGCCACTATCTGCTGATCAATCGCAGCCAACATGCGATCCACCGCCCAGGGCATCATCGCCGCCAGCAGCACCACCGTTGTACCAACACCCACCTTCACCCAGGGCACCGCCGCCAACACTGCTTTCAACAACCCGAACCGGTCCCGGTCCGGGCCCAGGGAGGTTGCTCCCCGGCGTCCGGGTGGGTCGGGCGGTACAGCCCGGGTTCTTATCAGCAGCGTGGTAAGCATGTCAGCCCTCCGCCAACGTATCTTTCAGTATGCGGACCACCAACTCTTCAAAACTGATACCGGCGGCTGTGGCTGCCATCGGCACCAGACTGTGGTCGGTCATGCCCGGCACAGTGTTCACTTCCAGTAACCAGAACTCACCATCGGCATCCTGCATGATGTCCACCCGCCCCCAGGTTCTGCAGCCAACCACCCGGAAAGCTTCAAGCGCCAACTGCTGAAGCCGCACTTCATCTTCCGGTGGCAGACCGCAGGGAATACGGTAATTGGTGTCGTCTGCCAGGTACTTGGCTTCGTAGTCGTAGAACGCATGCTCAGTGCTGGTGCTCAGGCCAATCGCTGGCAATGCCTGGTTCTGCAGCAGACTGACGGTGAACTCCGGCCCTTCAATCCATTTTTCCACCAGCACCAGATCGTCCATGCCCGCCGCCACTGCATAGGCCTCGACCAGCTCATCAACGGTGGTCACCTTGCGAATGCCAATGCTGGAGCCTTCATGGGCCGGCTTCACGCTAAGTGGCACACCAAGGCTGGCAACAATATCTTCCGCTTCGCTCGTCGACGTCATGGCGCGGAACGCTGGTGTCGGCAAACCGCATCCTTCGAAAACATACTTGGTGCGCAATTTGTCCATAGCCAGCGACGAGGCAAGAACCCGACTGCCAGTATAAGGAATGCCTGCCTGCTCCAGGATGGCCTGCAAAATGCCGTCTTCGCCGCCGCGGCCGTGCAAGGCAATGAACACCCGGTCAAATTCCGGATTTTCCACCGTACGCAGCAGGCAGCCACGAACGTCCATGCCGTACGCATCCACTCCGGCTGACTGCAAAGCGCTCAGTATCGCCCGGCCGCTCTTGAGTGATACTTCGCGCTCGGCGGAGTCACCCCCCATAAACACGGCGACCCGCCCCAAGGCCTTCACCAGCTCTGGCGCTGCCTGATAATCGCGGGCATGGGCATGGATAAATTCACTCACTGTTCACTACTCCTGCTGCGGCCAGCCGCGCAGCCACGCCACCAATATCGCCGGCACCCTGAGTGATCAGCAGATCGCCATCGCGCAGCACATTGTTCAACAAACCTTCTATTTCGCCGTTGTCTTCAACAAACAGCGGCTCGACCTTGCCACGCTGGCGAATACTGCGACAAAGCGCGCGGCCATCAGCACCCGGAACCGCTGGCTCACCAGCGGAATAGACTTCCATCAGCAAAAGGCCATCGACATCAGAAAGTACCCGCACAAAGTCTTCATACAGATCGCGGGTACGGCTATAACGGTGTGGCTGGTAAAGCATCACAATGCGACGCTCCGGCCAGGCTTCCCGGGCGGCACGAATCACTGCCTGCACCTCGGTCGGGTGGTGGCCGTAGTCATCCACCAGGGTGACGCTGCCCTGCTCCAGCTGGTATTCCCCGTAGACCTGGAACCGACGACCAACACCGGCAAAGCCTGCCAGGCCCCGGCAGATAGCCTGATCATCCACGCCTTCGTCTGTCGCCACAGCAATGGTCGCCAGGGCATTGAGCACGTTATGCCGGCCCGGCATTCTCAGCTCTACGTCCAGATCTGCTCGTTCGCCGGGGCGACGAACCAGAAACCGGGTTTTCAAGCCATCCGAAACAATGTTTTCGGCGCGGTAGTCTGCTTCGGGGTTGTCGATACCGTAAGTGATAATGGCGCGGGAAATACGTGGAATAATCTCGCGCACATACGCGTCGTCCACGCACATAACCGCGACGCCATAAAACGGCAGGTTGTGCAGGAAATCGACAAACGTCTGCTTCAGCTTTTCAATGTCGCCACCGTATGTGTCCATATGGTCGGCTTCAATGTTGGTGACTACCGAAATAACCGGCGTCAGGTGTAGAAACGAGGCGTCGCTCTCATCGGCTTCAGCGACCAGATACCGGGAGTCACCCAGTTGCGCGTTGGTCCCCGCGCTATTGAGCTTGCCCCCGATGACGAAGGTCGGGTCCAGGCCCGCTTCGCCCAGCACCGAGGCTATCAGGCTGGTGGTGGTTGTTTTGCCATGGGTA
>Ga0306868_1001795_pt1 | contig 10910 bp, 4 predicted proteins | sample AntRauTorckE6832_FD_190411 | JGI IMG/M metagenome (GOLD analysis project Ga0306868, IMG submission 190411) | Saline lake microbial communities from Rauer Islands, Antarctica - Metagenome Torckler E6 #832 (v2) (version 2) | ecosystem: Environmental > Aquatic > Non-marine Saline and Alkaline >... | reverse complement strand
AACAGGAAGAGCTTGAGCCGGGTGGAGAATCAACATTTGCCTATTCAAGTCGGGATGTGGTAAAAACGGTGTTTCAATCGCGCTACCAATTACTTATTGCCGGTATTATTGGCATTGCTATGCTGGTTAGCACACTGGTAGATTATCAGTTTAAAAGTCTGGCCAGTGAAGCCTATACGAATACCGCCGCACTCACCTCTTTTTTAGGCACTTTTTATGGCGCGTTAAGTGTAGTATCGCTGCTAATTCAAATTTTGTTGTCGGCACAAATCATTAAAAAACTGGGCCTGGGCGGAGCCATTTTAACCCGTCCCGCAAGTATTTTGGTTGGGGCGGCGCTGTTTTTGTTTGAACCGGTACTGGCCGTGGCCATTTATATGCAGGGTTTCGACCGAGCCACCCGTTACTCCATTGATAAAACCGGGCGCGAGTTGCTATTTTTACCCTTGCCGCAGCGGGTAAAGAAAAAAACCAAAATATTCATGGATATTTTCGTCGATCGCCTGTTCCGGGGCATTGCCGGTCTGCTGTTGCTGGCTTTTATTTACATACGGGACTTTACAGTTGAACAGGTTTCCTATATTGTGATTGCCGCAATAGCGGTCTGGATTTTTATAGCATTTTGGGCACGAAAAGAATACGTGAATACATTTCGCAACTCTATCAGCAAACGGTACATCAACCTTGATAAAATAAGCCTCAACTTAAACGAGTCGGTTGCCTACCGTGCCATTAAAGAGATGCTGGAAAGCGGCAGTGCTACGCGCATTATATACGGGTTGCGGTTGCTTAATGATTCTCAAACAGAGAAGGTGAGCCATGAATTAAAGGAACTTTTAAGTCACTCCCACAGCGAAGTACGGTTAAGAGCATTAAAACTTTTACAGCATACCGGGGGCGAAAATTTAACATCCCAAGTAGAACCTCTGCTAGAAGACCCCGAACCGGAAATACGGCTCGAAGCGGTCTATTATTTATGCAGGCATAGTAAGGATGAACCTGAAGAAGCCATGCAGTATTATCTAAAGCATGAGAATGACGAATTGAAATCTGCGGCGCTGGGGTGCATTCATGTACACGGTGAAGGGGAAGGCCCGGAAATAGAGGAACGGTTTATTAAAAAGGTTGTAAACAAGGAAGGAGACGATTCCGTTGTTTTACGTGCACAGATGGCCCAACTGCTGGGCCACGTTTCAGACCGAAGCAAAGCGGTTAAATATTTAAAAGAACTGCTGCAGCATGATGAATCGGTGGTTGTGCGCAAAACTTTGGAAAGCATACAGAAGTTGCAGGATGATGAATTTCTGGATGATCTTTTTGTTATGCTAAAGCATTCCGATTTTTCGGGAGAAACGCAGAGGGTGCTGGCTTCGTACGGTACGGATTATTTTGCCCTGTTTGAAGAAAAATTTACAGACGGGTCGGTAGAATTGGAAATACGGCGAAAAATGCCGGGCATTTTCTCTCATGTGCCCAAACAGCAATCGGTTGATTCTTTAATACGCATGATGGAGCAGTCAAATCCGGCGCTCCGGTATCATGTAATAAAAACCTTAAATAACCTGAAAAAAGACAGCAGAAGTCTTACCCTTGATGAAGAAAAAATACGGACGGCACTGCAGGCTGAAGCCCGCCAATATTTTGAATTGTTATCAACAAAAATGGTTCAACGGACGGATATACCCAATAATATTTTAATCATTGCAATAAAAGAAAAGATGGATCAAACCATAGAGCGCCTGTTCCGGCTGGCGGGGCTGTTAAATGATCAACAGGATTTACACGGCTCATACCTTGTCTTTGTAAGCAGCGACCAAGAAGCAAGTGCGGCCTCCGTGGAGTTTATTGATAACATTCTGGATGAGGAGGAAAGAAAATACATTTTCCCCATCATCGACAGCCTTGAAGAAGAGGAAAAACTGGAAAAAGGTCGTGAATTCTTTGAATTGCCGGTGGACAGCTACGAAAAGGGTATGCTGGAACTGTTAGAGGGAGACGACCTTTGGCTAAAAGCGTGTGCATTGTTTAGCGTTTCAGTTACCTGTCCGGAACCATTGAAAGAGCACGTACAGCAGTCGGCATCTGACGAAAACAGTCCCTTGATCAAAGAGACGGCTGAATACGTGTTAAAACGAAATAGCTGGGCGTAATATTGAATACCATGGACACCACCATAGAAAAAGTGATTCATCTGCAGCGTATTGAAATGTTTGCGGATATTCCATCCGAACAGATGGCCCATGTGGCGGGTATTGCCCGGGATGTACACTTTGAAAAAGGAGATGTTATATTTTCGGAGGGAGATTCCTCCGATGCGCTGTACATACTAATTGACGGAGATGTAAAAGTGACCCGCGAAAATAAAATGACCCGGAGAATTGATAAAGATGAGGCCTTTGGAATCTGGGGCTTTTTTGACCGGGGTCCGCGGCTGTTTACAACCGAAACGCTGGAGGATAGTTATTTGCTTAAAATAGACAGCGCCGATTTTTTTGATTTGATTGAAGACCGCGTACACCTAAGCAGAGGCCTGATAAAGTATTTAGTGAGTAAAATCCGTCAACTTATTGAAGAAACCGACATACTTGTTTAGTAAGGAAAGGTATTTTAAAAGATTCAGGTAAATGATTACCTAAACGTGTTCACCTATTAACACTAATTTAAAGAACCTGCGAGCCCCGACCATTCGGGGCAGCGTTTGCTGGGATAGACAACGCTCGTAGGACCTTCGGACGCTACGAGGTTGTCCGTCACGGTTTAATAACTGAAAGCGTTAGATATCAAAGATTATACAGCAAAAATCATTTATGAGAAAAAGAAATTCTACCGGCAGGCTTGCCATCTTTTTTGTCAGCCTTTTTATTTTTTATGCCTGCGGTACGCCCCGTCCGTTTTACGAATCAGGCAGCGCTGAAAAACCGGATTCTCTCCAAACCCAAAAGGTTGACTACGAAATATTTCTTGTAGGTGATACCGGAGCGCCTCAATTACCAGGGGCAAAACAGGTTTTGAATACATTGCAATATCAGCTTCAACAAGCCGGGGACAGCAGTACTGGTGTGTTTTTAGGTGATAATATCTATCCGGAAGGTATGAACCCCGATACCACCTCCCAGGCACGCCGGGAATCGGAAGAACGGATAAGACCCAGCATGGAGATTTTGAACAATTATGGGGGGCAATCCTACTTCATTCCGGGCAATCACGATTGGCGGTACGGGGTAGGCGGGGTGCGTGCACAGGAACGTTATGTAGAAAACTATGGCGGTGCAAATATACAATTTGCGCCGGATAGCGGCTGCCCGGGGCCGTTTGGCATTGAAATGGGAGAAAATTGGTACCTGATTGTGCTCGATTCCGAATGGTGGATCAACCAAAGTTTTAAAACAAATGTGGATACTGAAGGGTGCGAGTACAAAAACCGCAGTGAGGTCATAAATGGCCTCTCGAAATTGGTAGATGAGCACTCCGCTAAAAACATTATGCTGTCATTTCATCACCCGCTATTCAGTAACGGTAATCACGGGGGCTACTATCCGTTCCGGGATCATGTGTTCCCGCTCACCAATACGGTAGATAACTTGTATTTGCCTTTGCCGTTTATTGGCTCCATTTATCCGTTATACCGCAAGCTGGGGCAATCGGGGCAGGATATTCCGCATGACCGTTATCAGGAATTTAAACGACAAGTACTGGAGGCCGTTGAAGATAAAGAGAACGTCTTTTTTGCCGCCGGGCACGAACATAGTCTATCCTTTTATCAGAAAGAAAAATTATCTGATAACAGAGAGGGAACCAATCATTTTATTCTGAGCGGCTCCGGCAGTAAAACTTCGTATGCGCGCACGGCTTACGGTGCCGAGTTTGTGTATTCTCACAAAGGATTTGCCAAGCTGGTTTCCTATGAAAACGGAAGAGTTGACGTAGAATTTTGGATACCTGACGATGAAAGCAAACAGGGAAAGCTGGTTTATTTGAAAGAATTAATTGAACCTGCACCCGCCATAGATCCCATCAAAGAAATAGAAAGGCGGATGCAAAATTCCGAAGTCCCGGCCGATACGGTCATAACCATTGCCCCCGGTCCGCAGTTTAAAGCGGGCCCCGCATTTAGGGCTATTTGGGGCGACCACTACCGGGATGCGTGGGCGACCGAGGTAGATGTGCCTGTATTTGATTTTAGCAAAAAGAAAGGAGGACTAAAAGTACTGAATTTAGCCGGCGGGCAGCAATCGGTTACCGTGATTTTACAGGATTCATCGGGCCAAAACTATGTGATGCGGTCGGTTCAAAAAGATCCCAAAAAATCATTACCCGAGATATTACAGCCAACCTTTGTTGCCGATATAGCCAAAGATCAAATCTCTGCCGCCCATCCCTTTGGCAGTATTATCATATCGCCCCTTGCTAATGCTGCCGGCGTATATGATACCGGCCCTGAGCTTGTGTTTGTGTCAGAAAAGTCGGGAATAGACGTAGGCCTGGGCAGCGATGAGGGAACCCTGTTTACCTTTGAAAGTTTTGTGAGTAAAGAGTGGATCAACAATAAATACGGCAAAAAAGCAACGGAAGTAATTGGCTCGGATGAATTGTGGGAGCGTATGCGTGAAGGAGATGAAGGTACCATCAACCAGCGCCAACTGGTGCGTTCGCGCATATTTGATATGTTTATCGGGGACTGGGACCGGCACGAACGGCAATGGTTCTGGGCCAAAATGGAAACCGATTCCTCATCGGTATATGAACCCGTACCGCTTGACCACGATAACGCCTTTTTTAAGCCTGACGGAGCTATTCCTTGGCTCGGAAGGCGCAAATGGGCGCTGCGTAAATTTCAATATTTTGATGATGATATACGGGATGTGGCCGGAATTAATGTTAACGCCGCATTTTTTGACCGCTGGTTTATGAATGAGTTGCCCAAAGAAGAATGGCTGGCCATAGCCGGGCAGATACAGCAAGCCATGACTGATTCTGTTATCAATCGGGCCGTTGAACAGTGGCCCGAGCCGATGCAAAAACTAAACGGGGCAACCTTCATCAAAAAACTAAAGGCCCGCCACGATAAAATACCCGAATTTGCCCGCCGATATTATGATATTCTGTCAAAAGAGGTTAATGTGTTTGGCACCGATAAAGCCGAGCTGTTTGAGGTTGAACGAAAAGAGGATGGTCAAGCTCATGTAAAAATGTATGTCCTCAATGCAGATACAAGTATGGCCCGGAAACTAAAATACAGCCGCACATTTCACCCGGATATAACAAACGAAATCAGGTTGTACGGTTTTGGTGAAGCCGATCACTTTAACATAAGCGGAAAGGTTGAAGATGCCATTCAAATACGCATCATCGGGGGCGAAGGCAATGATATAATAGATGATAATTCTGAGGTGGCCGGCCTTCTTGAAAGTAAAAAAACGCATGTGTATGATACCAAATCTGGAAGCAGTATACAGTCGGCCGGGGAAGTAAAAAATAAGACAAGTACCGATCCAAAGGTTAATCGATACGAAAGGCGATCATTCAAGTATGGAACGGTAGCGCCATTAATTTCTGTAGGTTTTAACCAGAACGACGGTTTATTTCTTGGGGGCGGGGCACTTATTATTGATCAGGGATTTCGCAAGGAGCCGTTTGCGGCCCAACACCGCATTACAGGTAGAGCGGCTACACGCACGGGTGCATTTAGGATTAGATATAACGGTACCTTTACCGATGCAGTGGGACTGTTTAACTTAGAAATAGATGCTGATGTTCAGGCGCCCAACTTTTCATCCAATTTTTTTGGGCTCGGCAACGAAACCGAAAAAATAAGAGATTCCCGCGAATTTTTTGGATTCAGAAATGATCAGGTTGATTTTTCGGTGGGCCTTTCTAATGAAATTGGCAACCTGTTGACCGTTCGCGGCGGAGCAGGCTATGAGTTTTTTGAACCCTCCCAAACCGATGACCGTTTTGTAACTTCTCCCCAGTCCGGACTCACGGAATCGGATTTTGATGACGACCAGTTCGCCACACTCCACACCGGCTTTACGGTAAATACCGTTGACAATAATATTCTCCCCAACTATGGCGTGGAGTTTGATTTCCTGTCCGAATTAAAGATCGGTATCAATGAAAACAGTAACACCTTTGGCCGCATCAGTTCTGAGGGTACCTTTTATCATACCTTTGAAGATATTACCACCACCCTGGCTGTTCGTTTGGGGTTTGCCACCAATATCGGTGATTTTAACTTTTTCCAGGCCAATACGCTGGGCGGGTTAACCTTTAGCGGCTTCGGAAATCTTAGGGGCTTTTTGAGGGACCGGTTTTCGGGGCGTACGAGTGTTTTTCATAATACAGAGTTGCGAACAAAATTATTTAATCTGGAATCGTTTCTGCTGCCGGCAAGCGTAGGCGTAACGGGCTTTTTTGATGAAGGCCGGGTGTTTGCTGACGGCCAAAGCTCTGACGTGATACACTTTGGCTACGGCGGCGGGGTATGGATTAGTCCGCTGGACAGAATTGTGCTCACCACCGGCCTGGCCTTTTCTGAAGAAGAGACCTTGTTTAACTTTAGCTTCGGCTTTACGTTTTGATCTGTCTCATCAGATGGCTGGAATTGCCATCCGATGGGTTGAGAAGTTATGAGAGAGTAGTAGTACTCCTGAACATTAAATTCTTCACGTTCAGAGGTACAATCTCCTTACAACTGTGAAACTCAAGAACTTGTCATTGTCCTGAATGCTCGGGACGGCGATCTCCTCTCGGTGATACAGGCATAAACGTAGTTGGGAGATTGCCACACGATTCCGAAACCCACAGAATCGCTCGCAATGACAGATTCTTAATTTTTTAACTGTCATTGCGAGAAGCGAGCGCAGTGAGTGACGCGGCAATCCCCTAACACAGAATGTGCCTCACTCAACGACAGAATAGAGATACGGTCTCAATCTAAGAGGGGAGATTGCCACGCTTCACTCATTTCATACACCTACTCCCGACCACTGTCGGGATTCGGTGTACTACGTTCGTTTCGCTCGCAACGACATTCTATAAATACAGGCTTTTCGGGGAACTAAGCGTGTAAGCAGGCCATCCCTTTTGACGCTCGCAGTAACCCGAAAAGTTACGGTCACGCTGCGAGGTTGCAAAGATGGCTGTTCATCCTCCCGGCCGAAGAGAAACTACCACCTTGAAGCGTTCGTTCGGTGGTTTTGCGAATGATCCTTCAAGCGTGGGGGAGAAAACCGATCACCTCAAGACCGCTCTTTTTGACGCTCGCAGGAATCCCGAAGCCATCGGGACACGCTGCCAGGTCAAAATACTACGCCTTGGCCGTATCTTTAAGCAGGTGGCCAAAATCCTTCCGTAGCTTCTTAATTTTAGGTGCAATGACAAAAGAACAGTATCCGGCGCTGGAATTATTTTTATAATAGTTTTGATGATCTTGTCCCGCTTTGTAAAACGTATCCAGCGGTTCAATTTCAGTGACAATCGGATCACCCCAAAGACCGGACGCATCGGTTTCAGCGATGGATTTTTCAGCAGCCTTTTTTTGCCCCTCATTATGATAGAAAATGGCAGACCGATATTGCGTACCAACATCGGCACCCTGACGGTTTTTGGTGGTGGGGTTATGCGAATGCCATAGAACCTCAAGTAATTCTTCAAAAGAAATTACGGACGGGTCAAACGTAATTTGGGCCACCTCTGCATGGCCCGTTGAGCCGGAACAAACCTTTCGATAGGAGGGGTTATCCACCTCGCCGCCTGCATATCCTGATTTCACTTTGTGAACTCCTTTTAAATCTTGAAATACGGCTTCCACGCACCAGAAGCATCCGGCCCCTAAGGTCGCTTTTTCAGAACTACGGTCTCCCATTATGGATGTGTTTTAAGGGTTTTCGATTAAATTTGATACTCTTTAAATATCAAAAAGCGCATAATCATTCATCGGTGATCTTATTTTTACAAAAAAGTGATATAAAACTCTTAACCGTTTTAAGAAGCCTTTGAAATACCTCCCCATCCGGACGGCAAACTTAGCCATGCCTGCGCTAAAAGCCCACTTTGCCGAAGTAGCCGGCTACTTCGGCAGACAGGCCGCCCGACGGTTTTGCAACGGTGTAGGAAACACTTCGTCAAAATATTCTCTACAATCGATGATTCCGGATTAGTATCTGAACATGAGAATAGTTTTAGGTCCTTGCCAAATCTTTAAAACCAATCATTACGGTAAAAAAATATCAGGCGATTCGTATATTTACTTGTACGCACAAACTTATTTTCTATGTCTGATAGGTCCAATTTTGCCCTAAATAATCAACAATTTTTCTGTTTTTACTCTGATTTTCCAAGTTGTTAAGAGATCAAAAATTGAGTTGTCAGGGCATTCTTTTTTATCACTCCGATAGCAGTAGTAAAAAATTGAACCTAAACATTTAAAAAAATCATTAAAAGGTTCTAACTGTTTGGCATGGGGGTATATCGTTATTTTCATATAAATAATAAAGGTCAATAAAATACAATATCATGATTAACAGAGCTACATTCGTTTTTACGTTTTCAATTTTCTTAGCATTTACCCAGCTAACCTTTGCTCAAAGTGAAGACGTTTCGTCAACGCTTGAGGTTTACAAAATCACAACCAATCAACAGGGTGAAGAAACAGCCGAGGAGGTTACTACCATTACCCGAGGCGATACACTGGAGTACCAGGTTACTTATACCAATAACCTGCCGAATTCCATTTCCAATCTTCAGCCGGTCCTACCTATTCCCACCGGCATTGAGTATATGGCCAACACGGCAGAGCCGGAAATAAATACGGCCAGCCTCAGTCCATCCGGCAGCAACTTTCAGCAGCTGCCCATTATGCGTGAAGAAACAACCGAAAGCGGCCTGGCAACGGAAAACGAAGTTCCTGCTCGTGAATATCGCCGCCTGCGATGGAGCGTCCCCTCTTTGGATTCACAAAATTCGGTGACTGTTACTGCCCGGGTACAAGTGATTCAAGCCAACAGATAATTATTTAAATCATTAACGAGAAGGCTTTTCGGGGAGATTATTTTCAGAAAACCTTTTTTCCTTAAGACAAACACTTATCGAAAAGAATACCAACACTCAATAATTATCAAACCAAAACCTAACAACCAATAATAACACTACTATAAAAACACAACTAAACACACGTTTACCATTGTAGATCCGGCTGCCATTTTCCGTGTGGCCATTTTAAGTAACGCTTCTTCTATTATATTAGCGCACAATCATCCGAGTGGCAACCTTAAGCCATCGAAGGCTGATAAGACCCTTACCAATCGCGTGAAAGAGGCAGGCAAAATGCTTGGTATTACGGTCGAAGATCATATTCTTCTTACTGCTGATAGCTATCAGTCATTTAAGGCCTCTGGGATAATGTGATTGAGAAAAAGAGGGGGGTTAACCTTCTCTTTAGGTTAGAAATCTTGTAGAACTAAAATCAACTATTCAATTCTTCCACGATCTGCCGAAAACTTTCCAATCCGGCTTCTAAATTCTCTACAATATTACCTGCTAATACCTCAGGTTCAGGCAGATTTTCAAGATCCGTCAGGCTGTCATCTTTAATCCAGGTGATATCCAGGCTCGTTTTATCGCGGTTGGTTATTTCTTCGTACGAATATTTTCGCCAGCGTCCTTCTTTATTATCTTCATCCCACGTTTCTTCGCGCTCATGCAGTTTTCCCGGCTTATAGCATTCAATAAAATCTTTCAAATGCTCATACTTCAAAGGTTTATGCTTTAGCGTATGATGCACATTTGTGCGATAATCGTAAAACCAGACCTCTTTAGTTTGCGCTTTTTTTGAAGCCGGCTTAGCATCAAAAAATAGCACATTCGCCTTAACGCCGTGAGCATAGAAAATTCCAGTAGGTAAACGTAGAATAGTGTGCAGATTAGTAGTTTGCAGAAGTTTTTTACGGACCGTTTCACCGGCGCCGCCTTCAAAGAGTACGTTATCGGGTACAACTACTGCAGCAGTGCCATCATTTTTCAAGAGCGTGCGAATATGCTGCACAAAGTTGAGCTGCTTATTAGATGTGGTGGTCCAGAAATCCTGCCGGTTGTAGGTCAGCTTTTCCTTGCTTTGGGTACCGTCTTTATTGGTGATGGTGATACTGCTTCGTTTACCGAATGGAGGATTGGCCAGTATATAATCAAAGCGATCACTCGGATCGGAAATAAGGCTGTCTTCACGCTCAATAGGAGGTTCGGACGTAAGGTCTCCAATATTATGTAGGAATAGATTCATCAGGCACATACGAGCGGTATTGGCTACAATTTCCCATCCCTTGAAGGTTTCGTACTTTAAGAATTCCTTTTCTTTTTTGTCAAGGTCATGGTTTTCGAGGATAAAATCATAGGAAGCCAGGAAAAAGCCGCCGGTTCCACATGCGGGATCTCCAATGGTTTTCAAGGGCTGTGGCTGAACGCATTCTACCGTTGCTTTGATAAGCGGTCGGGGAGTGAAATATTGCCCGGCGCCGCTTTTGGTATCTTCCGCATTCTTTTCCAATAGCCCTTCGTAAATGTCTCCTTTTACATCTGCGCCGAGCATCACCCAGTCTTCACTGTCTATCATTTGGATGAGCTTGTACAGTTTTGCCGGATCGGTAATTTTGTTCTGCGCTTTCACGAAAATCTGACCAATCATGCCTTCCTGTTGGCCCAATTCACGGAGCAGTGTTACATAGTGCTGTTCCAGTTCGGAACCACTTTTTTCGGTGAGGCTTTTCCAGCTGTATGCTGAGGGAATATGCGTTTCCCGATCGTAGGGCGGCTGGCTGTATTCCCACGCCATTTTAAGAAACAGAAGATAGGTAATTTGCTCCAGGTAATCGCCATAACCAACGCCGTCATCCCGCAGGGTGTGACAAAAATTC
>Ga0306868_1001794_pt1 | contig 10913 bp, 8 predicted proteins | sample AntRauTorckE6832_FD_190411 | JGI IMG/M metagenome (GOLD analysis project Ga0306868, IMG submission 190411) | Saline lake microbial communities from Rauer Islands, Antarctica - Metagenome Torckler E6 #832 (v2) (version 2) | ecosystem: Environmental > Aquatic > Non-marine Saline and Alkaline >... | reverse complement strand
AAATTTAAAGGCCAAGCCAACTCTCCATGGGTGTCTAGAAATATGATACTTTCTGGTTCGGTAGTCTTAGCTTTTTTAGGATTGCACTTTTATGATTTCTGGATCCCAGAATTAATTCATAAATATGTAGAAACAAATCCTGATGATCCCTTCAGGTATTATGACGAAACGATAGCTAAATTTGCAGGCAATCCAATAAGAACTGGTCTTTACAGTATATCATTTGTTCTTTTGATGTTACACCTTCTACATGGTTTCGCTTCTTCATTTCAAACGATGGGCGTTAACAATAAATACTCTAGTGGTATTAAGATTTTTACCAAAGCTTTTGCGATTGTTATTCCAATGGGTTTTGTATTTATTGCGATATTTCACTACTTTAATAACTTATAAGCGAAAGGATTATGTCAGTTTTAGAATCAAAAATTCCAGAAGGTCCAATTGAAAAAAAATGGACTAAACATAAAAACGAAATCAATCTTGTAAATCCTGCCAATAAAAGAAACATCGACATTATTGTTGTTGGGACTGGACTTGCAGGTGGAAGTGCTGCAGCAACATTTGCAGAACTAGGTTACAATGTAAAAACTTTTTGTTATCAAGATTCCCCACGTCGTGCACACTCAATTGCTGCACAGGGTGGTATTAATGCTTCCAAGAATTACCAAGGTGATGGTGATTCTGACTATAGATTGTTTTACGACACTGTGAAAGGTGGAGATTACAGGTCTAGAGAAGCTAACGTATACAGACTTGCAGAGGTTTCTAGTAATATCATTGACCAATGTGTTGCTCAGGGAGTTCCTTTTGCAAGAGAATATGGTGGTCTTTTAGATAACCGGTCTTTTGGTGGTGTATTGGTGTCAAGAACTTTTTATGCTAAAGGTCAAACCGGCCAGCAATTGTTACTTGGAGCTTATTCAGCAATGAATAGACAAATCAATAGAGGAAAAATTCAATCATTCAATCGACATGAAATGATGGATTTGGTACTTGTCGATGGAAAAGCTAGAGGAATTATCGCTCGTGATCTTGTGTCAGGAAATATTGAAAGGCACTCAGCTCATGCTGTTGTTTTGGCCTCTGGTGGTTACGGAAACGTATTCTACTTGTCTACCAATGCTATGGGAAGTAATGTGATGGCAGCCTGGAGAGCTCACAAAAAAGGTGCTTTCTTCGCCAATCCTTGCTTTACACAAATCCACCCAACTTGTATTCCTGTCTCTGGAGACTTGCAATCCAAATTAACTTTGATGTCGGAATCCTTAAGAAACGATGGACGTATCTGGGTGCCAAAACATGAAAAAGATGCCAAAGCGATAAGAGAAGGAAAATTAAAACCAACTGAACTTGCTGAAGAAGATAGAGACTACTACTTGGAAAGAAGATATCCAGCATTTGGTAACTTAGTTCCTCGAGATGTGGCATCAAGAGCTGCTAAGGAACGTTGTGATGAAGGATATGGTGTGAATAAAACAGGTCAGGCGGTCTATCTTGATTTTAAAGCTGCTATCGAGCGTTACGGAAAAGAAAAAGCATTTACTTCTGGACATAAAAATCCAAGTAAAGAAGAAATTATAAAATTAGGAGAACAAGTAGTCGAGTCTAAGTATGGTAACCTGTTTGAAATGTATGAAAAGATTACAGATCAAAATCCTTACAAAACTCCTATGATGATTTTTCCAGCTGTTCACTACACAATGGGTGGTCTTTGGGTCGATTATAATCTAATGACCACAATTCCTGGATGCTATGCTGCTGGAGAAGCTAATTTCTCAGATCACGGTGCCAATAGACTTGGAGCTTCAGCTTTGATGCAAGGTTTAGCGGACGGTTATTTTGTCCTTCCTTACACTATTGGAGATTACTTAGCAGACGACATTAGAACTGGAACAATTTCTACTGAAACTGAAGAATTTGTAACTGCTGAGAAAGAAGTTAAAGAACGAATTCAGAGATTATTTGACGCTAAAGGCAAGAATCCTGTAGATTACTACCACAAAAAGCTTGGTAGAATCATGTGGGACAAATGCGGAATGTCTCGTAATGAGAAGGAGCTTAGAGAAGCTATGGAAGAAATCAAAGAGTTGAGAGAAGATTTCTGGAAAAATGTAAGAATAACTGGTAAAGCTGAAACTAAAAATGCTGAATTAGAAAAAGCAGGACGAGTTGCAGATTTCCTTGAGCTTGGAGAACTTTTTGCTAAAGATGCCCTAGAAAGAAATGAATCTTGCGGTGGTCATTTTAGAGAAGAATATCAAACTGAAGATGGAGAAGCTTTGAGAGACGATGAGAATTTCAAATTCGTTTCAGCGTGGGAATACGTAGGAAATCCTAGAGATGCTAAGCTTCACAAAGAACAGTTAGAATTTGAAAATATAGAATTAAAAACAAGAAGCTATAAATAATTGAATTATGAAGCTTAAACTTAAAGTATGGCGTCAAGAAGACGCTCAAGATAAAGGAGGATTTAAGAACTATGATGTAGATGGAATCGACGGTGATATGTCATTCTTGGAGATGCTTGATGTTCTGAATAACAATCTGGTCAATGAAGGTATTGATCCAGTAGAATTTGATCACGACTGTAGAGAAGGTATTTGTGGCTCTTGTTCATTGCAAATTAATGGTGAACCTCATGGTCCAGACAGAAGAATAACAACCTGTCAGCTACACATGAGAAAATTTAAAGACGGCGATGAAATTGTTATTGAACCATTTAGAGCTACCGCATTTCCAGTAATAAAAGATTTAGTCATTGACAGATCTGCTTTTGATAGGATACAGCATGCAGGTGGGTATATTTCTGTAAACACTTCAGGAAATACGCAAGATGCGAATTCTATTCCAATCGATAAGCAAGATGCTGATGATTCATTTTATGCTGCGACTTGTATTGGTTGTGGAGCATGTGTTGCTGCCTGCAAAAATGCAAGTGCAATGCTCTTTACTTCCGCTAAAGTATCTCAATTTGCATTGTTGCCTCAAGGAAAGATTGAAGCTCATGAGCGTGTCTTAGAAATGGTTCATCAAATGGATAAAGAAGGTTTTGGTAACTGCACAAACACCGGAGCCTGTGAAATAGAATGTCCAAAAGGAATTTCATTAGAAAACATTGCAAGGTTAAATAGAGAGTATTTAAGTGCTAGCGTATTTAGTTAGAACTTAGACTAATGAACTTTATATTAAAGCGTTCTGGATGAATTCCAGGACGCTTTTTAATTGGTAAATATATTTCGATACACAAAAGGGATTTCAGCTTTAGCTGTAGATTCACATTCTCGAAGTGTTCTTTCGTAGAGCAATTTTAATTTTGGAGGATTTAAGACCTTAACATTGTACATCCATTGAAAAATCCATCCCAAAAGTTCTCTATTGATTCCGCAGTGGAAAGTCAATAAGTAATTTCCATCTAATTTGATAATCTTTTGAGAGTGATGCCAAAAATGATCCTCTATAAAACGGCCAGTTACGGAGGTGAATTCAATTTCAATATCATAGACTTTTTCGTCAATATTTTTAGTTACGCCAAAACGTTTACTAAGCTCTATGTCAAGAAGGCTTTTATATTTCTTATAACCAGTAAACGACTTACCTAACTTGATCTGACCCAATTGTCTTATACCAAAAATCTCAATTATATTCTTCTCGGGATTGTAACATGCTAAATAATAGGAAGCCCTGTGATAAATTATATCAAGAGGAAAGACTGTGAATTGAAAGGAGTCTAAATCTAAATTATCCCCTGTCTCATCGTCTCTGACCAGAGAAGCCTCTAATGCGCTTTGTTGATAGATCGACCTTTCGATTAGGGCAATGGTCTTGGTTTTTGATTTATCAAGATACTGATTCGAAAACCGAGTAGTTAAAATATTATCCGCTGTTTTAAAAGACAACTTATGATCGGGTGAGGATAGAGCTTTTATATAAAAGTATTTTTTTCCTTCTTCAAAGTAAGTGTTCAACTCGCCACCCTCTTCAATTATAAAGTATAATGATTTAAGGTCTCTTTGAATTTGACGCTGAGAAACAATAAAATTTTCTTCTCCCAACATGTCAACCAATTGACTGGTAGTGAATGCGTTTGATTTAAGGTATGACTTTAAAACTGCTAATCGTTTTAGATAATCGCTCATGTATAGACGTTTTATGTCGTTTCAGGAAATAAATATAAAAAAAAGTCAATTGGATATACATTTGCATAACAAAAAGACATATACTCGAGCTTCATCCTAATTCTCTGTATATAAAAACACCTGCTTGAGGGCAGGTGTTTTATTTTTTCAAAAAGTTCTAAACAAAAAATACTAGTGAGTAATCTCAAGTGATTTGACACCTTCCAGCATTGCTTTTACAATCATTTCGAGATTAAAATCATGTTTCCAGCCCCAGTCTGTTCTAGCATCAGAATCATCAATACTATCTGGCCAGGAATCGGCAATATCTTGTCTGAAATCAGGTTCATAATCAATATGAAAGTCTGGAATATGCTTTTTGATTTCAACATAAAGATCTTCTGGGGTAAAACTTACGCTGGCAAGGTTATAAGAGGATCTTATTTTAACAGATTCTTCAGGGGCATCCATGATAGAAACGGTAGCATTTATAGCATCATCCATATACATCATAGGAAGAATAGTTCCTTTTGAAAGGAAAGAGGTATACTGTGATGACCTCAAGGCTTCATGAAAAATTTCAATAGCATAATCTGTAGTTCCTCCTCCTGGAGCAGTTTTATAACTAATCAATCCTGGATAACGGATACTTCTCACATCTACTCCATAACGTTTGTGATAGTATGCACACCAACGTTCGCCGGACTGTTTGCTGATGCCATAAACGGTAGATGGCTCCATGATAGTTTGTTGTGGCGTATTAACTTTGGGTGTCGTAGGGCCAAAAACCGCAATACTGGATGGCCAGAATATTTTATTTACCAATTGTTCTTTACCGAGATTAAGAACATTAAACAAAGACGTCATATTAAGGTCCCATCCTTTTTCTGGAAATTTTTCAGCAGTACCGCTTAGCATAGCTGCCATCATATAAACCGTATCAATCTTGTGCGTAGAAACGACGGTTTTGAAGTTCTCATAGTCGGTAGCATCTAAAATTTCAAAGAGTCCACCACTTAACTCTGAAGACGTAGGAGGTTTAATATCACTAGCTACCACAGCATCATCTCCATGAATGTCTCTTAAAGCTAGGGTAAGTTCTGAACCTATCTGACCACAGGCACCAACTATCAATATTTTTGAAGGCATAATTTTGAATTTTGTGCAAATTTAAGCTTTGATAAACATATTGGAATAAAAATATCGTAATTATGAAAAACTTAATCCTCTAGCTTTTACATTTGAATACAGAAAAATTCATTATGAAAAATAAATCAGCGCTACATATAGTATCAGTTCTAATTTTTTTTGCTGCTGCAGTGTCCTGTAGTAATCAAGAGAAAGGAAATAAAGCCGATAAATTTGATTCGGAAACCTCAGGTGAACTTCAGGAAAAAATTAAACTGGATACCATTCAGCTTGTCAAATTGTCTGATGAAACAAAAAAGGCAATCGAAGATTGGAATAAGTATATTGCTTTAAATTCTGAAATTGAACGTTTTGAAAACTACACTGTATTAGATGTCATCAATAATGCTGGTACCATAGGAAATGTTGTGGATTCACTAAACTTTACAGTTCCCAAAGTTTTTGATACTAAAGCTGTGAAAGCTAGAATTGTAACCATCCAGACACATACAATGCTACTGGATGAAAATTCTAAACGTGTAGAGCCCAACCCAACGGAAATAAAAGATTTGAGTGCAAAAATAAAACTGGATTTCAATAACCTCAACATACAATTAAACGAAGTCTTCATCATAGAAGACAATTCTTTCCAAATCGATTAAAATATACATATGAAACCTATTCAAAGCCTTTTAATCTTACTGTTTTTTTCTAGTATAAGTAATGCGCAAACTGAGCAAATCAATATTACAATTGATAGTTGGCACAAAGCTGCAGAAAAAGCAGACTTTGAAACGTATTTTGATTTAATGAGTAAAGATGCTGTATTTGTGGGATCGGATGCAAGTGAAGTTTGGGATATTAAAGAATTTAAAGTGTTTTCTAAACCTTATTTTGATGCTGGTAAAGCCTGGACGTTCATACCAGTCAATAGAAATGTTTATACCGGAAGAAATAAAAATATCGCTTGGTTTGATGAGGTTTTAAATTCAGAACATATGGGGATTTGCAGAGGGTCTGGTGTTCTTGTTCGAAATCAAGATGAAGACTGGAAAATCAAACATTATGTGCTTTCGCTTGCTATACCAAATTCGCTGGTTGATCAACTTGTGAAGCAGAAAACAAATTTAGATAACGAATATCTAAAGTCTCAACCCTAAATTTTCTTTCAACATAAAAAGCTGTATTTTTAACCAAAATAAAATTAGAACATTATGAATAAAGTAAAATTAATGTTTGTAGCTATAGGAGCTTCAACATTGCTTTTTTCGTGTCAGGATTCCAACAAGGAAACTGCGGACGAAAGTAGAGGCATTGCCTTACAATACATGGACACCACAGTGAATCCTCAGGATGATTTCTACAGCTATGTTAATGGTGGCTGGATGAAAACAGCAGAAATTCCAGATGATAGGACGTCTTGGGGTGGGTTTCAAATCTTGAGAAAATCCACAGACAATGACGTTTTGGAAATTTTAAAAACCGCTGAAGAATCAGGAAAATACTCAGCAACTTCAGATCAAGGAAAAGCAATTTCAGTTTTCAACTCTATCATGGATACGTTGTCTAGAAATGTTGCTGGTGTAGATCCAATCATGGATAAACTAGACCTTATTAATGAAGTAAAAACTAAAAAAGATATACAAAAACTTTTAGCTGAGTATCCAACAGCTATTTCCGCACCATTTTTTGGTGTTTCCTCGTATTCAGATCCAGATGATAGTAACACAAATGCTGCTTATGTAGGAACTGGAAGCCTTGGCCTACCAGATAGAGATTACTACCTGGATCAGGATGATAAATCCAAAGAAATAAGAGAGCAGTACAAAGAACATATCGTGAAAATGCTGGCTTACTTTGGCGGCTCTAAAGAAGATGCGAAATTCAGAGCAGAGACTATTCTTAAGCTTGAAACACAACTGGCTGAACCAAGACTTGATAAAGTAGCAAGGAGAGATTTTAGAAATTTCAACAATCGCTATGCAGTTAGTGACCTCAATACGGTTGCTAAAAATATAGATCTTAAAGCTTATATGACTGATCTAGGAATAGAGAAGTTACCCGATACAGTTTTGGTCATGGAGCCAAAATACATGGAGGCTTTAGATCAAATGATTGCTGAAACATCGCTTAACGATTTAAAGAGCTTAATGACCTGGTCAACTATCAATTCTGCATCCAATCAACTTTCTACTGAAATAGCTACAACCAACTGGGAGTTTTATAGCAAAACCTTGAGCGGTGCAAAAGCGCAAAGACCTTTGGATGAGCGTGCGCTATCCGTAGTGAACGGAAGTATAGGTGAAGCGGTTGGTAAGCTATATGTGGATCAAAAATTCCCACCAGAAGCTAAAGAAAAAGCTGAAGACATGGTTGGAAATGTAATTACAGCCTTCAAAAACAGAATCAATGATTTAGAGTGGATGGAAGATAAAACCAAAACTAAGGCTATTGAAAAACTAGATAAATTCACCGTGAAAATTGGTTATCCGGATGAATTTGAAGATTATAGCGACTTAAGTGTGTCTCCAGAAAACACCTACTACGAGAACATGCAGGCGGTTTCTAAATGGAATTATAAAGATAACCTCAGCAAAATAGGTGAGCCTGTAGATAAAACAGAATGGGGAATGTCACCTCAAACTGTAAACGCTTATTTCAATCCATTATACAACGAGATTGTCTTTCCTGCTGCTATTTTACAACCTCCTTTCTACGATTACAAAGCAGATGCTGCCGTGAATTATGGTGGAATTGGAGCCGTCATTGGTCATGAAATTTCTCATGCTTTTGATGATAGTGGATCAAGATTTGATGCCGATGGAAATTTAAAAAACTGGTGGTCCGATAAAGATCTTGAAAAATTTACAGAGCGTGGAAATAATCTTGCTGAACTTTACAGCAGTATAGAAGTTTTAGATAGTGTCTACATCAATGGCAAATTCACCTTAGGAGAAAATATTGGTGATCTAGGTGGAGTCCTCGGAGCTTATGATGGTCTGATGCTTCATTATGAAAATAATGAAAAGCCTGGTAAGATTGCTGGTTTCACACCTGAGCAACGTTTCTTTATGTCTTGGGCAACCGTTTGGAGAACTAAAACCAGAGATGAAGCTTTGAGAACTCAAGTAAAAACGGACCCACACTCTCCGGGACAATACAGAGCTTACGTACCTCTTCAAAATATAGATGCATTTTACGATGCTTTCGATGTCAAAGAAGGTGACGATATGTTCATCGCTCCAGAGGAAAGAGTAAGAATCTGGTAAGTCTAAACTAATATTAAAATAAATTGCTTTAAAAAGGCGGTTACAACTTGAGTTGTAACCGCCTTTTTTATGGAGTCCTTGGAAGAGATTTCATTAAAAAGCCTATTGAATTTAAAAATATTGATGGGGAATTATTTATTTTAGGAGTGAAGTAACTTGATTTTCTTCAGCTTAAACTTTAAAAAATGAGCGATACTACTTCCACTTCCGAGGCTACCAAGCGCATCGCCGCCATAGATCTAGGCACTAACTCTTTTCATGCCGTTCTGGTAGATATTTATCCTGACGGAAGTTTTCGAACGGTAAATAAACTCAAAGAAATGGTAATCCTTGCCGAAAAAGGACTGGAAAATAAATTAAGTCGTGACGCTATGGATCGAGGACTGGAGGCTTTAAAAAGGATAAAGTTTTTATGCGATAGCCATAAAGTTGAAACTATTTTGGCCTATGCCACGAGTGCTATTCGGGAAGCGAAAAATGGGGGCGATTTCATTAAAGAAGCAGAAGAAGAAACAGGGATCAGGATTCGAGCAATTTCTGGAAAAATGGAGGCTGAACTAATTGGTATAGCCATTAGACACAGTATTGCCTTAAGTGATGAAATGGTACTTATGGCCGACATTGGTGGCGGAAGTGTTGAGTTTATCATCGGTAATAATCAAGAGTTTGTTTTCTATAATAGTTTGAAATTAGGTGTAGCTCGTATGGCTGCAGCTTTTGTCAACTCAGATCCGATTGAAAAGAAGGAAATTGAAGCCTTGCAAAAGCACTATAATGAGGAGCTCGATGAAGTCATTAAACTAGCCAAAAAACACCATGTAAGGACCATTATTGGTTCTTCTGGAACTATGGAGAATATGGCGCAAATAGTAGCTCATAAAAACTCCCTTGCAATCAATATGAGTCTAAATGAGCTTGAGTTCAAGTCCAGTGATTTTAAAGATTTATATAGCAACTTTATCACATTGGATAAAAAGCAGCGGCTTGATAAAAAAGGGTTAGAAGAAAAAAGGGTTGATATTATTAATCCCGGGATGGTGCTGGTGAATTTTCTTTTAAATGAACTTCAACTTGAAACAATAAAGATTTCAGAAGGTGCACTCAGGGAAGGAATGATCCTAAATTTTATCAATAACAGAAAAGAACAGCTTAATCTGGATCTTGTTGCCAATTTCAAAGATCCTCGACGAAGAAGTGTTTATGAATTACTTCGAAAATGCAATTGGGCCGAAGCACATTCCAAACATGTTTCCATTTTTGCGCTTCAACTATTTGATGAGTTTAAAGAAGAATTAAAATTAAAAGAGTCAGACAAGGATTTACTGGAATATGCAGCGTTAATGCATGATATCGGTTATTATATTTCTTACCGAAAGCACCATAAACATGCACTATATCTTATACGGTATTCAGACTTACTCGGCTTTAAAGAGAATGAAATCAATATCATGGCCAATGTGGCGAGGTATCATCGAAAATCTACGCCACGTAAACGTCATAAACGCTATAGAAAATTAAGCAAATCCAACCGAAAACGAGTTAAAAAGCTCTCAGCAATCCTAAGAATTGCCGATGGTTTAGATCGCAGCCACTATCAAAATGTTCAACAACTGGAAATTGAAAATAAATCGGATGCCATCAACCTGCTGATCATGACCCAAGCAGATCCAGAACTCGAGATCTGGGGTACTTTGCGAAAAGCTGAACTCCTGGAAAAAATAACCAAGAAAAAAATAAGGGTTTTTCAAATGGATAAAAGGTGACAACTCAGTTTCCTTGCCTTTCAAGATATCAGGGGTACGCCACTTGTTATGAATACGTAGATATTTTCTATAAAGATTTCAGTACTATCTCCCTCTTTTGTTGTGCCTGATAGCGCAATGGATTGGAATCATGCTTTTGAATTACCAGTTTATAGTTACCATGGAAGAAAACAAGACAGACTGGAACACAGCATCCAAATGGTATAAACTAAAATAATTTCAGCATACAAATTCATTCTTCTTGTTTCAGAAAACCAATGTCAACACCTTTGAAATCAAAAGTTAGAGATATGAAATTTGAAATCCTATTAGTTCTTTTTTAATGATACCAATCATCTTGATTTTTGTTTCTGATATCTAATCAAAATTATTTCCCAATCGTATCTTCAAAAAGCTTCAAAATTCGTCTGTACTCATCAGTCCAGCTACTAGGCTGCGTAAAGCCGTGTCCTTCAATAGGATAAAGCGCCATCTCCCAGTCTTCTTTTTCAAGTTCAATTAAACGCTGAGAAAGCCTTACGACATCCTGGAAATGAACGTTGGTATCTACCACGCCATGAGCGATGAGTAAATCACCTTCCAAACCTTCAGCAAAATAAATTGGAGAGGATTTTCTATAAGCTTCTGGATCCAAATGT
>Ga0306868_1001779_pt1 | contig 10948 bp, 9 predicted proteins | sample AntRauTorckE6832_FD_190411 | JGI IMG/M metagenome (GOLD analysis project Ga0306868, IMG submission 190411) | Saline lake microbial communities from Rauer Islands, Antarctica - Metagenome Torckler E6 #832 (v2) (version 2) | ecosystem: Environmental > Aquatic > Non-marine Saline and Alkaline >... | reverse complement strand
AACAAACCTCTTTACCAGTAGTATTACACCTACTACAACTATAATTACTGACGCCAAATATATTGATGGTAAAAAATCGATAAACATTATTTCACACTCCTAATATGATTATTTTCATTCTAACGTTGTTGATATCTTCTGACGTGCGTAGCATGTTTAAAATATCATGTTATATGATGTCATTTTTTTAAATACTATTCATCGTAATCTTCTTCATTACCATGCTTAAAATACTTTTTTAAGCTTTCAAAAATATGATTTAACCCCAACATATAAACTCTAATTATAAAAAACGTCAGCATAAACCCTAAAAATATTTTTAAGTGGATGATGATACCCCTCCTGCCATAAAACTTGATAACTGTGGTAAAAAAATGATGTCAAATAACTCTAGTATTCCCGAAAGTTTCTATCAAAACATTCGGGAACACCACCCTATTGTCATTATTCCCGAATTTCGGGAATACTACATATGTTGAAACTCATTTTTCCTATAACGTATCCAAGGGATTTGGTATGCCTTGGATTGATTTCTTTGATACATGTGTATAAATTTCCGTTGTTTTTGAACTAGAATGACCCAGTAACTCCTGAATATATCTTAAATCAACACCAGATTCTAATAAATGCGTTGCGAATGAATGCCTCAGACTGTGGAAAGTAACATCTTTTTTTATTTTTGCTTTTTTTACAGCAGCATTAAAGATATTCTGAAGAGATCTAGTTGAAATATGTTGATTTTTCTTTTGTCCTTCAAATAACCACTCTTTAGGCTTATATTGTTTATAATAAATCCTGAGTTGTTTTAACATTTTTTCAGATAAATTAGTTACACGATCTTTTCTGCCCTTACCTTGTTTTATGATTATTAGCATTCTTTCACTGTCAATATCTTTTAGTTCCATCCTTGCTACTTCACTCACTCTAAGACCACATGAGTATGCCAGCATTAATTCAGTAATATGTTTCTCATTACTAAGTGCATTAAAAATTTTTTTAACTTCTTTTTTACTTAATACTTTTGGTAACTTTTTTTCTTTTTTAGGTCGTTCAATTTTCATAACTTCTTTGTATGAACAAATTTGTGAAACCTTTAGATATGCTTTGATTGCATTTACTGCTTGATTAGAATATGAATGACTTAAATTTTTTTCTTCTAATAAATACAGTAAATATTGATTGATATTCATAATATCAACTTTATTATCTGAGTATTTAAGATATCTGCTTAAATGACTCAAGTAACTTTCAATTGTTTTAGGACTATAACCTTTTCTAACTAATAATTGTCTCAGTAGCTCAATTCGTTCAGTAGGTGAATCATTATTATCTTCCTTTTTTGAATTAACTAAGTTCATCAAGTCTTGATACTTATTCATTGGAAAGATCCATATTTTTTCGTTTTTATCCCACTTTCCACCTTTTAATTCTTTAAGCTTTTTAATCATAACTGGATCATATTTTACCTTCACTTTAACTTTACTTTCATCTCTCCATATTTTCATAGCCATCCTTCCTGAAGCAATTCAATTAATAACCAATAGAATCTATTCTTGCATTTCTGTTACATTTAGTTAGATTCTATCATTTTATCTACATAAGTACAAACAATTTTATAAACTTTGAATTTAAGGGAGAATTGTAAAGTCATTATTGATTTATGACACTTAAAAAGCTGCCTTTCAGCAGCTTAATACCAATCTTTAATTTAATTATTTTACTTTACTAATATGTTTTAAACTGATACTCTATTTTCTTTAACTTTCTCCAATGCTTCTTCTAAACTTAAGCCATGATAGTTAGGTGCATCAAATAGATACCCATTTATTTCATCATCAATAAATGCACCAAGGGCAACACCAGGTAAACTGTCTTTTACATCATATGGTGCACTTGGACCACCAAGATCCGTTCTACTCCAACCTGGGTTTGTTAAATTTAAAAATACATTTGTTCCCTCTAGTTTTGATGATAAATCAATAGTTATTTTATTCAAAGCAGCTTTACTTGCAGAATAGCCTGCTTGTTCTGGTTCAAGAGCAATATCACTTGTTGTATTGATGACACGTCCTAAGCCATTTTCAATCATCTTCGGTATAAAATGGTAACAAATTTTCGCTGGTGCCATGGTGTTAATTTTAAAACTGATTTCATAGTCTGACATAGGTGTATTATAATAATCTGTTCGATAAGTAATTTGATACCCGGCATTATTAAAGACAAGATCTACTTTTACATCAAATCCATCAATAGTTTCTAACATTTTATCAACTTGGTCCATATCCGTAAATTCTGCTGCTACACGTAACACTTTAACATCTTTTTTAAGCAACTCTTCTTCTGCCGTCTCGGTACTTTCCAACTTTCTACTATGAATTATTAAATTACATCCTCGGTCTGCTAAAAAATGTACCAATTGATAACCAATACCTCTACTTGCCCCTGTAACGAGTGCCCATCTACCTTTTATGTTAATCAAAGTCCATCCTCCTATATTATCCTTCTCATTTTTCTATAAGTTTTATGATATAATTTTTTCTATCAATCGTCAATTTAACAATCGGATAATATACTATTGCTTACTTTAAACACTTAATAAAAGTGTCTTAGAAATTTCTTTCGTTCGATCATCTCCACATAAATCTAAACTAATATTCCATAGTTTATCTTGTAATTTTTCATCTAAAACACTGGGATCTTCTTCTATATCAATAAATTCATTATTCTTCCAAGTGATGAATTTTCCTGATTTTTTTTTGGTTTCTTCTTGAGCTTCATTAAATAGAGGTGCCATTATTTTTCCAGCTTCTTCCATTGTAATGAATTTACCAAAGAATTTCATAACCGTCGCCATTATTCTCATATAGGCAGGTATAATGTTTATTTGATTGGTCCAAACAATCTTGGATATTTGGAAACCAATAAAAGATACTTTGTTCTCCTTATCTTTGTATAAATTATGCAGTTTCCTTAGAAACATTCGCTTTGCAACCATTCCTTGGTGAATCCCCTCTTCATAACCCCATTTATTTTCCATTTGCATATCGTCCCAAAAAATTTCACCCTCTTCTGTCGTATTAAAGATAATCCTGCCACCAACTTCTGATTTTTCTAGTAAATCTAAAATATTTAGTGTTAACATAAACTGTGACAAATAGTTCACTTGAAAATGCGAATCCATTCCATCTTCGGTTTCAATTCTTTTAGCAGCATAACCTAAACCCGCATTGATAAATACTGCATCTAAAAATGTATGCTTTCTTTGGATTTCAATTATAGCTTTCTTAACCTCACTGAGTTTTGTTAAATCACATAGGACAATAGAGATCTTGTTATTCATTGTATCTTTTTCTAATTCTTCTATTGTAGCTTCTCCTAGTTCTTTGGATCTACAAAGAATAATGATCTCATGTCCTTGGTTATCAATTGATGCTAATACTTTGGCAACACCCTTTCCCATGCCATTGGTTCCACCAGTTACTAATATTTTCATAAACTCTCCTTCTTTAAAAAAAACCGATAAATCACCATTGGTGCTTATATATTTCTAAAAATTTAATATATCTACAGTAACAACAATGCATATTCCCAAAAATTATCGCGAAAACCTATTCTATGAAATATAGGTTCGCTGGTATATTTATTTTTAAGTAGTTTATGTATTTTGTAATCTTTTATATGAATTTATTATATCCTATATATCATTTTTTTACATTAGAAAAAGGTTAGAATTCAGTGAAACTAATAATAAACTTCTTTTCAAATAAAGATCATTCATTTAATTTTTAAAAAGTAAAAAGCTGCCTTTCAGCAGCTTAATACTATTGTCAAACTTATTTAGTTTTATTTAATATATTTTGTGTCTACATATTCAGAAGTTGTTAACTTCAAAAGTGCACCGTAATCAACTTTGAATTGTATTGTATCGCCAACTTTATATTCATGATCTGTTGCTTCTAAATTTAAAAGTAAATGATCAGAACTGGCACCAAGGATTTCTATTTTCTCATCTAAAGGTCTTAAACCATCTGGATTAACATCCTGTTGTCCAATAGCTAAAATACCTCTTAGAATTTGTCCTTGGTCTTTAAATGTTGGTTTTTTTCCAAAAGCATCCATGCCAATTTCTCCCTTTGGAATAGAACCCTTTGTTTTTAACTCAATGACCTCTGCTTCTAGTACAAAGATATCGTCATGGGTTTCTTTGATGCGGTGACCATAGGCTGTTTCTCTTCCAAGAACAATGGCTTCACCTAATCTTAAGTTTGTAATACCCTTTGGCATTCTATTTTCATCAAATAAGAACAATGAACTTGAATTACCACCAGATATTATGTCTAAATCTAAGTCAAATTTCTTATCAAGTCTTTGACTAATTGCTACTAGTTCTCCTAAGTTATCTTCACTTGGGATAATGCCACCATAACAAGTGAGGTTGACACCAAAACCAACAATCTTAATGTTTTCAAATGTTAAAACACTTTTAACAAAAATATCTATATCTTCTGGTAAAACACCTTCTCTTAAGTCACCTAAATCAAGCATGATTAAGATTTTGTGAATTTTATCTTGTTTTTTTGCATCTGCGTCTAATAGTTTTATTGTTTCTAGTTCTGTATTAAAAGAAATATCAGCATAGCGTACCACTTGTTCAATTTCTGAGTGCATTGGCAAACGCATAAGTACTTTTTCTACAGGTAAATCACTCATCTTAATTAAATTCTGAATACGAGAATCAGCTAAGTATTTTATACCTGCCTTTACTTGTGCTTCAGCTAATTTATGATCTGCACAAAAAGATTTTGTAACAGTCATTAGATCTATATTGTTTCGATCACACAGTTCAAAAAAATACTTTGTATTTTCATACATTTTATTTAAGTCTACATTTAATCTTGGAAACAAAATATCCCTCCTAGAATTTTTAATTTTATTTTATTCTTAAGCTTTTTTTGAGTAGTAACAACGCAGCCTTTTTATTCTCTTTTGATAAGACACCTAAAGAAGCCATAATATAATCATTATCTATTAATATTTTTGCTTCAGTATTCGGTAATAACTTATCACCTTTATTTGACTGAGCAATGGACTCAAGAATTTCAACTCTATTGGGTAATCTTGTCAGTGCACCACCTGTTCCAATAATATATTTAATGCTTGTCAAATCTTTACCTTCTGCTAAAGTTTTTTTACCGCCATTTGCAAATAAGTCTCTAAAACCACCAGCATGTCTATGAGCAGATATTAAAGTTGCTTCCTTTGCGAGTAATTCTACAAAAGCTTTCTCTAAATCATTAGACGGTATTGCATGATAATTATTTAAAATAGTCTCAAATTCTTCTTCAGAAATCTCAAGGGTTTCTTTCATTTTTTCTTTTCCAATTAATTCTACAATGTTTTTCATGTTGACATATACACCTAAGTCGCCTTCAACGGTTCTTTTAGCAACAGGTTCTGGTGATAGTAAAATTCTACTAATTTCTTCACTACCTTCAGTAACTGAGTGAATATCTGTTGTTGCACCACCAACATCAATCGTCATCGCATCGCCAATTTCTTCTTTAATTAGCTTAGATGCTTCCATAACGGCACCAGGTGTTGGTACGATTTGTCCATTCACTAATTCTTTAATGTGTTCCATTCCAGGGGCATGAATAATATGCTCCTCAAATACATCATGGATGACTTTTCTTGTTGGTTCAACATTCATTGTATCAATAACAGGGTATACATTTTCAACAACATATAGTAATTCTTTCTTTCCTGCTTCATCAAAAATCAATCTAATTTCATCTTGATTTTCAATATTACCTGCATAAATTACAGGGACATTAAAATCTAAAGAGGCAATTACCTCGGCGTTATAGAGAGCAGTGTCTCGCTCTCCATAATTAACGCCACCAGCAATTAAAATGATATTAGGTTTGATCTCGTTTATTTTTCTTATATCCGTTCTTCGCATTCGACCAGATGTTACCATATGCAAGTTAGCACCGGCACCTAAAGCAGCCTCTTTTGCCGCCTTTACTGTCATGTCATATACTAGTCCATGCACAGTCATCTTAAGCCCGCCTGCAGCAGAACTCGTTGCAAGTAATTTATCATAAGAGACATCCTTTAATGCCATTTTTTCTTTTAAATCATCAATGGCATGGTTTAAACCAATATTTACGTCTCCATCAAGTACCGTTGTTGGTGCTTGACCTTGAGAAACAAATTCAGGATCATCTGTATGAAGATTATTAAAAGCATTTACAACTGTTGTTGTAGAGCCTATTTCTGCAACTAAACAATCAAACTTCATAAATCACCCCTATTATTTATCTCTTCTTCTTAACTCCTCAACAATATATGTTGCAACATTTACACCGTGTGAGTCTCTACCGAAACCAGCATCAATTCCTTGCTTTACTGCAATTTCAGGTGTTACTTGTGTACCACCACAACAAATGATTACATCATCTCTGATACCTTTCTCAACAGCTACTTCATGTAATCTTTTCATTAATTTATAATGAACATCATCATGAGAAATAATTGTCGAACCTAAAATTACATCTGCATTTTCTTCAATAGCTGCATCAATAATTTTTTCTACCTTAACTGATGTTCCAAGATATTTAACATCGAAACCATACTTTTCAATTCCGCCATGCTTAATATCAATAATTTCTCTTAAGCCTACTGAGTGTTCGTCTTCACCTAAGGTTCCAGCAACAATTTTAACAGGTCGATTTTTAACAAAACCTCTCAATTCATCAAAGTCAAGTAGTACTGGCTCTGGTGGAATTTCAAGTGTTGATAAATCTACTTCAAAGTCAATTTTACCTTTTACTTGTATACGTGTTCCTTCAGATGGATGCATTACTTCGATATGAATAACTTCTGCTTCATTTAAGTTCATATGCTTAGCAAATTCTAATGCAGCATATTTCGCATGTCGTTGATCTGTTGGTAGGAATAAGTCAACTTGAACTGTTCCATCGCCTAACCATTCAACTTCAGGCTTAATAATGTCTGAATTTCTGTAACGTTCTGTTTCATCTAATCTTGTGTTAACATTATCTTCTTCATCTAATTCATCAATAAATTGAATTAAATCTCTATCTTCAAATGAACAACCACCAATTAATCCAGATGGATTATCAACATATTTCTCATCATATTGAGCAATATTGTTATTTCCGTAGTGAGCTGTTACAGGTGCCATATAATCTTCATCTCTTTCGTATACAGTACCAGCAGCTAATCCACCGTGGATATCTCTTGCAATACCGTCACCATTTCTTTCAGGATACTTACCTGAATCTACAAAGAAACCTTTTTCAACAGCTTCAAAGTAGCCGCCTACTTCAATAATTTCTTCTAAATATAAAACTGCTCTTTCTTGAATTTCTCTTTTTTCTTCCATTAAATAGCCATCAGTTTTAAGTTCAATCATGTCCATTAATGAATCTAAACCAACTAGTGTTTGTTTAGCATTATCACATGCTTCAATGTTATATATATGCCAAGGCACATTTCTTCCTTCATCAGGTGTTATTGTTGATTGAATATCTGCTGATGTTAATCTAGATACTAACATATTTAAAACATGTGTTACAGTTGCTTCTCTAGAAGAAGATGTAATATATTTCGTATTTTGTTGTGCTCTCATTCGATATTCAGTAAAGAATTCTCTTAAGGCAACAGCATATGGTAAGTCAAACTTTAATGCTGGTGCAGGTGCTGCAGTTGGTGGTACTGTAGATAAACAAATATTTTCTTTCTTCATTCCAATTTTAGCAGAGAATATTGAGTTAAGACCATGTTGAACCATTAATTCTGGCATAACTTTCCAAGCTTCTCTTGCAGTTGCATTTGCATTATGTGCGCCATCAATTTGAGCAATTCCTGCCCATGCCATAACTTTTTTAGCTTCTGCAGCATCTACAAAAGAACGTACCATATTGATGTTTCTATAAAGTACATTGTACTGTGGATCCTGATGGGCTCCGTTTACGCCTTCTTCAGCAAACATAACAGCAATATCCGGTCCTGCTTCTCCAGATACATATGAATGGTAGTTGATTGGTCGTCCAACTTCTTCTTCAATAATATCTAAAGCTTTTCTATGTGCTCTTACTTGTTTTCTTGATATTGGAATACCACCTATACCTTGAGGTGTCCCTTCAATTAATTGGTCCATATGTGATTGACCAGCCGTTCTAATAACCATAATATGGTCAGCACCGTGCCATGCACTCATACGCATTCTTCTAATATCATCTTCAAATCTACCGGAAGCAATTTCAGTTGTAATAACTTCTTTTGGTTGTGGGTCTAATCCCTTAAAATAACGACTAGATGGGATACCAACACTATTTTCTAAATCTGTTGAGCAATCATTGTATTCAAAAGGACCAATTTTTTGCTTTCCTACTTGATCTCTCCATACCCAACCACGTCGTTTTGGTGCATAATTTTCTAAGTCTGATAAAATCTCTCTTATATCTAATTTATCGTTTGGCTTTAAATCCATTATTTCTCACCTCTTTTATTGAAATAGTCTATAATAAAGTCCCAATGCTCGCCTTCGATTAAAGCTAGTCCAGCTTCTCTAATACTCATATTTTTTTCTTTTGATACAACATATACGATATGTCCTAAACCTTTTCCAATTAAACCGTGATCAACTGTCATTTCAACTAATGGCTTCGCTTCAAGTGAAGAGAAACCCATTCTTATTAAAACAGATCTTTCAATTGAAGGTGTTGTATGGGTTTTTCCTAATTCAATCATTGGATCAACTATTTCTTCAGCTAATTTCCAAAATTTTTCTTTTAATGCTTGATCAGATACGCCTTCTAAATGCTTACGTCTTACTAAAAAGTCATCTTTTCTATCTAATAATTTTTTCAAATTTATCCCTCCACTATCTCTATATCTAATGATTTTAGATATTTCGTTACATAACTTATACTCTCTTTGGTCTCTTCAGATAAATAATCTAAGTCATTCTTAGTAACCATCTTATAACCTTCAACTGCTTTTCTTAAATAAGATTTTCTAATACGGTCTAAATCTAGATCCTTTGCTTTAATATGGTCTGGTGTTTTGGGGAAGATAATGTTTTTACCTGGTACTTGTTCTTCAATATCTCCAAATCTAATATCAATCCCATTATCCCTTGCAAAAGATAATTGTGGTTGAATATGTTTTCCAGCACCAGTGTATTCAGTTTCCTGAACAACAATGATTTGATCTTCATCCATTTCCTTAGCAATACTAAAGGCTGCAGCTAATGATGTATTACCAGCTGGACCTCTTTCAAAACCTTCGATTTGTGCCATGGCTTCTGTCATATAGAAGACTTCACCTTGAGTAACCGTTACATATCTTTCCATATATCTAAGAGCTCTTGCAGCAGAACGTGGTACATCTGATCGGTCTGGCATTGTTGTAAAAGGTATACCAAAACCTGTATGTCCTGTTGTAAAAGACTTTTTATTAAATTGTTTATCACTTGCCATGTGTAATCCTTTTAAATCTACACTTGCAGCAATGATTTTTGTTTCCTTTGCACCGGCTTTGATTAAGCCTCTCGCTGTACCAGTTAAGTTACCACCACCGGCATTTGTACAAATAACAGCGTCAGGATCTTTGCCTTCCATTTCTCTCATTTGCATTGCAATTTCGTAACCTAAAGTTTCAACGCCAGCTATACCAAATGGTGTGTATAAAGAAGCATTAAAATATCCTGTTTCTTCAAGTAACTGTAAAAATGTATAGAATAACTCAGGTCCTACAGAAAGTTGAACAACTTCTGCGCCATAAGCTTCACATTTTCTTGCTTTTTCAATTATTTCTGGTTGTCCTTTATGTTCTGAATCATAACACTCTTGAACAATAATACATTTTAACCCAAGCATTGCAGCTTGTGAAGCTACGGCAGCACCGTAGTTACCACTGGTTGCAGCAATTACACCTTTATAACCTAATTTTTTTGCATGGTATACAGAGTTTGCTGCTCTTCTTGCCTTGTAACTACCAGATGGATTGGCTGCTTCATCTTTTACAAAGATTCTAGCACCTTTACCCTCTGGTGAAAACTTTCTAGCTAAAGCTGTTAAATTTTTCATTTCATAAATTTTAGTTTCGCCGACACCAGAACTCTTTTGAATTCTGTTCACTTCTTCTAGTGAATAACCAACTTTCTTCATCATACCTTCATAGTCAAAGGCAATTGAATCAGATTCAAATTGTTCGTAGTCTATACCAACAGCTTCTTTCATAATTTCATTTTTTCGATTCATTACAGCTTCATATGTGTTCTCTTTCATTACTCATCATCTCCCTCAAATAATATTTTTCTCAATTGAGTACCTATTTCAAGTAATTCTGGTATATGTTCGCCGTAAGAATGTCTATATGTTGGATGAATTTCTAATAATTTTCCACTTACTAATCGTCCAGTCGTTGTTTTAACTTCTACTTCATCGCCAATACTGGCATCTTGTTGAATGTATCCTTTAACCCACATTTCTAAAGGTACCTGTTTTGTATCATCAGGTACTTGTGGTGCCCGTTCACCAGCAGTAAAAACAATCGAATGGATTTTTACCCATTGACCTTTAATAGCCTTCATAAATCATCCCCTAACCTTTTACTTTACTTAATTCTATCTCTCATGTCGCCCATGATTGCTCTTGGCACTGGTAAGTCTAACATTGTTTTTAAACCTGGATCCGCATTAATTACTTGAGGAATCATGTTTACGCACATTGCAATTGTACCTAAGCCACCATCAACTTCTGGTTGAATAGACATGTTTACTTCTGGACTACCTTTTAATCGAATGTAATCGCCAGTATGTGTGCCTTCCATTTCAGGTTCAATTTGTTGTGGATGCTTCATATCAATTTTAGGCTCGCCATCAACATAACCTTGTCCTGTCATATTTACGCCA
>Ga0306868_1001778_pt1 | contig 10950 bp, 12 predicted proteins | sample AntRauTorckE6832_FD_190411 | JGI IMG/M metagenome (GOLD analysis project Ga0306868, IMG submission 190411) | Saline lake microbial communities from Rauer Islands, Antarctica - Metagenome Torckler E6 #832 (v2) (version 2) | ecosystem: Environmental > Aquatic > Non-marine Saline and Alkaline >... | reverse complement strand
ATTTTTGTTTTGCTTTTCTTAACTTCTGACTTAATTATAGGAGTAAATTATGAAGGAAATATGAATTTTGAAATAAATTCTGATATAAATCATTTTTTTTTAATTTAAATTATTAATAGATACTCGACATTAGCTCAGATAATCTGAGATATTGGAACTATTTAAAATAATTAATTACAGTATAACTTAAAAAAGAAGTAAGTCCTCCCAAAAAAGTGCCCCAAATCAGATCAATTATTGTAATTGTTAAAGGCCAATCTTTGATTGTAGCCAGATTTGTTAAATCATAGGTAGAATAGGTGATCAGACCAAAAAACATGCCTGCAAATAATGCATACTGCCAGCTAGAAATAGCCAGAGCATGATTTAAAACAAAAAATACTATTCCGGCAGTAAAAAGAATATAGAAAGCAAAAGCAGCTGTCATATTAAAGTTTTCTTTCATTAAAAATCCCAACTGCTCTCTGTATAGATTTTTTGCTACTGCCCCCAGCCAGATAAAATCAATTACTAAAAATATAATAAATGTTATTAAATAATTTTTAAAAAAAGTCATATACTAATCTTCCTCTCTTTTTATATTTTCTAACTGTCTAACCCTCAAACCGGTCATTACATCGGAACGGGTGATAATACCTTTAAGTTCTTCCCCATCCATTACTAAAAGCCGCCCAATATCTTTTTTAAAAAGAAGTTTAAAGGCTTCATATAGCTCATCCTCTGCCTTAACACAGTGAAGATCTTGATTCATTATTGCCTGAACTGGAGTATTGCTGTATTCCTCCTGTGGAATCTTTTGTGCATCCTCCATAGTCACAATACCAACAACTTTATCATTTCTAATTACTGGAAAGCCTGAATGTTTATCCTTGAACATTTTTTCGATTAAACGATGAACACTCATATTAACCTGTACTATTTTGACCTCCTCAGTCATTAAATCTTTAACTTTTAGATCAGAAAGAGCACTTTTAATATTACTGAATTGATGTTCTTGAGAAGCTCCAATATAAATAAAAAAGGCAATAAAGATTAAAAGAAAGTTACCACTCACAAACCCTAGAATACCAAACACCAGAGCAAAACCTTTACCAAATTTGGAAGCGATTTCAGTTGCCCTTCTAAATGAAGTTCGCTGAGCAATAAAAGCCCGTAGAATTCGGCCGCCATCTGAGGGAAATGCTGGTAGTAAATTAAAGATTGCCAGAAATATATTTAACTGTCCTGTATATAAGATTATAAGTCGTAAATCTTCTAAAAGAAAATTAGGTGCAAAACTACCGACAAAAACAAAAATCAGTCCCAAAGCAAGGCTTGTTAGGGGACCACTGGCGGCAATTTTCATTTCATCTTTTGGGTCTTCAGATAATTCTTCAATATTAGCCAGTCCTCCAAAAAGCATTAAAGTAATATCTGTAGTTTCTACATCTTTTGTGCGGGCCACAAGTGAATGAGCAAGCTCATGTAATAAAATACTCATAAAAAGCATGACTGCCATAATAAACCCCAATAAATAAGGATTTAAAAGCAGCTGTCTTCTGGCAATATCAGTGTTTTCTGTAAGATAGATAATATTATTACCAAAAGCCCAGGCAAAAAAAGGCAAAATAATTAATAAACTAAAATGTATTTTAACAGGTATCCCAAATAAATGGCCAACTGTAAAAGAACTTTTCATCTTTATCCCCCCTACTCTAAGATTATGAAGATCAATAAAGTCTTATAATATCTCTAAGATAAGCAAAATCAGCTGCTAAAACAGTTTTAACTTTCTCAGAAAGATTTAAATCATTTAGCTTTAAAAATTCGGAAAAATCATTTGTTTCTTTCAAATCAGCTTTTATACTCTGATTTAAATAAGTTCTAATTTTAATTAAATCCTGATTATTAATCGCTTCTGCTTCTTTTATTATAGTTAACCTTTTTAAGATAAAATCCTGCATTAAATTTAAAGATTCTTTTTTATTTCTATGCGGTAGTAGAGCTGGTGTTGAAAAAACTCCCTGAGTTAAAGTCTGATAATCACTTTCAGTCAGATGAGCTGCTGCAAATAAAGATAGTCCATTGGGATTAATTTGATTTATCTCCTCAATCTGATTAATCATCTGATCTGAAGTTAACTTAAAAACTGAAACTCCGGCATATAAAGGATCTGATATTTGAGCTCTATCTTCCTCAATCCAGCTGCTCAGTTCTGAAAATAAATTTTCCGTATAAGTCATCGGTAAGACAAAATCTAAATATCCTTCTCTAAGCCAGTAAGACCAGTTTTGCAGGGCACGATAACGAGCTTCATCTCTGCCGGGGATAACATCTGCAGAAATTAATAAACCAGGATCAATTCTTCTTAATTTTTCAGTAGTCTCCCTAACCATCTCTGTAACTAAGTTCTCTCTATACTGATTCCAGAGTGAAAATTCTGAGCTGCCACTTTTAATTTGAAAAGGATCAAGTTCATATTTTTCTTTAAATTTTTGAACACTAAGCTGATCATAACCAAAACTACCTCGATATTCTTCCGGAAAACGAATATAATCTAAATTAATACCGTCAAGCTCATAGTTTTCTACCAGGTAGATATATCGCTGCTGCAGATAATCTCTAACATCATCTCTGGCTGGAGAAAGCCAGGTGGAATTATGATAACTGACTACTTCCCCTTTTATATTTTCATTTGCCCATTCAGGATGTTCAATTAAGATTCTTCCCGGACTGCCGCTGGTATTTTCATTGAAAACCCAGACCCAGGGATGTACTTCCATATTTCGTTTACTGGCTTCTTCAATTAACACCTGTAGAGGGTCTTCTTGCCAGCTCTTAAATCGTGGATCCTGAGTAAATAATTCGTTATCTGGAATAAGAGATATTCCTTTATAAAAGGTTTCTGGAAAGATAAGATTAAAGTTTGCTGCAGCAGCCGAATCCAGCAGTTTCTCAACTCCCTTTCTGCCATCTGTTCTGGCAAGGGTGCCGCTATCTAACCAGAAAGCCCGCATCTGAATAGGTTTTGATTCAGTAGTCTGTAATGAAATTTGATTAGATTTTTTTATTATTTCCCCTGCCAAACTTTCCACTTTTGTATCATTGTCAGCCTGGTAAGCCAGCTGCTGATCTTGATAAAGCTGAGCCAGTTCTTTCATTTTGTTTTCTATTTTTCGATCAGCAATAATTCTAAAATTAGATTCAGCTGCAGTTAATCTTTCATCCAAATTATTTAGAGAACGTTCTACAGCTCGAATTTCAAGCAGAGATCTGCGGTAAGCTTCGGGTTCAAAATATGCTGCTGAATTAAAGGAATATAAACACACCAATGAAATAATAAATAAAATTATAAATAATGATTTTTTAATCATTGTTTTTCTCCTCTGTTAAAATTTGATTCCATTTTGCTTCCATAATATTTAAGGCCTCTTTGGCCGAAATTTTACCTAAAAAAGCTCTGGCAAACTGCTCATCCATTATTTTTAGAAGTTTATCAGCTTCAGGATGAATTAAAGTTAAGTCCTGATTTCTAGACAACTGTTCTCTTAAGATCTTCTGTGCCCCTGCTTCTAAAGAGTTAAGGCCAGTAGTTTCTCTAATAATATTTTCCTTTTGGGTTTTATTATCCATCTCTGTAATAATTGCTGAGGACAGAACAGAAGCCTCTATGGAAAACTCAGCCTGGGCTGCAGGTGAAGTTATAAAATGAGCAAATTCTGCTGCCTCATCCTTGTAGCTGGCTGCTTGAGGAATCACCAGATTCATCAAGGCTGCATTGATTACTCCCTCTTCAGCGGCCGGGATTACAGATAGAGCAGTAACATCTCTTAAATAATCTGATTCGTCTTCAATTGCTTTTAAAAATTGAGGGGCAGTCAATAAAATTGCCAGTTCATTTTTTTTGTAGCGTTCTAAAGCAATATTAAAACCTGAACTTAAAGTATCTCTGGGAATTACTCCTTTTTCTGCCAGTTCTTGATAGCGACTGATTATCTGTTCAGCTTCTGCTGTATTAAAAGCAGCTTTTAGCCGGTCATTTTCTTCTTTAAATAAATCAATTCCGGCCTCAATAAATTCGTGCTGAATTTTTAGCTGTGGCATTAGAGCATAGACTCCAGTCTCTTCTGTTATTTTTTCTGCAATTTTAAATAATTCTTCTCTATTTTGAGGCAGATCTTTGGGATCAAGACCTGCAATTTTGAAAATTTCTTGATTAAAGATCATCAATTTAGAACTTAAATACCAGGGAAAAGCATAATATTCATTTTGATAATATCCATTTTCCCAGAGTAATGGATAATAGTCCTGACCGTAATCATGATTTAAAGTTGAAATCGGGAATAATAGATTTTCTTCTAAGAGAGAAGCCATTAACTGAGGAGAAAGATTAACTACTTCCGGGATCTCCCCCTCTGCCAATCGGTGACGAAGCTGCTGGTTAATTGTAGAAAAGTTAATATCTTCCCATTTAATTTTTAAACCAGGATTTTTGCTTTCAAACTCTTCTATTTTATTCAAAAAATAATTATCAAATTGTGGACTTAAATTAATTGTCCAGAATTCAATTTCTTTTTCGGCTGCAGTCGAGGCAGAAAAACAGAGTGAAATTAATAAAATTATAAATAAAATTTTCTTAGTCATTATTAATTCTCCTTTAATGGACTTAAAATTTTTTGAAGAAAAATCAAAAAACCTCTCCATGTATTTAGAGAGGCTCTTACCTGGCAGCAGGATAAATTTATTTTTAAATATATATTTAGAAATTCAACTTACTTTTCTTGAAGCAAATTTGATTAAGCTGTAAAAACTTTTTGAGCTGAAGGAATCAATTGAATCTCTAAAGGAAAAGCAGGTCCCTTATCACCATCAATATCACAGTGATATTCTTTACCATTGTTTTTCATTGTAATTTTAAAATAACTATCCTGCAGATAAATTAAATTTTCATTTTTAATATCCTTACCATTAAACAAATCTGCAGCTGCAGAACTCAACTTTAAAATATTTCCTGTTTTAACTGCCAGCAGATCAAATAAACCATCATCAATTGAGGCCAGTTTAGCAATATTTTTAAAGCCACCCGCATCTTTACTATTAAAAATAAAAAATCCTAAAAAATCACCTTCAATTGTCTCTTCAGAAGTTTCTATTTCCAGCTGCATTGACTTTATATTTGGCAGTTCTCTTAAGCCCTGGAGGTAATAAGCTACTTTTCCCAGACGATTTTTCATTTCCGTTTCTGTACCGTGAGCTATTTGTGAAATAATGCCGCCCACACAAACATTTAAAAAATACCTGTCATTAACCTTTCCCACATCAATTTCTTTGATCTGCCAGTCTAAAATTCGTTTAACACTGTTTTCAATATTCTGTGTCATACCTAAAAAAGAAGCAAAATCATTGGCAGTTCCGGCAGGAATTATTCCCAGAGGTAAGTCGATTTCTTTTTTTTGAAGTAAATCTACAATTTCACTGGCTGAACCATCTCCTCCAGCAACAATTACTGCTTGATAACTCTGATCAAGATCAGCAAGGCCATTCTCAAAATCTCCCGGTTCCATACTTCTATAAATATCTACTTTAAATCCGGCAGCCTGAAACTGCTTTAAAAACTTATCTAAATAAGAATTAAAAGATTTATCTCCAGCTGCCGGATTATAAATTAATTTCACTTTTTTTGTCAGCATTTAATCATCTCCTATTAAGCAATTTTATTATATCATAAATTACTTAATAAGAACAAAAACTATTTAATATTAATATCACCATATTCAGAATTAATTTTTATCTCATATTCAGCCTGCTGACCCTGATATTTTAACTGCTCCTGATTATCATAACTAACTCCACCAAGATCTGCGTCTATATTTCCATATTCTACCTTAAGATCATAACTATATAGCTCATAATCTTTAAGTCGTCTAATTTCTACATCAGCATATCTCAACTCTAATTCCAAATCTTCAATTTCACTTAACTTAAACTCTCCATATTCAGAATCTGCTTTTAACTTACCCTGAACATCACTAATTGTAAATCCAGTATATCTACTGTTCAGATCAATATTTCTTGTTGAAGTTATTTCTGCTCCACCATAACGGCTGTTCATCTTTAAGTCAGCTTCCAGATTAGAAATTTTATTAAAACCATAGGAACTTTCTAAATTAAATTTACCTACTATATTTTTTATAGTATTTTCTGCATAAGAGGATTTTAAATCTAAAGTAGAATTTAGATTATAAATTTCTGCTTCTCCATAGGCTAAATCTAATTCTACTTTATTTTCAATATTATTAATCATTGAACTTCCATAACGATTGGCTGCCTTAACTTCTGCCTTTAAGTCCTGAACCTGAAGTTTACCGTATTTATTTGTTAAGTCAGTCTGCAGCCTCTCTGGGATAGTGATCTTATAATCTATCTCAACTACATTAATCAGCTCCGGAGTTTCAGTCTGACTATGGTTTAAACTTATTTCTAAATTTTCTCCATCCAGATTATAGATAATCTCTAAATCCTGAATAAATTCTTCTGCTGCAGCTTTATCTTTACCGTGAACTTTAAGTATATAATCAATATTTATTTCCTGATTCTGACTTCCCTGAACTTCAATGCTGCCAAAATCATTTTTTAAATTAAAACTTTTTATTTCCTCATTTTCTCTGAAAAATTCTTCTCCTAATTTTAAACTTCCCTCTTTTTCGGCTTTTATACTATCCTGATTATAGGTATTTTGAAAGAAATTATTTTCCATTCCGATGATCTCTTCAATTGATTCGGTAATCAGGCCTTCGAATAAATTGTTATCAGAACTAACATATCTTACATCTATAATCATCACTAAAGTTAAAAGTATTAATAGATAGGTAATAAATTTTTTTCTGCTCATTTTATCCTCCTTTTAAACATCGACATCAGAAGCAATCAAACGGGAATTAAGAAAAAACAATCCGACCATCATCAGTATAATTACAATAAAAGGAGCTGAACCAATATAAATTGTAGATTCTGTTACTCCTGCTGGATTTTCCATAAAAACAGTCATCGGAAAATCAGGAAGCCAGTTGAATAAATAATTAAAAAAGCCTCCGATTCGTAAAATTAAATAATGACTCAGGATAAAGACTAAAATACTAATTAAAAGTCGAAAGCGGTTATAAAAAGAGGCGATGATATAGGAAAACTGGGTTATTAAATATAATTGAACACCTGTAATCAAATAGGTTGAATAGCTAAAAATAAAAAACTGCCTGGACATTTCTCGTCCTATAATCTCTGGTGCTTCATTAAAAATTTGAGCAATTAATCCCTGATTAAAATATAGATTAACAGCAATTAAAGCTGCACTTAAGAATAGATAATAGAAAATTGCTGGTAGAAATTTAGCCAGATTTATTTCATAGCCTCGGCGGGGCAGAATCTTAAGTAAATAAATAGTATTATTACCCCATTCACTTTTGTAAGAAGTGTAAGCCAGAAAGATCATAATTAGTGGTAGAAAAAATAAGGGAATAAAACCCAGACCAAAACTTACTCCTGGAGGCCAGTTATCGGTTCTTGTAATCAGAAACCATTCCCAGACTGCTATAATTAATGTAGACACTATAAATAAAATATTTAACTGTCTAAATTCTTTTTTGATTAATGATATTAGACTTCTCATTCAAATACCTCCCCAATTAATTCTCTGATTGACTTTCCTTTGGCTGCTCTTAAGTCATCAGCATTTCCATCCAGTAAAATCTCTCCAGCTTCCATAAATACTACCTGGTCTAAAAATTTTTCTGCCTCAATTATCTCATGAGTTGCCAGAATAATACTTTGATTGGCTGAATCAAATTCGCCGATTAAACTCTCTAATATTCTTTCTCTAGAGGCAGGATCTATACCAGCCAGCGGTTCATCCAGAATTAAAATCTCTGCTGAACGGCTTAAAACTAAGATCAACTTTAAACGCGCAACCATTCCTTTAGATAGATTATTAATTTTTTGTTCAACCTTTAAATTCATAAAATCAAGTAATTCTTTTGCTTTCTCAGAAGAAAAATCAGTAAACTGTTCCTCGTGAAATTTAATTATCTCTGAAATTCTCATCCAGCGATAAAGATGATTTATCTCCGGCAGAAATGCAATATCCTGCATTAAATGCCGATCTTTAATTTTTCTATTGATTTTTACCTGACCCTCATCTTTAACTATCAGGCCGCTTATTATTTTTAAAAGGGTTGACTTTCCACTTCCATTTGGTCCTACAATTCCGGTTATCATTCCTGCAGGTATATTTAAATCAATACCCTTCAGAGCCTGGACACCGGGAAACTTCTTCTTCAAATTACTGACTTCAATTATATTTTCATTCATTATCTTCCCTCCCCTTAAGATTAGACTCAACTTTTTTTAATATATTTTCTTTTTTAAATCCGAGTGAAATCATTTCCTCTATGAAATCTATGACTGCTGTCTCTGCCATTTCTTTTTTTATTTCTATCATCACCTGATCATCATCCTTGATAAATGTGCCTCTACCTCTTTTAGTTTCTACAAGTCCCCGCTGCTCCATCTCTCTATATGCTCTCTGAACCGTATTTGGATTAACATCAATTTTTCGGGCCAGTTCCCGCTGCGATGGAAGTTTAGCTCCTGCTTTTAATTCTCCACGCACAATCTCTTTTTTGATTTCTTCAATAACCTGTTCGTAGATTGGATAGGCGGCATTAAAATCAATATCCATTTCCCTCCCCCTCTCAAATTCATTAGTGCACTACTTAACTGGTACACTGTTAGTATAATCCTATTTAATTATTTTGTCAAGTCTTTTTTTGAAAAATATTCATTTTTAAACAAAAAAAAGTCCGAGAGAACTAAAATCTCTCGGACTTTAAAATAACTTAAACTATTCAATTTCAGCAGAATTGCTGTATCCTTTTGATTCCCAGTAACCTTCATAATCAGAATTACTTGATATTTCAATTCGTTCAATCCATCTTATCCACTTATAGCCATACTTTTCTTCGGCAATTAATTGAAAGGGGAAACCCTGTCTGGGAGGAAGTTGAATGTCATTTACCTTATCTGCAATGATAATATTATTTTCTTGAATATAACTAATGGGTAGTGAAGTACTATATCCATCAGGAGAATAAAAAATAAGTGTATTAGCTTCCTTAGCGATATCTAGTTCATCTAATAATTCAACTAATGGTATCCCTTCCCAGAGAGCCTTAACTGACCAGCCTGTTACACAATTTAATGTGATTAATTTTTTAATATGATTTTTTTCCTGCAGCTCTGAATAACTATAATTTTTTTCCTCGGCTACTAATCCATCAATTAAAAGTCTGTATTCATTAATATTTATTTCCTGGATACCTTTAATCGAGTTTTCTCTGAAATCATCAATTGAACCCAACTTTTCCCCCTGATATTCATTTATCTCAACTTCTTCAACTCCATCATTCTCAGCCTCAGCATATAATACTGTCTGCAGAGAAAAAACTAGAACTAAAAGCAGCATCAATAAAATCATTGATTTCCTCATAGCTGTATCCTCCTTAAATGACTTTAAAATTAATATATATTATAATTCTAGATTTTTGGCAAAATACCTGCTTAATATAACTATAATTAAAACTTTTATAATAAAATAAAAAATCCCCATTCTGATAAAACAGATTTTTTATCTAATCTGCCTACCATAAGGGGATCATATCATTTCTATCAGTTTCATAAAGTTATTTTATTTTATCAACAAGTATTTGTGCTGATAAATTCAGTCATCTATTATGCTATTTAAGCAATTTCTGCAAAATATTCGTCCACTTCTTTTAGAAGATCTATAATCTCTAAATTCTGCGGACACTGAGGTTCACACTTTCCACATTCCACACAGTTACTTGCTCTTGCTGTTTCATCCAGCTTAAAGTATGCCTCTGCCATCTCTTCTCCTTTATCCAGAGTTTTTGCCTGATTATATTTAAAGAAGTTTTCAGGTATATTTACTCCTTCAGGACAGGGAAGACAGTATTCACAGCGAGTACAGGTTACAGGACCTCTCATTTCTTCTGCTGCTTTTCCCAGCATTTCAAATTCTGAGTCTTTTAAAAGTCCAACTTCTGACTCTGAGGCTGTCTCAAGATTTTCTTTAAGCTGCTGCATGTTACTCATTCCACTTAAGACAACTCCCGGTTCTTTCTGACTCCAGATCCAGTGTAAAGCCCATTCTACAGGAGTACGATCAGGACCTACAGAATCAAATATTTTTTTGGCAGATTGTGGTGGATCCTGGGCCAACCAACCGCCACGAATTGGCTCCATAATCACAACTCCAATTCCTTTAGCATAAGCTTTTTGCAGACCGGCCTGACCAGCCTGATATTCTGTATCTAAGTAATTATATTGAATCTGACAGAAATCCCAGTCATGGCTGTCAAGAATTGTATTAAATAATTGATGGCTATCATGAAAAGAAAAACCAAGATATTTAATTTTCCCTTCTTCCTTTTTCTTTTCTGCCCACTCAATGATATCAAGATCTTTAACAGTCTGCCAGTGCCCCTCATCTAAAGCATGCAGCAGATAAAAATCGACTGATTCAACATCCAGTTTTTCCAGCTGTTTGTTGAAGATCCTATCTAAATCTTCTTTTTCTTTACATTCCCAGATCGGCAGTTTAGTTGCCAGATAAACCTGTTCTCTATATCCATTTTTTAGAGCTTTACCGACAACTTTTTCACTTTCTCCCCCATGATAGGGCCAGGCTGTATCTACATAATTAATTCCATTATCAATTCCATGACGAATCATTTTAATTGCTTCTTCTTGATCAATCTTAGAAGAATCATTATCAACTATTGGTAGACGCATTGCTCCAAAACCAAGTGCTGAAACTTCTACGTCAAGATCTCCCATATTTCTGTACTTCATTATAATATTAACCCCCAATTTAAATTATAAAATTCCTAAAATGAT